>OGKG01003755.1_pt1 | contig 13728 bp, 8 predicted proteins | sample 1572201 | NCBI WGS metagenome assembly OGKG01 (sample SAMEA2582146, study PRJEB24529) | metagenome | biome: Human gut stool | place: China | collected 2011 | reverse complement strand
TCTCTTGGGGTTCCAAAGGGGCCATTCTCTTTTGCGAAAGAGAATGGCCCCTTTGACTCGCTCCCACACGGTGTGGGGAACAACGATGCAGCGCTGCCGCGCTGCGATAAAAACCCCGCTGCGCGGGGAGGGCGCAAAAAAAGGCAGCCTTTCGGCTGCCGATTTTTTCAGTCCACCGTGCGCATGAAGGACGTCGATCCCTTCTGGAATCTCACGTCCAGCTTCACGCGGTCCGCGCGCATATAGCTCGTGGTGTATTCATAGGTATGCCCGTTCTCGGTCGTGGTGCGGCGCTGATGGAAAAACGCCGCCGAGCCGGGCGCGCAGTGCAGAAGCTGCGCCTCGTGCGGCGCGAGCACGACGGCCTCATACGTGTCCGACGCGGAAAACGGGATGACGCCGACGTGGTAGAGCAGACTGTAGAAGCTGTGCGTCTCCAAAAGCTCGCGCGTCAGGTTCGGGTAGATGTACTCTGGGTAGTACGACGTCTCTAAAATGAGCGGCTCGCCGTCGACGTTTCGCACGCGCGTGAAGCGATAGACCTTTACGCCCGGCTCAAGGCCCATGAGCGTCACGATCTTGGGACTCGGCGTGATGACCGCGAAGTCGACCAGCGTGGACGACGGCGTTTTGCCCAGCTGGGAAATTTCCGTCGTGAACGAATACTGCACGCCCTTGCGGCGCGTGTTCGGGTCGGTGACGAACGTGCCCTTGCCGCGCTTTCGCACGACGAAGCCCTCTTCTTCGAGCGCACCGATGGCCTGGCGCACGGTGTTGCGGCTGATGTCGTAAACGCGGCAGAGCTCGGCCTCGCTCGGCAGCAGGTCGCCGACCTTGAGCGCGCCGGAGGTGATGCTGCGCTTGATGATGCCCATCAGCTGCGAGTAAAGCGGAATTTCACTGTCGAGCGACAGCGGATTTTTGAGAATCGGATTGTGCTCCATGATGGGAACCTCCCGAGAAATACGTTTTGGAATATTCCCATCATACCACATATCTTTGAGATGTTCCAGTACTTTTTCCCGCCCGCCGCTGAAAAACCGCAAAAAAAGGAGGGGGTAGCCCCTCCTTTTTAGGAATCGCGCATTACCAGCCGGTCCCGAGCTCTGTTCCGTACCAGCGGCCGTCGCCCCTGAGCTGGATGGTGCAGCAGCGGTAGAACTCATAGGCGTCCTTAGGCGCGGCGGGGTTCTCGCATTTGACGGTGTTGCCCGCCATGGCGCTTTGCAGCGCGTTGGCGCTCTCCGCCGTGAATTCCACCCTTACGGCAAAGCAGTAGGTGTTGTCGTCGATCTCGCCCGCCTTGCGCTTGGCCTGCGTGGTCTCCTCGGCGGGGTTTACCGTGACATTGAGCCATGTGAATTTATAGATGCTGCCGCTCGTCACCTCTTTCTGCGTCCCGTAATAGGCGTTCGCCCAGTTCTGCGCGGCCTCCTGCCACGAAAAGCTCTTCGACTGGGCGCGGACGTCGGAGGTGAGCATGTCGGAATACTCCGCCGTGTCGTACCACACGCGCATCAAGTCGTAAAGTGTGCGGCCATCATTGTCCACGATGCTGAAATCGCCGACCGCGCGGTAATAGCGTTCGCTTTTGCCCGACACATATTTGACGGTGTTCGTTCCCTTATAGAATATCAGGCACGTCGCCTGCGCGTTGTGCGGCCAGAGCTCGACAGAGTCCAGACCGTCGAGGTTTTTCGGCTTGTCGATGGGCTTGTATTCATAGCTGTCGAGCGCGACGGAATAGCCCGTCAAAAGGGGAGCATGGCTCCCGTTCTCGCCGCTGGCGGGGCAGAAGGCGAGAATGTCGACCGTGGCGGCATTCGACGCGAGCACAAGGTCGCTTTCAAATGTCGCTTCCTTGTCCGGCGTCTTGTTGTACCATGCGAGCATCGCGTCGAAGATCGTCGCATAGTCGCCGTAGCTGCTGACCTTGTAGTAGCGCGTATCGCCGTGCTGGTAGAGCATGAAATCCGAGCCCTCGTAGAAGGTAAAGCGCGCAGAATTGCTGAGGCTGAGGCAGAGGGCGAGGGGATTCCCGCCGCCGGGCGGAACAGCGCTGCCCGAGGGCGAGGACTCAGACGGATCGTACTCTTTATAATCGCACGTATCGAGCAGAACGGTCGGGGCGGCGTCCTTCGGATCGTGGCCGCCGACCGCCATGCCGTCGGTATTCAGACTGAGCCAGGACGCGCCGCCATTCGATGCAAGCTGAAGGTCGGTCTGAAATGCGGTATCGTCAGGCGCTGGATCGGAAGATTCGGAACCGTTGGGGGAACCATCCGTGAAAAGAATCTTTGACGTCCGGAAGCTGTTGACCATCGCCTGCAAGATGACGGCCTCGCCCTCAACGGCGCGGTCGCGGTTCCAGCCCCACTGATTCTCTTCCGTGCTGCCGTCGAACGTCCAGTGCGTTGTGACCTCGTAGCAGGTGCCGTCCGGCGCATCAAAGAGCGTGACAATTGTGTTGCTCATGCCCTCGTGCGTCACAAAGCGCCAGCCCGCGTCGGTCTTCTCGGCCTTTGCGCCGGTGCTTTCCCATTCCGCCTTCGCTTCGTCAAGGCTCTGCTCGAGCTTCTTTGCGTTGAAGTAGGAGCCGGTGTCGTAGCGGGAGTACCAGAACTCCGTCCCCGGATTGCACGCCCAGGCGGTGATCGGCGCATAGAAGTAGTAGCTGCCGTCGCCCGAAATGAGCCGCGCCTCGCACTGGTTGGCGCGGCCGTAGCCGTCCGCCGCCGTGTCGTTCAGCAGGTCGGGAATGAACATCTTCGGCAGATCAAGCCCCGCGTAGTCGACATAGAAGTCGTGCAGGTAATACTTTTCCTCTCCGCTGTAGCTGCATCCGTTGTACCACAGCCCGTCGTTGCCGGTATAGGTGCCGATGATCTGATAGCCGGTCTGCTCGCCGCTGGTGTAGTGCAGGACGGTGAGATAGTGCGTCCAGTTCTCGTTGAGATATCCGTCGTCCGTCAGCTCCTGCCCGCCGATGACGTCGATCTGCATGCCCGCCTCGTTCGTGGGCTTCATCTCATACTGGAAGTACCACAGCTCCAGCACCGTGCCGTCGGGGGAAAGGTTGCCGAGCGAATCTGCCTGCTCCAGCTGCGTCACGCGCACGTCGGCGACTGTGTCCTCGATCGAGCGGGACGCATATTCATTATTTTCCGACACGGAATAGGTCATCGTGCCTTTTTTGAGCTCCGCCACGCACGCGGCGGCATAGTCGTCCATCGAGGCGTAGATCGGATTGACCTGTTCGTTCAAGCGGAAAACCGAACAAAAGAGTTCGCTGCCGTCTTCTTCGTAATCGCCGGCAAGGCCGAGGTAGACCGAGCCGTCCTTTTGCTTCAGAAGATAGACCTGATTCGGTTGACCGTCACTTGCCTCTTCGCAATGGCCGCTCCAAGCGGACTTGTTGTTCTGTATGAGATCGTCGACCGGCGAAGCTTTGGTGCTGCCGAAGAGCGCGTAGAAGGACTGCTTTTCCAGCGTGTATTCCTCCATCGGGCCGTAAATGGATGTGGAGCCCCAGGCGTCGCACAGCGTCACATACTTTTCTCCGGCAGTATTTGTCGTGGTGCGGAAGGAGGGGTAAGTGCCGTCCGTAAAGCCGTCCGTAAAGGCGGGCGCTTCATATAAGAGTATGTCGACCGTATAGCTCTTGTCGGCAAACGGGTCATCATTTTTCTGCGTCTGTGCGCGCTCGCCCCAGCCGACGGCGCAGCCCGCCGTCAGCGTCAGCGCCAGCACGAGGGCGACAACGCCGAGGCCGCGCTTTTTCTGCGCGCCCAGCACGTTCGTGATGCGGCGCTTCAGACGCTCGACCGTGCCGCCGAAGCACGTCGTCGCGGGCAGCGCCCGCACGCTGGACTGCACGGCGGCGAGCAGTGTCCGGCTGTAAGCCGCGCGCTCGGGGAGTTCGAGCCCGTCGGTCGCCGCGCTGTCGCAGGCGAGCTCAATGTCCTCGTCCGCCTGACGCAGCATCAGATACACCACGGGGTTGAACCAGTGCATCGCGTTGGCCGCGAGCAGCACGAGCTTTAAGAGCATATCGCGCCGCTTCAAATGGCACAGCTCATGGCGCAGGATGTAGCGCAGCTCCTGCACGTCGTAGTGCTCGTGGGGAAGAAGCAGCCGCGGGCGAAGAAGACCTGTCACCGCGGGGGTGGAGATGGCCTCGCAGACGATCATCTCCGGCGCGCTCACGCCTAAGTCGCGCGCCGTGTCAGAGAGCAGGGAGGCGTAGTCCGCGCGGGAGACGTCTCTCTTCCAGCGGCGCACCGTGCGGCGGAAGAGGGCGTAGGAGACACCCTGATACAACAGGAACGCCGCCGCGCCCGCGAGATAGCCGTAAAACAAGATCGTCGTCACGGGGATGTAGCGCGTCGTCTTCTGCTCGGGATTCGTTACGGGGCGCTGGATGATCGTGTCGCGCACCTGTGCGGGTGACTGGCCGCTTTTTTCGGCCATGTCGCCAAACAGGTTGTCGGTCGATTGGATGGTCGTCTTATCCGTGCCGACAAAGAGGGTGTAGTCTTTCGGCGGCGCGGCCTGCACCGGCGCGTTTTTCACCGAAAAATCGACCGGCAGCAGCAAAAAGACCGCCAGCGCCAGCCACAGCCAGCAGCGCGTTTTCGCGCGGTAGCGCTCGCGCCAGAGGGGTTTGAGTACCAGCATCGCCAGAATGGCGAGGGAACCTAACAGGGAAGTTTTCAACAGATTCAGCAGAAATGTTTCCATGGTGCGTCCTCCTTTTTATCGCCGTTTACCGGCTCATATCGTCCAAAAACTGCCGCAGCTCGTCGATCTCGCTCTGCTCGAGCGGCTGCTCGGCGTTCAGCGCCGCGACGAAGCTGCCGAGCGACCCGCCGTAGAGCCGCTTCAGGACGCTGCGGCTCTCAAATTCGAGGTATCTGTCCTTTGAGACGAGCGGCGTGTACAAATTGTTCCGCCCCTCGCGGCGGCTCGAGAGGAATCCTTTTTCGCACAGGCGAGTAAGGTAGGTGTTGACGGTGTTGGCGCTCCAGCCGTGGCTCGCGAGCGCGCCGTCGAGATCGCCGCGGCTGACCTCGCCGCCGACGGCCCAGATGGCCTGCATCACGGCAAGCTCCGCATCGGGCAGTCTCTTCTTATCGTCCATGGGTTGACCTCCCTAGATGATCTACTACATTTGTCGTTGATAACTATATACTACATATGTAGTAGTTTGTCAAGCGCCTTTTATGTCCTTTTTTGTTTTGCAGCGAAAATTGCAGAAAACAGGGGAAAGACATGACGGCAAATCGTCAAAATGAAAGATGCTGTTCAATTATTTGAATGAGTTCTTGCAAATCTTTCTGAAAATCGCTTGCTTTTGTGCAAAGCGCAAGGTATAATGAAGAAACCGTATGAAATCATTTGGCAATTCAATAAATAAAAATTTGAGAGGAGATCTTTATCATGGCAAAGTTCAAAGTTTACTACACCATCGAGCTCAACGAGGTGGCCACGCACATCTTCGAGTCCAACGACTTTGAAGTGAAGCTGTGCAGCCATAACGACGAGGAGACCTACGTCAAGGAGCTCGCCGAGTTCCAGCCCGATGCCATCATGTGCCGCACCGAGCCCATCACCGCCAAGATGATGGACACCTGCAAGAACCTCAAGGTCATCGGCAAGCAGGGCGCCGGCCTCGATAACATCGACATGGACCACGCCCACGCCAAGGACATCACCGTTGTCTACGCGCCTGCCGGCAACGCCAACGCCGTCGCCGAGCACGCCGTCATGCTGATGCTCATGTGCGCCAAGCGTTTCACCTATGTCGACCGTCAGTTCCGCGGCGGCAACTTCCTCGTCCGTATGGGCATGGAGCACACCTATGAGCTCGGCGGCAAGACCCTCGGTATGATCGGCTGCGGCCGTATCTCCCAGCTCGCCATGCAGAAGTGCAAGTACGGCTTCGGCATGAACGTCATCGGCTACGATCCGTACCTCACGCAGGACAAGATCGGCGATCTGTGCGAGCTGAAGGCCACCGCCAAGGAAGTCTGGGAGCAGGCCGACTTCGTGTCCGTGCATCTGCCCGTCGTTCCCTCCACCGAGCACTCCATCGGCCGTGAGCAGTTCAGCTGGATGAAGCCCACCGCTTCCTTCATCAACTGCGCGCGCGGCGCTCTGATCAAGGAGAACGAGCTTGTCGAGTGCCTGAAGGACGGCACGCTGTTCCAGGCCGGTCTCGACGTGTTCGAGCATGAGCCCATTCAGGAGTCCAGCCGCGAGCTGTTCAACCTCGACAACGTCATCATGACCCCGCACATGGCCGCCACCACCGAGCAGAGCGTTCTGAACTGCTGCACCTCCGTTGCCAACGACATCGTCGCCGTCTGCAACGGCCAGGAGCCCAAGGTCAAGGCCCAGAAGCCCAAGTTCTAAGCTATTTCTGTTTCGTAGAAACTACTTATTAAAAGGGACGCCTCGAAAGAGACGTCCCTTTTTTGTGCCCTTGGGCGCGGGGGGGCAGTCAGGCAGAGCTGCTGCTTTTTATTCCAACAGCGTGTGGAGACGCGGGAAAGGGGGCCATTGTCTCACGCGAGACAATGGCCCCCTTATCCCATGCAGCGCCAGCGGTGCTGCTTTCCCTGCGCCTTTGGGTGCAAAACGATCCCGTGGTGCAAGATATTCTTCATTCTTGTTAAATAGTTAACGAAATGAAAGAAAAAAATCAAAATCGCCTGCATTTTTCGCAACTTTGCAGTTGATTTTTCATTTTTCTGTGTGTATAATCAAAATCGAAGAAAATCGGATCTCATTCCGGATTTACAAATTTTAAAGGAGAAGTCAAATGAAAGAATTGTACGTCGTCAACTGCTGCCGTACCGCTGTCGGTTCCTTCGGCGGTTCCCTGAAGAACACCCCTGCCGCTCAGCTCGGCTCCATCGTCGTGAAGGAAGCCCTCAAGCGCGCGAATGTCGCTCCCGAGAATGTCGATGAGCTGATGTTCGGCTGCATCCTGACCGCCGGTCTCGGTCAGAACGTCGCCCGTCAGGTCGGCGTGGGCGCCGGTCTCCCCTATTCCGTCCCCGCCTATACCGTCGGTATGGTCTGCGGCTCCGGTATGAAGTCCGTCATTGAGGCTGGCCGCGCCATCCTCGCCGGCGATGCCGATATCGTCGTCTGCGGCGGCACCGAGAACATGAGCGCCGCTCCTTATGCCGCTCCCGACGCCCGCTGGGGCGCCCGCATGGGCGACAAGAAGCTTGTCGACACCATGATCAAGGACGGCCTGTGGGATGCGTTCAACAACTACCACATGGGCACCACCGCCGAGAACATCTGCGATGTTTGGGGTATCACCCGCGAAGAGCTCGACGCCTTCGGCGCTGCCTCCCAGCAGAAGACCGAGGCTGCTCAGGCTGCCGGCCGTTTTGACGATGAGATCGTTCCCGTCCCCGTGAAGGTCAAGAAGGAAATCGTCGAGTTCAAGAAGGATGAGTTCCCCCGCGCCGGTTCCACCGCCGAGGGTCTTGCCAAGCTGCGCGGCGCGTTCCCCGTCGGCCCCGAGGGCGTTGAGGACGAGATCGTCCACACCTTCGAGCCCACCGGCATCCACGAAGCCGATACCAAGAAACACGTCCAGCGCGTCACCGCCGGTAACGCCTCCGGCATCAACGACGGCGCTGCCGCCATCGTCCTCGCTTCCGGCGAGGCCGTGAAGAAGTACAACCTCAAGCCCATGGCCAAGCTCGTCAGCTGGGGCCAGGGCGGCGTCGACCCGAAGATCATGGGCGTCGGCCCCGTGCCCGCTTCCCGTCAGGCCATGCAGAAGGCCGGCCTGACCATCGACGATATCGACCTCGTCGAGGCCAACGAAGCCTTCGCGGCCCAGTCCATCGCTGTTGCCCGTGAGCTCGGCTTCGACATGAGCAAGGTCAACGTCAACGGCGGCGCGATCTCCATCGGTCACCCCGTCGGCGCTTCCGGCGCTCGTATCATCGTCACCCTGCTGCACGAAATGCTCAAGCGCGACGACGCCAAGAAGGGCCTTGCCACCCTCTGCATCGGCGGCGGCCAGGGCGTTGCCACCATCTTCGAGAAGTGCTAAAGCACCGCTAACCCCTGAAAATAAAAGGAGACCTCGAAAGAGGTCTCCTTTTTATTTTCTCCTCTGCACGGCGCAGGAAAAAAGCAGCGCCCCTGCCGAGACGCAAAAAGGAAGCAGCCCTTTCGGGCTGCCCCTCACGCGCCCTCGCGGGCGCAAGCGCCGTACAGTGCGCCGCGCTGCGATTTAACCCTCCGCCTGCGCGGCGACGATCGCCTCGTAGATCGTCTGCGGGTCGAGCTTATCATAGTCCGCGCTCGTCGCCATCGCGGCGGCGTCGACCTGCTCGGCGATGAAGTTCGTGAAGTAATCGTCGCGCACCTCGTCGGCTGCGGCGGCCTTGTCGAGCGGCAGGCGGAGCAGGATGTGATAGCCGAGGCTGGATTCGACGACTTCACTCACCTCGCCCTCGGAAAGCGCGTAGGCGGCGTCTTCAAACTCCTGCACCATCGAGCCGGTCGTGAAGGTGTAGCCCGTGGGATAGCTCTCGCGGCCGGGGTCCTCGCTGTACTCGTCGGCGAGCTCGGCAAAGTAGGAGGCGATGTCGTCGCCGGTGTAGGAATTGAGCTTTTCGACGAGCTCCTCAGCGAACGCTTTCTTTTTGGCCTTCTGCTCGTCGGTGAGGGCTTCGCCGGTCGTCATGTCCTTCGTCGCAAGCAGGATGTGGTCCGCCGTGATGTAGCCCTGCTCGGCGGCGTAGACGGCGAGCTCCTCGTCGGAGGCGTAGAGCGCGCTGCCCTCGGTATTGTAGAGCTCATAGAGATTCTGATACAGGTAGTTCGAGCGCGCGACGCGGTCATAGGTCTCGCGGCGCATGCCGAGCTTGGCGATCTCGGCCTCAAAAGCTTCCTCGCTGCCGTACTGGTCAATGTAGCTCTGGTCGCTCTCGGCCATGGCGGCCTCCTGCTCGGCGGCAAGCGTCACGCCGTACTTGCTGGCGAGATTTTCAAGCACCAAGTGCTGCTTGACGGACGAGAGCACGCTCGCTTTCACATAGTCGGCGACACTCATGCCGTCGGAGAGGGTGTCGTCCCAGTTGATGGACGAGCCGGTGTAATACTGCATGTAGCTGTTGAGATACGACACGTCGTAGCCGATCCAGTATGCGACAAGGTCGGCGCTCGCGCCGTTGCCGTTCAGGCTTGCGACGATCGCGTCGGGCGCGACGCCGGTCGCTTCGTAGCAGAGACCCTCCTGCATCGTGCCGGAGGTGAAGCCGTTCGAGGGCGAGAGCGACACGACGGCAAAGGTGAGCGCCGCGGTGATGGCCGCCGCGCCAAGGAACGAAAGCAATCTCTTCTTGATCATGATGTTACCTCTTTTTCGTTTTCTTCCTTATTCACACGCAGGTCTCCGACCAGCGTCAAGGCTGTATCCAATGCGTCCTCGCCCAGCGAAAGACGCAGCAGGAGCTTCGGCTCCGTCCCCGTGGCGGAGAGCGTGAGCCGGCGGCGGTTCTTCGGCAGTGAGCAGAGGGCCATCACGGCCTCCACGGGGACTGCCTCGGACGCGGCAAAGGTGAAGGTGATCTCGCTGCCGCGCTGCGAGATATCGCTCACACCGATCTGCACGGCCTCCGCGCGCAAAAGCGCGACGTCCATGAGCTTGAGGACCGGCTGGGGCGGCTCGCCGTAGCGGTCGATGAGCTCGTCGAGCAGCTCCTGCGACTGCTCGGCGGTGCGCAGCGCCGCGATGCGGCGGTAGATATCCATGCGCTGCTCGCCCGAGGGAATGTAGCTCTCCGGCAGGTTGGCCGAGACTGTGAGGTCTGCCGAGCATTCGGTGCGCTGCGGCGCTTTTTCACCGCGCTGCTCGAGTACGGCCTCTTCCAGGAGCTGCAAGTACATATCGTAGCCGACGCTCATCATGTAGCCCGACTGCTCGGGGCCGAGCAAATTGCCCGCGCCGCGAATCTCAAGGTCGCGCATCGCGATGCGGAAGCCCGAGCCGAACTCCGCGTATTCGCGGATGGCCGTCAGGCGCTTGGCCGCAACCTCGGTGAGGATCTTGCCCGCGCGGTAGGTCATATAGGCATACGCCCGGCGCGCGCTGCGGCCGATGCGGCCGCGGATCTGGTGCAGCTGGGCGAGGCCGAGGCGGTCGGCGTCCTCGATGATGAGGGTGTTGACATTCGGAATGTCGATGCCCGTCTCGATGATCGTCGTGCAGACGAGCACCTGAATTTCTCCGTCCGAGAGCTGCTGCATCACGGACGACAGGCCCTTTTCGTCCATCTTGCCGTGCGCGACGCCGATGGCGACGTCGTCGCCGAGGAGCTTTTTGAGTGTCGCGGCGCAGCGGTCGATGGTCTCGACGCGGTTGTGCATGTAGTAGACCTGCCCGCCGCGCGCGAGCTCGCGCCGGATGGCGTCGGCGATGACGCTCCAGTTATGCTCGAGCACGTACGTCTGCACCGGCTGGCGGTCGACGGGCGGGACCTCGATGGTCGACATGTCGCGGATGCCCGAGAGCGCCATGTTGAGCGTTCTGGGGATGGGCGTTGCCGAGAGCGTCAGCGTGTCGACCTGACGCGAGAGCTCCTTGAGCTTTTCCTTGTGCGTTACGCCGAAGCGCTGCTCCTCGTCGATGATGAGAAGGCCAAGGTCCTTGAAGTGCAAACTCTTTTGCAGCAGCGAGTGCGTGCCAATGAGTAAGTCGATCTTTCCCGCGGCGGCATCCTGCAAAATTTGCTTCTTCTGCGCCGGCGTTTTGAAGCGCGAGAGCACTTCGATGCGCACGGGGAACGAGCGGAAGCGGTTCAGCGCCGTCGCGTAGTGCTGCTGGGCGAGCACGGTGGTCGGCACTAAGATGGCCGCCTGCTTGCCGTCGAGCACGCACTTCATCACGGCGCGCAGTGCGACCTCAGTCTTACCGTAGCCGACGTCGCCGCAGAGCAGGCGGTCCATCGGCGTACTGCGCTCCATGTCGGCCTTGATCTCGGCGATGGCGCGGAGCTGATCGTCGGTCTCTTCGTAGTCGAAGGCCTCTTCAAATTCCTTCTGCCACGGGGAGTCGGGCGAGAAGGCGAAGCCAGGACGGCGCTGGCGCTCGGCATAGAGCGCGATGAGCCCTTTGGCAAGGTCCTTTGCCGCGGCGCGCGCCTTCGTCTTCGCGCGCGACCAGTCCGTGCCGCCGAGCTTACTGAGCTTCGTGCGTATTTGGCCGTCCTCGTCCTCGCCATGGCCGCCGATGTATTTCGACACCATGTCGAGCTGCGTCGCGGGGACGTATAAGCTGTCGCTGCCCGCATAGCAGATCTTGATATAGTCCTTGTCCACGCCGTCGACGCGCATGCGCTCGATGCCCGCAAAGCGGCCGATGCCGTGGTGGACATGCACGACGAGATCGCCGGGGGAGAGGTCTTCATAGGAGCGCAGCGCGGCGCGGGCCGACGTCTCTTTCTTCGGCCGCGCCTTTGCGCGCTTGCCGGAGAGGGGAGCGGTCAGCTGGCCCTCGGTCAGGATGACGAGCTTTAATTGTGGATATTCGCTGCCCGCGCTCAGCGCGCCGAGGCCGATGACGGTCTCGTGCGGGGCGGGGAGGCGGTCGTTTTTCAAGTTGAGCTGCGCGCGGATGTTCCGCTCTTCCAAAAGGCGCCGGAAGTTTTTCGCGCGCGTTTCGTTGCCGCAGAGAACGAGCACGCCGCAGCCTGCGCCAAGATAGCGCTCCATATCGCCCGCGGCGGTCTCAAGACTGCCGCCATACGACGGCAGCGATCGCGCGTTCATGCTGAGGATGGCCCTCGGCGGCAGCAGATTGCGCGACGTGGGGAGCGAATCGAGCAGCAGCACGGGGAACGCGCCCATGCGATGGCTCAATGCCTCCTGACTCAGCGCGAGCGCGGCAAATTCGCCGCACAAAACGCCCTCTTCGATGAGGGGCTTCACGTCCTCGGAGAGCTCCCAGTGGTAGTTCTTGCTGCGCTCCAAAACGCGCATGCCGTCGCTGACGGCGATGAGCGTGTCGGGTGAAAGATAGTCGAGCGCGCAGACTTCGTCGGGGTAGCACGCGGCGAGATACCGGTCCATGCCGCCGAGCGGCAGGTCGTTACGAAGGCGCTCGATGTCGCTGCGCAGCGTTTGGACGATGGGGCTGTCTTCGGCCTTTTTCGCGATCTTCTGCGCGGCGCGCCCAAGGCGCTCGAGCATTTTTTCGCGCCCGCCGTCCGAGAGGGCGGGCAGCACCTCTGCCGCGGGCAGGACGGTCAGGGATTTGACGTTCTGCGTGCGGCGCTGGGTCGTCACGTCGAATTCGCCCATCGCGTCGACCTCGTCGTCGAAGAATTCGACGCGCACGGGCGCGCTCAGCGGCGACCAGACGTCGAGAATGCCGCCGCGCAGCGCGAACTGGCCGACGCCCTCGACCGTTTCCGCGCGCGTGTAGCCGCTTTCGACAAGCTTTTTCGAGAGCGCGTTCAGGTCAAAGCGGTCGCCGAGCGAAATGTCCGTCACCGCGCCGCGCAGCGCGTCGGGCGGGAGCGTTCGCTGCATCAGGCCGTCGACCGTCGCGACCAGGATCGGCGCTTTTTCGGCGGCAAGGCTGCACAGCGAGCCGATGCGCTGCTGCTCCCAGCCGTGGGAGGCGAACACGCGGTCGCGCAGCTGCCATTCGCGCGCGAACAGCAGGCTCACGTCCTCGCCGAGCAGCTCGTGCAGGTCGCCCGCCATGCGGTTTGCCTCGTTTTCGTCCGCGCAGACGATCAAAAGCGGGCGCTGTGTCTTGTGCCGCACGGCAGCGGTGAGCTGCGCGCGGTGCACACCCGAAAGGCCCGACACGGCGATGGGCGATGTGCCCGCGTCAAGCGAGAGCAGCAGCTCGCGCACCTCGGGAAGAGATGCGAGCGCTTCGTTGAGTTTGTTCATCCCCTGCGCCATGCCGTATCCCTCCTCCCGCAGCGCGCAAAAGGGCAGATCCGCCGCAGCCGCGGCGGGTCATGCCCGTGGTCGTCAGTCATTTTATTATATAGGCTTTTGCCCAAAAGTCTATGTCGATTTTATAAATTTTGGCGGTAAAAAACGCTCAGCCGTTGAAGCGGTTCTGCGCGGTGAGCACGCCGTCGGTGATGATGCACTCCGCCGCGCCGAGCGCGCGGTCGAGCACACCGTCGATGACCTTGCGCTCATTGGCCGTGAACGGGCCGATGACCCAGTCGACAATGTCGTGCTCCGGCGCGCCGACGCCGACCTTGACGCGCGGGAAAGCGTCGGTGCCGAGGTGCGCGATGATGTTCTTGAGGCCGTTGTGTCCGCCTGCGCTGCCGCTGCCGCGCACGCGGAGCTTGCCGAGCGGGAGCGAAATATCGTCGGAGATGACGATGACGTGGTCGGCGGGAATTTTATAGAACCGCGCCGCCTCGCCCACAGCCTCGCCGGAGAGGTTCATGTAGGTCTGCGGCATCATCAAAAGCACATTCACCCCGCCAAATTCGATGACTTCCGTCAGCGCGCGGAAGCGCAGGCGGTTGCAGCGCAGATCGCGCTTGTCGATCAGGCGCTCCGCGGCCATGAAGCCGATGTTGTGGCGGGTGTTTTCATACTGCTTGCCGTAGTTGCCCAAACAGACGAGCAGCCATTCCGGCGGGCCGGATTTTTTGAAAATCATTAGGTGTTCCTCACTTTCCCCGTAAGGGGGAGTTTCTTGCGCGCCCC
>OGKG01003751.1_pt1 | contig 13739 bp, 9 predicted proteins | sample 1572201 | NCBI WGS metagenome assembly OGKG01 (sample SAMEA2582146, study PRJEB24529) | metagenome | biome: Human gut stool | place: China | collected 2011 | reverse complement strand
TGATGCCCTTGTCCACGACCAGACCTTCCATCTGGTGGAACATGGGGCTGTGGGTAGCGTCCGAGTCGGAGCGGAACACACGGCCGGGCATCAGGATCTTGATGGGCGGCTTCTGAACGTCCATGGTGCGGATCTGGCCGCCGGAAGTCTGGGTACGCAGCAGGAACTCCTCCGACAGGTAGAAGGTGTCCTGCATGTCGCGTGCCGGGTGATCCTTGGGCACGTTCAGGCGGGTAAAGTTGTGGTCATCGTCCTCGATCTCCGGGAAGGTGCCCACCGAAAAGCCCATGCCGGAGAACACGTCGATGATCTGGTTGGTGATCAGGGTCAGCGGGTGCAGGCCGCCCATGGGGCGGGTCTTGGCGGGCAGGGTGATATCCACCGTCTCCGCAGCATTGCGGGCAGCAAGCTCTGCCTGCTTCACCTGTTCTGCAGCAGCGTCGTAATCTGCCTGAACCTTTGCCTTGAGTTCATTGATGATCTTGCCCATAGCGGGGCGCTCTTCCGGCGCAACGGTGCGCAGGTTCTTCATCAGGGCAGGGATCTTGCCGTTTTTGCTGAGGTACTCCTGCCAGAAGGAGGCCAGCGTTTCCTTGCCGGACACCTGACCAAGGCTTTCAGCGGCCTGTTTTGCCAGCTCGTCGATCATTGCTTGCATGGATGTTCTCTCCTTTATTCTTCGTGTTGATGAGCGGAGTGCAACAAAAAAGCTCCGTCCCCTGCCCGATTTCTCAGGCAAAAGGGACGAAGCTGTTGATTCTTAGCTCCGCGGTACCACCCGGTTTCCACCCGTGCACAGATGCCGGGCGGCTCTCAGAACGCCGTAACGGGGCGTGGCCGTTCTGTACTACTGCTGTTTCGCACAGACCGCTCAGGAGCGAACTTCAGCACAGATACACCCGGAAGCCCTCTCAGCCGGTGAAGCTTCTCTCTTTGCCGTGTACGCCATGCCTACTCTCTCCGTCGCTGCGTTTGGGAGTATTCAGGTTTTATAACCAAGAGTTATGTTACCACATTTCGGGACAGTTTGCAAGGGCTGTGCAGTCACTTTCCGCAAAAATCGCGTTCGGTGGAGGTTTTTTTCACAAAGCCGCAACCATTATGAATCGTTTATGTCATCCATTATGAGCTGAAACAATTCTCCCAGGTCGATTAGTGGCGCAAACTCTTTATCAACTTTGTAATCATCTGAAATTTTTACCACGACCACACCGTCGATCTGCTGGATATATCCTTCCTGCGGATAGACTGGCATCTGTTCCAGCTCTGTTCTGCTGTACAGTTCTCCGTACTGTTCCACCGAGCAATGCTTGAGTTTTGCCGGAGTAATATCCCTGAAAACCGCTTTCCAAGACGCTCTGGCCGAGTAATCGTTCAGCCAGAAGCGGCCCATCTGCGCATACGGATTTGCATAGAGGTAATACTCCCTCTTCATAAAACTGGAGTTCGAGCTGGGTCTGCCCACAAACAGTACCGGCAGCTGCTCGTTATCGTCAAAATATCCGCTGCTCATCAGGTCGTCCGCGATGTGATCCGACATGCTCTTGAGTGTTTTCCTTCCCTCATACATAGCTTCCTGATCGATCACGGCAGAGCAGACATTGCCATAGACGACCAAAACCGCAAGTACTACAGCCCCTGTCCGGGCAGCACGTACATACTTTTTTACCATATGCTGATTTGTGCGCGTCCCTTCAAGCAGCAGCAGACATACCGGCACGAACAGATTCAATCCTTCGCCCATCTGCAAAAGCCAGACCGCCTCGCTTGTGATCAGCATGATGGCATTGCACATGATGGGCAAAACGATCAGCGCTGCCACTCCCAGAAGGATATATTCCCAATTTTTCCGGTGAAGCATTTTTCTGAAGCGGTTCAGCAGTCCGATGCTCAGCGCCAGAAATACCAAAACGAAAAAGCCCACCGGCTGCAGAATGTTATGCCGATAGTAATTCTGAAAAAAGTAAGCTCCAAACAGTTGGTAGGTCTCTGCAATGGCATTGGGCAGATTTTTCAGTATAGAAAGTACCGAAACATCCGCTCCTCCATTATAACTTGCCATCTGCCATCCACATGCCCATACGATCAGCTTTGTGAGCAGGAAATACAAAACCATTCCTGCAGCTGCGCTGCAAAGACTTCTTCCAATGTGGGCATGGACCTTTTCTCTGTCCACATTGCGGAACAGAAGCAGCAGAAGATATGTCAGCAGGAGCAGACAAAAGTTATCAAGGCTCGTCTGATAGCACGCAAGGCTCATGACCAGAAGCAGTGCTCCCTGTACGACCGCTTTTCTAAAATCTGCGGCACGAACCACACGCTCTGCCGCCAGAACAGAAAACAAAAAAGAGCAGCCAAACACCGGCGACTGAAACCGATATGACAGCTGTATTCCAGTGACCGTGCTGGCCAGAACAGCCATACCCGCCAGATAGGTCACGACAGAATCCTTCTCTGTAAAAAACTTCCGAAGCAGGGTAACAGCCAGCGCCGACATGGAAAGCGTCAGCAATGAATTGAAAGGTTCCGTCTGGATGCCAAACCGCAGCGCATCGATCACCGGCCAGAGCCATCGGCCCGTGACTACCTGCCAATAGCCGCCGAAGAACCATGTATTGTTCCACAATCCGTCAAATGTATTGGTCAGCCGCTGGCTGATCAGCAGGAAAAACACTACCGCCGAAAATAGCAGCATCACCAGAAAATATCTTAGATCCGATATATCCAGCCCAAGGTCGTCCGGTTTCTGTACATCGATTTTTTCTTTCATCGTTATTTTCTCCATCTGTCCTGTTTTGTGTTCTCAGGCTCATTTGTTATTCATCAATCAGATAATCCTCTGAAATTTTGATCACATATACGCCGTCCATTTCCTGCATGGAGCCTTTCTCAGGGAATGTCGGCATCCGTTTGATTTCTTCTGTCCGGATCAGTTCGTCATATACCTCATCACTGCACAGCTCCAACTGCATCGGTGTGAGGTCACGAAACACCGCATTCCATGAATAGCGCATTGTGGCGGCATTTTCTTTTTCGAAAAGGCCCACCTGTGCGTAGTCGTTCGCATCCCAATAGATGACGTGTGTCCGGAACAGTGGGTTTGCACTGGGGCGGCCTACCAGCATCACCGGCAGTTTTTCCGGCAAATCATAATAGCCCTCTGCCACCAGCTCACCGGCCACAAGGTCCGCGATTTGTTTTGTTGCCTTGCGTCCCTCATACATCGCCTGCTGATCGATAGCCGACATGAAGACACTGCCATAAAGAATGCCTGCAGCAGCCAGCAGAAGCGCAGCCTTTTTCACCTTGCCAGCTTTGTTTTTGCCTGAAGTTTCTGTGTTAGATGCAGGCTGGGCAGCATCTAACAGCCAGAAGCACACCGGGAAGAACAGCGCAGTTCCTCCGGCCATTGGGATATAAAACGTCGCCTGTGATGCTGCCAGCAGAAAGATCACGCTGGCAAGCGGCATCACCAGCACCGCAGCCACTGCGTAAAGCGCCGTTTCTGCATTCTTTCTGCGCAGAACAACTGCCAACCGACGTACAAGCGCTGCACCCACGACAAGGAACGCCAGCGCATACAGTACCCCGAAGCTTTGCAGCACATTATGGCGTACTGTATCACCAAAGAAGTAGTCCCAGAATTGGGCATAGCATTTTACAATACTCTGCGGCAGGCTTTTCAGCATATTCAGCGGCGAGGTAGAAGCTCCGCCTTGATAATTCGTCATTGCAACACCTGAAATCTTCAGAATAATCTGCAATATTCCCCAGTACAGCGCCGCGCCGCACACTGCACTGCCCAGACATTTTGCGATATAGTACCGGAGCTTTATCCCTTCTTCACCTCGGAACAACAGCACCAGAAACCACGCCAGCAGCACCATGCAGAAGCAAGCAAGGTCTGTCTGATAGAGTCCAAGACTCAACGCAAGTAAAAATGCTCCCTGCGCAACGCCTGCCGCAATGCTGCGGCTTCTGATCACACAGACCGCTGCCAGCACCGACAAATAAAATGCCAAACCAAACTCGACCGATTGATGTGCAAACGAGAGGTAACACCCGATCACGGTATTAGCCAAATAGCATAATCCTGCGAGCCAGTCAAGGCAAGATGTCCTCCTTTCGTGCACAGTTTTAAAGGTCATATGAAGTTTTGTAACGCCAAGAGAAACCAGCACCAAGCACACCACCGCATTGATGGGTTCTAGCTGCAGACTGAAACGCAGAAAACTGGTCACCAGCCAGAACCATCGCCCATTGGAAAGCTCCCATGCTCCCGCCATGTACTCAGCCGTTGTCCACAGACCATCCACTGTGTTCGTCAGCTTCAAACTGATCAGCGGAAAATAGACCATCACCGCAAAGCCCAGCATCACAAAGAAATATTTCTTATCCAACTCCCGCAGCCAGTGTCTGATATCTGCTTTTATTTTTACAGACATGATATTCCTCCATCCATAAACTTCTGCTTTTCAGTATATCAAACTCTTCCACATGGTTCAATAAAAAAATCCCCTGCCGGGCAGTCGGCAGAGGATCTTGCGTATTTTTTCCAGAGTGCTTTATTTTGCCACGATTTCTGCAGCCAGTGCATCCATCTGCGCTTCGGCAGCAGCATTGGCAGCACTGCGGATGGTGACCACATTCTCGCAGACCGTGATGTTCTTCATGCCTTCCAGCTCGGCGCGCATGAACTTTGCGGCCATGGGTGCCCATGTGCCATTCTCCATCAGACCCACCGTGCGGTTCTGGAAGTTCTTGGTCTTGAGGTGGGTCAGCAGATTTTCCATCGGCGGGAAGAGGAAGCCGTCGTAGGTGGCGCAGGCCAGCACGATCTTTCCGCAGCGGAAGGCTTCGGTGACGGCATAGGACACATCCGTGCGGGTCAGGTCCACCTCCACGACCTTTGCGCCCTTTGCTCGCAGCTTTTCGGCCATGAGGTGCGCTGCTGCACGGGTGTGGCCGTGGATGGAAGCACTTGCCACAAGGATCTTTTCCGGCTCCTCGGGCTTGTAGCTGGACCAGATGTCGTAGTAGTTCAGGTACTTGCCCAGATCTCCGGTCAGCACCGGGCCGTGCAGCGGGCAAATGGTCTGGATGTCCAGAGCCGCGGCCTTTTTCAGCAGCGCCTGCACCTGCGGGCCGTACTTGCCTACGATGTTCAGGTAGTAGCGGCGGGCTTCGCTGGCCCAGTCGGCCTTTTCGTCAAACTTTGCCACCGCCCCGAAGCGGCCGAAACCGTCGGCGGAGAACAGCACCTTTTCGCTGCTCTCATAGCTGACCATGACCTCCGGCCAGTGCACCATGGGTGCAAACACAAAGGTAAGGGTGTGGGTACCAAGGCACAGGCTCTCGCCGTCCTTCACCACTACACGGCGCTCCTTGGCAATGGCATCAGCGCCAAAGAACTGCTCCATATACAAAAAGGTCTTGGCGTTGCCCACCACCTGCATCTCAGGGTAGAGTGCCGCCAGCTTTGCAATGTTGGCACCGTGGTCCGGCTCCATGTGGGAGACTACCAGATAATCCGGCTTACGGCCTGCCAGAGCTTCGGTCAGGTTTTCCAGCCACGGCTCGGTAGCGCGGGCATCCACCGTGTCCAGAACGGCGGTCTTTTCGTCCAGAATGACATAGGAATTATAGCTCACGCCGGTGGGCACCGGATACTGGCTCTCGAACAGGTCAATGGTGGTATCATCCACGCCCACACCCAAAATGGCTTCACTGATCTTCTTCATGCTCATAGCTTTCCGTCTCCTTTTTATGATATGCCGCAGAACGCAGCAATTATTTCTAAGAATATTTCCTATTATAGCACATTGTTAGAAATTTCGCAAGAGATATTATTCTTCTCCATTTTCCGGCAGCTTTGCCGCTACCGGCCTGCCCGGCTCAGCATCCAGTTCCAGCAGAGCGGCAGCAGCGCTTTCGTCCATGGTCTGCACAGCGCGCAGCTTGCGGCTGATGGCACGGCTGCGCACGCCAATGAGATTATCCAGCTCTTCGTCGGTCTGGCGCAGACGCTGCTGCATCTTGGAAAGTCCCTGCCCGAACTTGTCAAATTCGGTCTTCACCGCACCCAGCAGCTGCCATACCTCACCGGAACGCTTCTGGATGGCAAGGGTCTTGAAGCCCATCTGCAGGCTGTTGAGCAGCGCCGCCATGGTGCTGGGGCCTGCCACGTTGACCTGATAATCCCGCTGCAACACTTCCAAAAGCCCGGCATTGACCACCTCGGCATACAGGCCCTCAAAGGGCAGGAACAGGATGCCGAATGCCGTGGTGTAAGGCGGCTCCACGTATTTCTCGCGGATGTCTTTTGCCTCGCTGCGGAGAACGAGTTCCAGCGCGTGGCGGGCGTTCTCCACGGCAGCAGCATCGCCGGAAGCCTGGGCGTCCTGTAAATGGGCGTAAGTATCCCCGGGGAACTTGGAGTCAATGGGGAGCCAGACGGTGCTGCCGTCCACGCCGGGCATCTTGATGGCGTACTCCACCCGCTGGGTGCTGCCCGGGATGGTGGCCACGTTGGTATCATACTGCTCCGGGGCCAGAATCTCCTCCAGGATGGCCCCCAGCTGGATCTCGCCCAGGATGCCGCGGGTCTTGACGCCCGAGAGCACCTGCTTCAGCCCGCCGACGTCCGCCGCCAGCGACTGCATTTCGCCCAGACCCTTGTACACCTGCTCCAGCTGCTCATTGACCGCCTTGAAGCTCTCGCTCACCCGCTTTTGCAGCGCGTCCTGCAATTGCTCGTCCACCGTATGGCGAATTTCATCCAGTTTGCGGGTGTTCTCCGCCTGCAGGGCAGTCATGCTGTCGGCCAGGGTCTTGCGCAGCTCTTCCAGCTTCTGGGTGTTGGCCGCTTCCAGGCTCTGGAGCCGCTGGGTCAAGATCTGCTGCTGGCCGCTCTGGCCCTGGGCCAGGGTGCTGCTCATGTTCTGCACGGCGGTCTGCAGCGTTTCGCTCACGCTGCGGATGGCGGTATAGTTCTGCTCCGCCATAGCAGCCTGCTTCTGCTCAAAGGCTTTGGCCTGGGCTTCCAGCTGCTGGGCAAGCCACTGCTTGAGCTCCTCGGTGTCTCCCCCGCCCCGCCGGGGCTTGTTGCCGCGGTAGAGCAGCAGGGCCAGCATCAGGCAGATGGCCACCAGAAGCACAGTATATAACATTGCCAGAAATTCCATTGATATTCTCCTGTAGTATCCCCTCAAAACAGACAGCGATACGAGCGCTCTGTTTTGCCAAAGACATCGTATCGCTGTGTTTCGGGATTTATTTCAGCGGCCTCGCCCTCTCAGGCGCTACCGTGTCCGCTCTCCAAGAGAGAGCTTTTTGCTCTTATTTTTACTCTTCAATATACTGGACCAGCTCTTTGGAGGAGACGGTCTCGTCGCCGTAGAGGCCTACGCCGTCCGCTTCCACCTCACCGGTCTGGTTATCGCAGGGGTCGGCCCGGAAGCCCAGCATGGGCGGTGTGAACGGCGCTGCAAACACGCTGTTGGCCACCATGCGGTCGGGATCCAGATTGCCAAAATAGTGCTGGCGGAGCGTTTCGTCGCCCCGGCGGGCCATGGAGGCACCGAAAGAGCAATCCGCATACAGCCAGCCCTTGGGGGCCACATAGAACATGGCCCAGTCGTGGCAGCCCACTTCATCGGGGGTGACATAGAGGCCGCTCTGCCAGCGGGCCGGGATGCCTGCCGCGCGGCAGAGGGTGATGAACGTGACCGACATGATGCCGCAGTCGCCCCGGCGGTCCCGGGCGCAGTGTTCCGGCAGGGACTCGTGGATAAAGTAGCTCGGCTGGTAGTGGTAGCGCACATTCAGCGTGACGTAATCGTAAATGCGCTTTGCCTTTTCCATGGGGTCGGTGATGCCTGCCGTGAGCTGGGCCGCCAGCGCCTTGATGTAAGGCGTGAAGACAATGTGGGAGGGCTGCTCCTCGGTGTCAAAATCCGGCTGCTCCGGGGCAGAGGGCGTATCAGAGGGGTCCGTGTAAACTGCCGTGTTGCGGTAGCTGTACTGGACGCCGAAACTGCGGTTCTCGGTGAGGTCTGCCTCCCAGCAGACGGTGCGCTGAGGAGCGTTTTCCGGGGCAATGACCGTCGGTTCCTCGGTGAACTCCTCCAGCTCGATGTCACTCTGGGAGAGGCAGGCAGCGGGCAGCGGCAGCCAGGCGCGGACATGCACCGCGTTCCGGCCCTCAGCCTTGGCCTTGGCAAGGGCGGCGGCAAAGGCCTCGTCCGACATGCCAACACTGGCTTTCAGGGTGATGCGGGCGCTGGCGCTGCCCTGCTCCGCCATCTTTTCATGCAGACGGCGGCAGCGCTCTTTCTCGCTGTCCGGCTGGGCGGGCGGGTCGATCTGCCGCCGGGCAAGGTCCGCATGGGTGGCGATCAGCGTGGAAGCAAAACGGTTCTGATACCGCTTCTCCCCCTCCACAAAGCGCCAGTCCATCCGGTTTTCCCGGTCCAGCATCTCAAACTCTTCCGGCGTAAAATCTTTTACCCGGCGCTGCATCTCGGCAATGGCGTCCGCCTTGCTCCAGGTGTACTCCGCCGGGATCCGCCGCATGATCTCCCGCTGGGCGATCATAGCGTCCCGCAGAACGTCCACCCCGTGGGGGGTGGGGTTCTCGGGCTGGACATCCATGTGGGGGCACAGGCCCTGGCTGTAGGGGCTGTTCTGGGTCATGGTCCAGTCCTCAGCCAGGTAGGCGTCGATGCGGGCAATGGCCTCCTCGTAGTAACCGGCCGCTTTCAGCCGCTCCACATCGTCGGGCAGGCCCACATTCAGGCTGCGGAGCGTTTCGTTCAAATCTCTTGTGTTCATATTTTCTTTCCCCTCTCATAAAAATCTCAGGTTACTTTCTTCCAGAATGCCACGGCAGCGTTCAGCCAGCCCTCTGCGTCGGTGCCAAGCCCAATGCCAATGCCGTGGCCTACGTCTTCATATACCTTTTCCTCGTGGGGCACACCGTCGATCTCCAGAGCACTCTGGAGGGCAGGCCCCTGCTGATCGAACCCGAACAGCTTCAAAATGCGGTCGCTCTTGCCGTACCACAGGAACACCGGCGGGTAATCCGGTGCAATGAGCTTGGAGAGCGTGTAATCATAATAGTGTTTCTGCATCCAGTCGTCCACGTCCAGCAGGGCCGTGTAGGCGGGCTTTGCCAGCCAGAAGTTGTTGATGGGGTACGCCAGCAGCAGCGCCCCGGGTTTGGGCACGTTGTACTTCTGCCAGCCCTTTTCCGCATCGCCAAACACCCCGGCGATCTGCCCGCCGGAGGAATACCCCAGCAGTGCGTAGCCCTCCGGCTGGACGCCGAACGTCTCGGCGTTGGCCGTGATGAACTGGATGGCCCGGCCCAGGTCGTCCATGGGAGCGTTGTTGCCCGCCTCCCTGCCAATGCGATACCGCAGAACAAACACCGCGTAACCCTGCTCGTGCAGCTCCCAGGCCGTGGACACGCCGCCCCTCAGCTCGCCGCTGTAGTAGAGCGCGTTGCCCGAGAGCACCACGGCATACCGGGCGTTGGGGGTATCCGCCGGGAAATAATACAGCTCGGCGTGGTCCCGGCTGGGCTGGGCGGCGATCTCCTCCGGCGAGTAGAGCTTATAGGTGATCTGGGTACCAGACTCGTAGTTCTGTATCAGCAGGTTCAGCCCCGCCGCACAGCTGGCGGCAGAGCCGCTGCCCACCACCTCTTCCAGCGTCTCATTGTTGTGGGCATTCTTGAACCAGGCCAGGTCCCGCTCCCAGGTGTGGATGTCGGTATAGAGGCCGGACGCCTGAACGGCGGGGTTCTGGCGGATCTCCCGCATGGTGGTCTGTGGGGTGATGGGCTCCTGCGCTATAGCCGGGAGCGCCAGCATTGCGGCCAGCGCCAGGCTGGCAAGACATGCGCTTGGTTTCACAGAGTTCACGCCCTTTTTCAAAAATTTGCCGGGAGTTACGCGGCTGTGTCCGCCGCTTTGGCAGCGGTCTGGTTTTCCCAGAACGCGACCGCCTCGGTGATCCAGCCCTCCGCGTCGGTGCCGCGGCCCGGGCCGATCTTGTGAGGTGCATTATTATAGTGATGGAAGATGTGGGGCACGCCGTTTTTCACCAGTGCTTTCTCAATGACACGGCCCTGCGCCGGGGTGTACATCTTAGCCAGGGTCACATCGTTTTTGCCATACCAATGGTAGACGGGCGGGTAATCCGGTGTGATGTAATCGGAAACATTGTAGTCGAAGTAGCGGGGGCCGTCGGCGTAAGGGTCAATGAGGAGGCCCCAGACGGGTTTCAACTCAAAGAAGTTGTTGACGGGGTAGCCCAGCAGCAGAGCGCCCGGCTTGCTCACACCATAGGCCTTGTGGCCCAGCGTGTCGGAATCGGAGGCAAACAGGCCGGCGATCTGCCCGCCGGAGGAATAGGCCAGCACCGCGTAGTCCTCGGGCTGAACATGGAACTGTTCCGCGTGCTCGGTGATGTACCGCACGGCCCGGCTCACATCTTCCAGCGGGGCGTTGTCTGTCGCCTGGTCGCCAATGCGGTACCGCAGCACAAAGCAGGTATAGCCCAGCTCGTTGAGCCACTCCGCCGTGGAAACACCCTCACGCATCTCGGCGCTGGTGTGGATGGCGTTGCCGCCGATGACCAGCACGAACTTGCCGCCGGGATCACTGCCCGGGAAATAATAGATCTCCGCTTTCTGGCGGGTAGGCACGGCGGCGATCTCCTCGTCCGTGTAGAGCTTATAGGTGATCTGGATGCCGGAGTTGTAGTTTTCGATCATCCGGTTCAGGCCCTTGGCGCAGTCCTCAGCGGTGTAATCGTTGACATACTCCCGCAGGGTGGTATCTTTCCACTTGCGGATATCCCGGGGGGTGTCCTGCTCCTGATTGTACGTATACAGTCCCGCCCCCATGACACTGGGGTTCGACCGGATCTTGGCCATGGGAGTGTCCGGTGTGATGTTGGCCTCCCCTTTTGCTCCAGATGCCTGGGCTGCCCGTGCCGGCAGGGTGAGCAGGGTGGCCAGTAACAGTGCGCTCGCAAGGACCCGTTTCAGTTTCATTCCCGTGTGTTCTCCTTTTCCGGTACGATACCGGAGCCGACAGGCCCCACAGTGATTGCGTTTTTTGCCAAAGAGGTCTATAATAGGAGCCTGTCCGACAGCGGTTGATTTCTTCTATTGTATCACAACCGCCTGTATTGTCAAAACAAATCTGCATCCTGGGCTGCGATGCCCACGCCCCGGCCTTGTCTGAGTGTTGTGCTTTGAGGCGAAATTTGCTATACTTGCCATATTGAAAAAGCATCTCTCCATGGCAGGAGAACTCTTTTGGAATTGCGTGAGAAATCAGGGAAAGAAGTATGAGTGAGATCACGACACGGCCCATGACTGCGGAAGACTGGCCGTATGTATCCAAAATCTATTTAGAGGGGATCGCCACGGAACATGCCACGTTCCAGACCACCTGCCCGCCTTATACCGCATGGGACGCCTCCCACACCAAGGACTGCCGTCTGGTGGTGCTGGACGACGGCGTGGTAGCCGGTTGGGCCGCCCTGCACCGGGTAGACCCCCGCTGGTGCTACCGGGGCGTGGTGGAAGTGAGCATCTATGTGGGCGAGCAGTTCCGGGGCCGGGGCGTCGGCTTCCACCTGCTCACGGCTCTGTGCAACGCTGCCGACGCGTCTGGCTACTGGACCCTGCAATCCACCGTATTGCAGGACAACGAGGCCAGCCGCCGCCTGCACGCCAAGTGCGGCTTCCGTCTGGTGGGGCGGCGGGAACGCATTGCCCGCGACTGCCATGGCCGCTGGCTGGATACATTTTTGATGGAGCACCGCTGCAAAGAGGACGAGCCGACGGGATACAAAAAATTATAAGCCACACAAGCAAAAATACCACTGTGCACGTTTTGACGCACAGTGGTATTTTTTATCTGTACTGTATTTTTACTTTACAGGTCATTCCCCGCATTTATCGCACCACAGCCAGAGAGCCCATGGGGTCCCAGGGCTCCAGAGCGATGGGTTCTGCCTCGTAGGCAGCGATCTGCTCGGCGGTCAGGTACTTTTTGTTGACCACGACCTGATACATGTACTCATCGAACCAGCGGTCGGTCATCAGGTAGTAACCGTCCTTGCCCGGCTCCTTACCCCAGCTGTTCTCCACACGCCAGCGGTTGGGCTTGCCGTTCTCATCCAGATTGACGCCCTGGAAGACCATGGCATGGGTCATCAGGCTCTGGCCATAGTCCAGGCGCTCGGCTTTGGTCATGGTGAACCGGGTATCCAACAGATCTTCCAGACCACGGATGTCGAGATCCATGATACCGGAATCCCGCTCGGAGTGCTTGCCCACGTCGCAGCCGAACCAGACGGGCTGGCCGTCTTTCATCTGGGCGATGGCAGCCTTCTTCAACGCTTCGATGGGCAGGTTGAGGTAGCGCACGGCGCTGCCCTCTTTCACGTTGCCCAGGTACTGCACGGTGTAGCTGCGGCCGTAGGGCTTATCCTCGGTGGGAGCATTGATGAGGCTGACATAGTCGCTCAGGTCAACGCCCACATACTTTTCAAAGAAGCTCTTGGGGGTCAGGCCCTCTTCACGGTGGAAGTTGTTGTCCTTATCGCGGTACTCAAAGGTAAAGGTCTTGGGAGGCTCGCCCAGGCAGATGCAGAGCAGGCGGTAGATCTCGCCCAGCATCCGGGTCTTGCGGGCGCGCAGCTCGTCCAGGCCCTTGCCCTCCTTGTGCAGCTTGCGCAGGATGCAGGCATCCTCCCGCAGCTTCTCGGTCAGCGTCATATCCATCTCGCGGCTGCCGGAAGAAGCCTTGGACTCGGGGTAAGCGGTCTTGGGCACCACGCCGTACTTCTCGATCAGATTGCAGAGCATATCCCACTGGCCGCCGTCGTTCACCGGGGCCATCAGCAGATAGGACACCAGACGGCCATTGGCGGGCTCGTCCAGCGTGTCGAGGATGCTCTCGAGGAAGTAGTTGGATTTTTCCAGCTTATCCCAGAAAAAGAGGTAGGCCTGCGAAAGCTCAAAGGTCTTGAGGTCGTACTTCTTCATCACCTGATAGCGCAGGGTGTTGAGGGCCGCAAACATCCAGCAGCGACCACTCTGCTTCTGGTTGCAGATCTCGCCCTGCTCCAGGCTGATGGAGTATTCATGGACATCCTGCTCCACAGCCTCGCGGCGGATGGCGGAAGACAGCAGGCCGTTGTTCGTCACGGCGTTCATGGCCACGCGGTTGGCGCGCTGGGCGCTGAAATCGGCGTCAAAGGCTGCGATCTGTTCTTTTGTAATTTCCTGAGACATTGGTTTTACGTCCTTTCTTACCACTCATTGTCCGGAGCATCCGCGTCGGCCACCCGGGCGCGCTGGAACATGCTCTCCACCACAGCACAGTATTTGTCGGCCAGACAGACGATGACCGCCTCGCGGCAGGTTGGCATGTGGCGGAACGTCAACGGCCACATGTGGCTCTGGATGATGTTCTGCTCCTTTTGGGTGATCTGGAAATAATTACGGGCATTCACGCAGGCAGACCCCGGGTGGGAGAAGCCGTGCATCTCAAACAGACGGCGCAGCCCCCGGAAACTTTTGCGCTTGTGCCAATCGTACAAATAAAAATCGTGCAGGAAAGCTCCCACCGCCAGAGAGGTCTCATCGGCCCCCAGGTGAAAGCGGCGGTTGAGCCAGAAGCTGACCAGCACCACATTTTTGCAGTGCTGGTAGG
>OGKG01003750.1_pt1 | contig 13740 bp, 10 predicted proteins | sample 1572201 | NCBI WGS metagenome assembly OGKG01 (sample SAMEA2582146, study PRJEB24529) | metagenome | biome: Human gut stool | place: China | collected 2011 | reverse complement strand
CGGCATACGAGATATTGGCGTGACTGGAGTTCAGACGTGTGCTCTTCCGATCTTCAAGTGCAAACAGGCCTCCTCATAGGTTTCGCCATTAGCCTGTGCCATCATCTCAATATCTGCTTTCAGTTGCGTACGTAATTCCTGCTCGGTAATACCACAAATTGCGCTATAATCATCCCGCATGCTGATATTCTGCAAATTATTCAGTTCACTGAAAATACTCATTTGACTGAATTTGCTGATTCCCGTCAAGAAAAGGAAACGAAGATATTCTCCTTGTGCCTTTAAAGGACTAAAGAATTTCCGCATTTCTTCACGTAATTCATTTTGCAGTTCCGGCAAATGGTTACTGTCTAATAAAGGTGCATCATATTCGTCAATAAGCACTACTACCTGCAAACCGGTTTGCTGGTATGCTCTTTTTATTATCCCGGAAAAACGGGCTGCATAGCCCTCCTCTTCCGGAGCGTTCCCATAAATTCGCTCCCACTCACAAAGTTGAAGATTCAAACGTTCGTTCAGATCAGCCATAGTGGTATATTTCGTCATGCTGAAATCTATGTGCAGCACCGGATAGACATTCCATTCTTTCTCCAAACGTTCCATTGCCAATCCTTGGAACAAGTCTTTTCTTCCCCGAAAATAAGCGTCCAGAGTGGAAACCAGCAAACTTTTCCCGAAGCGGCGGGGACGACTTAAAAAATAAACCTTATTGGTATTAGCCAACCGATATATCAACTCCGTCTTGTCAACGTATACGTTGTTATTATTACGCAAGTCTTCAAAATTCTGTATCCCTATCGGGTATATTCTAAAAGTATTATTCATAATGCCTATCCTCTCTAAAATGAAATATAGACAAATATAGGTATTAAAAGACAAACATCAAACAGTACTATACATTTTCTCAAATCTTATCGGCATTTACAACCATAAGACAGGAAGGACACCCGACTATTATCTCATAACAATACCCGAACCATTGCTATTATTTTACATAAGCACACATTTATATTCCTACGGAGTTGTAACAAGCAGTTATTCTTTTTAGTATTATTACAAACCTTCCTATTTATTTTTTATTTTTTATTAACCCCTACATACTATTACACTCCTTAACAGTATCAACTTGTAAAGCTGTAACTCAAATTTAACCTTATTGTAACACAAAAATAGTGGCACAAAGCTTTGTTAGTTTCGTAAAATAAAATATCTTTGTTTGCTAATTACTTAAATCGAAACGTATGATAACAAACAATTCACAAGAAATATTAACTATTTATTTAAAAACGCTAATGAAAAATCTAACTTTTCTCAAACTGTTCGTTACGACGATGTTTGTAATGGCTACAGCATTATTTGCAGGTTGCGTTGACGATAACGACGACACTGAAGCTCCACGTTTGGAGGTTTCTCCAAAAACGTTAGTATTTGATACCGACGGAACCCCGGTAGAGGGAAGTCAATCTTATTTTGAAATTTCAGCAAACCGTCACTGGACAGCAACTGTACTGGACGATAAAACCTGGGTGACACTTTCCAAAATGGAAGGTGACGGTTCTGACAAAGTTCAGGTGAGTATCCCCGAAGGTATTACAGACGAAGCGAAAGTCCTGATTCAGATTTCTAACAAGGTAGGAGTGCTGATGAAAGAGGAAGTTACGATTAGAAGCGGAAACATTGTTCCTGCTGTTGTTATTTACAATGAGACATTCGGAACAGGAGATGTTAGTAGTAATCCTGATGTTGCAGATTATAATGATTGGAATAAAACAGGAGAAGGAGTAGTAGATGTTACTTATTTAGGAGAAGGAGTTAGCATCCGCAACACAGGTAAAAGTAACATAGACGCATACGAAGGAGCTTCCGGACCAAATGTTGCTCTTTTCACAAAAACAGGCATCTTCCAAATTAGTAAAATAAGACTTACTACTGACCAAACAAATCTTAAACTGACATTTGGAGGTAATTACTCTTACAAGCCTGAAGGGGGAGAATGGGATAATACTTTTAATATAGAAAAGTTTAAAGTTGCTTTAAGTTCCAATGGAACAGAATGGGTTCCACTTGCATATACCAAGAATAATGGAGATGCTAATAATCCATATTGGATCCTCGCAACTGCCAACTTTACTTTAAAGCAAGGAATCAACAACATATATATTAAGTTTACAGCATCATCAGAAAGTTCTTCTTTCCGTCTTGATGATATCACTCTATCCACCGGCAATGGCGGACAAGAAATTGATTTAGGAAATACTGATCCTGCTGTTTCTACTGCCGAAGCAACTCAAGTAAATGGCACATCTGCAACTCTTGGCGGTTCAGTCGTTAACATGGACGTTGCTTCTGCAACAGAAGTCGGTGTACAATATACAGAATACACCGGAGATGTTACAAATATTGATTGGGCAAATGTAGCTAAAACAAAAGCTCAAGAAAAAGTTTCTCCTTGGACAGTAGCAGTAACAGGACTCACAAGTGGAAGCCAATATGCAGTTCGTGCATACGCAACAACTTCAACCGGAGATATTTACGGTTCTGTAGAAACCTTCACTGCTAGTGCTCCGGAAGCTATAAGCATTGCCGATCTGGTTACGAAGATAAAAGCAACGACAGAAGTAACTCCTATTGATAATGACTATATAATTCAAGGTATTATCTGTGGCGACCCGGAAGCACAAAACTGCTCATATGGTACATTATACGTAATGACCAAAGGTGCTACTACCGCCGGCAATGCACTTACTCTTTACAATACGACTATCAAGCCTGAGACTTATTCTCTCGGTGATGAGATAAAAGTTACACTGCGCAAAGAGAGTGCGAAAATGCAAGTATATAACAGTGCTCCACAAATCAGTGGCTTCGATGCGGCAGAAGTTGAAAAGATATCTTCCGGCAATAATGTTCAGCCTGTTACTATTACCGTAGATAAACTTCTAGACTTTGCTTGTATGCCTGTAAAAATAGAAAATGTAACTATTGAAACGGCAGGCATTTGGAAAACAGAGGTCGATAAGGCTTCGACTCATACTTTCAAGGCTAACGGAAGTGATTTAACTGTATATATAAATAAAGGTGCAAGTAGCTTTAATAATGTAGCATATATAGCTAAAGAAAACGGTTCACTTACAGGTATAGCTGCTGCCTATAAAACTAGTGCACAACTTCTACCCCGTAATTTGGAAGATGTTAAAGAGTTCGAAGCAACAGGACCGACAATAACGTCAGTAACTCCTACATCATTAAGTTTCCCCGCTGAAGGTGGTACTAAAGAAATTGATGTTACTGTAGCAAATTCAGAGTCTCCAACTTTTAAACTCAGTGGATTAACAGGTGACATAGTATCAGCAACAGTTGAAGGAACAAAAATCACTGTTAAAGCCAACCCTAATCCTAATGCTACTACAAATTCTCAAACTTTGACGATTTCATTAGTTGGTGGAAATGAAGTAGAAGTACCAATCACCGTTGCCGGTAAGCCTTCAGGAAATGAGACTATTATCAGTTTGGATTTAACAAAAGTAGAGAATTACCCCGCTGATTTTCCAACCTCTAAGCTTGTTGATACCAAAACTTATACTTTTGGAAGCTATGAATATACATTTGCAGGTTCATCCGGTAATGGATATTATAGAGCAAAATCTGGTAGCGATTATTACACAATTATTGGACAAAAAGGAGCTTATATAGAATTACCAGCCATTACAGATAAAAAGTTAGTAAAGGTTACTGCAACAACCCGTTCCAATGCTTCTAAAGCTGTAACAGTAGGAATCGCAGATGAATCAAATGTAGATGTGGTAGGTGGAGCAGCTGTTTTATGGAATCAGGAATCAGGAATGGATTACACATATAATTTATCAGAAACGGCTGTTAATACCAAATATAGAATTTATGTCGGGAATGCAAAAAATGCTCAATTCGTTAAGTTAGTACTTATTTACGAATAATTTTTTTCTAATAATATTCTCATGGAAAGGCTAAATAGCCCTTCCATGAGTTTACCCAAATGACTATTAAGTAAAATTCAAATGACATCACCTCCCAAATACTACGCAGCAGCAATAAAGTCCGTATTCTTTACGGTGCTGATACTGTGTGCATTTGCGTGTAGCAATAACGACGACCCGGTATCCCCGACCGAAGACGGAGAAGCATATTGGAAAATATCTTCGACCGTGAAATCAGTTTCCGGATCATCAGCAATCATTCTATCCGGTAAAACCGGTACGGAATGGCACGCAGAAGTGACCGAAGGAACAGAATGGTGTTCTTTCAGTAGTAAAGATTATAATATAACGACCAAAAGTGGACAGATAGCAGATGGACTCAATGTACTATACGTATATTATAAGACCAATTCTGGAAAAACTCAACGAAGAGCACAACTAACGTTGCGTTTTGCAGAGAATGCTCAAAAGACTTTTGATCTGGTACAGCTAGCAGAATCCCAAGAGAATCTGCCGGCGTTTAACTCATGGGCTGAGCTACCCACTAAAGTAGAAAACACTAACTATCAATATGTTACTCACTATGGACTCTTAAACAATCAAACAATTCGTAACTATTCGATTTGTTTCGATAAAACTAAGAAAGCCGCTTTATGGGTAGCATATCCGATACATGACGCCTACTTAAGAAAGAATGTAGAACGTACCAATCGTTGGGCTTTCGACCCTATTGTTCCTCAAAGTTTCCAGGCAAATTGTGTAGAGCATTCTTATAAAGGTAGTTATGACCGTGGTCATCAGATAGCATCTGCCGACCGCGTGTGTACAGATGAAATGAATGCGCAGACATTCTATATGTCGAATATGACACCACAGCTTGGTTCCCTGAACCAACAGATGTGGGCGACTCTTGAAGGAAAAGTCCGCAGTTACAGATGTAGTGATACATTGTATGTAGTGACCGGAGCTTATTTCGGGCCCGGAGCAACTACAACCACAGACGGTGTAGGTAGTTCCGTACCCGTTCCTACAAACTATTTCAAAGTACTGCTACGTACAAAAAGCGGTTCTACGAATAAAAAGGTGCAGGATTGCTCACCCAACGAATTAATATCTATTGGTTTCTGGGTAGAACAAAAGAGCTATGGAAATTCTATACCGGAAAGTATTTGCACAACAGTAGCTGATATTGAAGAAAAAACAGGTTTTACATTCTTCCCCAAAGTAGATAGTTCTGTGAAGCAACAGATGGATCTCGCTCAATGGGGAATAAAATGAGATACAAGCTTATGAAGAAACAATTATTTTGCACCATATTCTTTGTACTGCTGATTTCCGTTTGTTTTGGTCAGAAACCATACAAAGTGGTATTCTATAATCTCGAAAACTTCTTCGATACGATCAATGATCCCGAAGTTAAAGATGACGAGTTTACCCCCGAAGGACCCAAAAAATGGAATACAGCCAAGTATAATAAAAAGCTTGGCAATATCGAACGAGTATTGTTCGGTATGGCAGCTATCGACAAAGAGTATCCAATCGTTATCGGAGTATCGGAAGTAGAAAACCGGAACGTACTGGAAGACATTGTAGCTACCCCCAAGCTGGCACCGGGTAATTATCGGATCTCACATTTCGATTCACCCGAAGCCCGTGGAGTAGACGTAGCTTTCCTCTACCGTCCGGATGTATTCAAATTGGAAGGACAATATCCTGTAAAGACCGTCATTCCTTCATTGCCGGACTTCAAGACTCGCGATATCCTGACTATGTGGGGAACCATAGAAGACGAACCGTTCTTCTTTATGGTAGCTCACTGGCCCTCTCGTCTGGGAGGAAAAGATGTTTCAGAGTTCAAACGTATTGCGGTCGGACGCCAGATGCGCAGCATCGCAGACTCTGTACTGCAGGCCAACCCGGCAACTAAAATAGTGATGATGGGTGACTTCAATGATGATCCGACAGACAAAAGTATAACCGAAGGGTTAGGAGCTAAATTAAAAATGAAAGATTTGTCTGCCGGTGATTTATACGCCCCGTATGCCGATATGCTGAAAGCTGGTTACGGTACATTAGCTTACGGTGATGCGTGGAACATATTTGATAATATTGTTATATCTGAAAATCTTGCCAAAGGATCTACCGGAAAACTGAAAATACAAAAAGCTCCCGGATCAAAATTCTACGGCAATATCTTCAAACAACATTATATGATACAAAAAGAGGGACAATACAAGGGGTATCCACTACGTACCTATGTCGGAAATAATTTCCAAGGTGGATTCAGCGACCATTTCCCTGTATATATCTATATAAGCAAATAAAACTGAAATACTTATGAAAATAAAGAGTTTTCTAATCATGGTATTATCTTTGATTTCGCTGACTGTCGCTGCACAGAACGGCGGAATCAAGGGTAAAGTCGTATCACGTGCCACGCGTACGGCTATTGACGGTGTGAAAGTCACTTTAACACCGGGCAACGTCACAACGACAACTGACGAAAAAGGTAACTTCATATTTGAGAATTTGAATAAAGGTGAATATTCACTGGCTTTTGAAGCGGCAGAATATGAGCCATTGTCCATTGCGGTCCGGGTAGACAAACTGATAAGGGACATTAACAATGTAGTGTTAGTACCCGACAATCAATCTCCTACTGTGGACGATGCTATTTTTGCAGAATTTGATACGGAGACTTTGGACGATGCCCAATCATTGCCTTCGTCACTGTCGGCATCCAAAGATGTATTCAACAACATCGCTTCCTACAAATTCAGCGAGATGCGTTTCAACCTTCGCGGATACGACTCACGCTATACTGATGTATACTTGAACGGTATCCTGTTCAATGATGCACTGACCGGATATTCTCCTTGGTCATTATGGAGTGGGTTAAACGACGCTACCCGTAATCAGGAAGTTACTTCAGGATTGAATATGGGAGAAATGGGTATTGGTAGCCTCGGCGGTACAACCAACATCAATACGCGTCCTTCACAAATGCGTAAAGGATTCCGTGCCAGTCTTGTAAATGGCAACTCAACATACCGTTTCCGTGGTATGGTGACGTATGCCTCAGGACTGCAAGATAATGGTTGGTCATACGCCTTCTCCGTTTCAACCCGACAGGGAGGTAACTCTTACGCTCGTGGTGTATATTACAATGCATTCGGATATTTCGCTGCCGTAGAAAAACAATTCAACGACCAACACCGTTTGGCTTTGAGCGTATTAGGTGCTCCGACAGAAAGAGGTACTCAACAAGCTGCCACTCAGGAAGTGTATGATCTAGTCGGAAACAACTATTACAACCCGAACTGGGGTTGGCAAAGCGGTAAACGCCGTAATGCACGTGTACGTAATTATCACGAGCCTATCGCTGTATTGAATTACACCTATGACATCAACGACCGTTCACAACTGAACGTGGCTACTTCCGTACGCTTCGGAGAGAACGGTTATTCGGCACTTACCTGGTATGCCGGTCCCGACCCACGCCCCGACTATTACAGATATTTGCCCAGCTACTCTAACGGGACTACTTACGGTGCCTGGTTAGATGAAGCATGGCGTGCCAATACGGATAATATCCGGCACATTAATTGGGGACAACTGTATGACATCAACCGTAATCAGGAAGAAAATGCAACGTATGGTCCAGGACACCGTTCTATCAATATGATAGAAGAACGCCATACCGACCAGTTGGACTGGAACTTCTATACACAGTTCTCTCATACGTTCCGCAATAATTCCAGAATAAACGGAGGAGTAAATTTACGCCGTAACCGTACGGAGTATTATAGCGAAGTGAAGGACCTGCTCGGTGGCGATTACTGGGTAGACATCGACAAATTTGCCGAACGTGACATGGGCGGATTAAATCCGATTCCTTATCAGAACGACATGGAATATTATGAAAAATACGGTCATGCACGCGCTGCCAAAAAAGGAGATAAATACGGATATGATTACTACGGAAATGTACTCAACGCACGCGCATGGGCTCAGTATGAAATGAGTTTCGGCAAACTGGGTGTCAACCTGGGCGGCGAGATCGGTCATGCTTCTTTATGGCGTCACGGGTTATGGAAGAAAGGTTTGTTCCTGGATGACTCTCAAGGCGACTCTAAGAAACTTAATTATCTGACTTATAAATTAAAAGCCAACTTCAGCTATAAATTCTCGGCAGCGCACTCTATCGAGGCTAACATCATGTATATGCAAGATTCGCCGGAATTTCAGTCCGCATTTGTATCACCGCGTACACGTAACGCCGTTACTCCGGGACTTTCCGCAGAAAAAGTATTCGGTGTAGACGGTTCCTATAATTTCCGTTTAGGAGAACTTAGGGCACGTGTATCCGGCTATTATACCAAGTTTATGAATCAGAACAAGGTTCTTTCTTACTATGACGACGTAGAAGCCACTTTCTCCAACTTTGCGATGAGCGGCATTGACAAACGTCATTTTGGTGTGGAGGTTGCTGCTTCTATTCCGCTCGACGCCGGATTCTACCTGAACGGTGCACTTAGCTGGGGACAATATACATACGATTCGAATCCCAACTACGTTCAGATACAGGATAATAGTGGTGAGATCAAAAACGAAGGTAAGGTATACTGGAAAAACTTCCGCGTAGAAAGTACTCCGCAGAAAGCAATGAATATCGGTTTGTCTTATCGTGGTCCCAAGAATATCTATGCTTCACTGGATTTGAATTATTACAGCAATATGTACATATCCATGAGTCCGCTGTATCGTACAGATGCGGTATTGACTCCGGGTATGACAAAAGAAGATGTTGCAGAACTCCGTAGCCAAGAGAAATTCAACTCTGCCTATGTAGTAAATGCCAGCATTGGTAAGAACTGGTTTATCAAGCGCCAGTACACTCTTGGATTCAGCCTGGAAATGAAGAATCTTCTCAACGACCAGGACATCAAGACCGGTGGTTACGAACAGGTTCGTTTGTTGAAGAACAAAGATACAAGTTACCAAACTTATCAGCCATTTGACTCCAAATATTTCTATATGTTTGGTTCGACTTACTATCTGAATCTTTATTTCCGCTTCTAATCTGTAACGAATAAAAATGAGAACTATGAGCAAATTATTAAAAATATGTATGGTTGTAGCTGCTGTACTCAGTTTTACCGGTTGCTACAATGACTTTGATGATCCTGCACCGGCTAAAATCTGGACAGAGGCAGATTTCAACAAAGACCAAATCATTACAATCAAACAGTTGAAAGATATATATTATGCCAAATATGCTCCGGGATCAACTGCCGGACTTGGCAAATATGTAGAAATCACAGAGGATTATGTAATCCGTGGTAAAGTAATATCAAGCGACCAGGCCGGGAACGTTTATAAATCTCTTTATATCTATGACGAGACTTCCCAATCCGGCATCGAACTAAAGCTAATGGTCAGCAACTATGTGTATTATCACATGGGACAGACTATTTATGTGAAGACCAAAGGAATGGCTCTCGGCAACTACCGGTATATGATTAGTCTCGGTATGCCGCCTACGGAAGCGGATATTGAAAAAAACTACGCAAACCGCAATCTGGAAAACCAACTGTTGATAAACGAACATATCTGCCCGGGTGCTATGGGAGAACTGACGGAGAATGATGTTTTAGTTATTACTCCAAGCAACTATGAAACAGCACTCAACGACGATGCGCTGGGACGCCTGGTTCGTTTCGAAGGATTAACCTATAAAGAAGGTACATCCGGTAACAACTTCTATCCTTCCTATCTGGAGGCTATTTATGAGAATGGTAAAACCGAGGCTACATACACTAGCAAGTCTTATATATCCGAAGGATTAACACCCACGTATGCATATAGCTATAATAACCAACGTTATTATGGTTCGGCATGGTTCTCTTATGGCGGTACAACCACCGAAGATAAGGGTAACTACATTGTACGTGTAAGCGGATATTCAAACTTCGCCCTACAACCATTGCCCGAAGCCGGTGCAACGGGAGATATAACAGCCATTTATACAAAATACTCTTCCAGTTCAGGCGGTTTCATCACTTACCAGTTACTGGTGAACAGTTTTAATGACATTAATTTCTAAGTATAAGATACACATTAAACCCAAAAGGAGAAAACGATCATTGTTTTCTCCTTTTTTCATTTTATTATTCCGTACTACCGTAAGTATCTTTCTTAAAGATAGAAGAACAGCAACAACACAAAATTACAGGCAATCACTACCCCGAATCCCCCTAAAATCCAGGGACGGAGCTTACTTCCCTTCCCGGCGAAGAACAAAGCATAGAACATATTCACCATTATATTACTGATGATAGCCTGCATACTGCAAGCAGTAATAATCAGTGCGGCAACGCTACCGGTATTTTGCAACAAGTTCAAGATAAAAGGAGTAATATCACTAAAGCCGGATACAAAAGAAAGCAGATTCAATCCACCTGTACCTGCATAGACTAACGTATAATGAGTCAGCACTGTAAAGATTACAAATAATACGGCAAAGATTAGGGCAACCTTAAATTCCAGCGGGTTACTGCTATCATCGTCTTCCGGTTCGGCATCCGAATCTTTAGGACGTTTCTGCCGGGAATGAATAAACCACCCTACAGCCGCAGCTATCACTGACATAATCAGCAAGTACGGATAAATAGACTGGAAAATCTCCCGGCTAAAAATCAATATCAGTATCATAAAACGCAGGAACATCATACTGACAGCAAACAGCATGGCGGCAACATAGTCGGTAGCTTCCTGCTCCGACGCTTTCCGACTTTTACGAGCAAGTACCGAGATCGTAGCCGTACTGCTATACAGCCCTCCGATAATGCCGGATACCAAAGTGCCTGACTCATGGAATACATATCTTTTCAGCAGATAAGACAGATACGAGATGCCGGATACCACAACCGTTGCCAGCCAAATGGAATAAGGAGTAAGATTGATATCAGGAATCAGGTTCTTGTTCGGCAACATAGGCAATATGATACCACTGATAGCAAGGAATTTCGCCAGCGTAATCATTTCATCATTCTTCATACGCTGAGCAAATTCGGTAAACGTATGTTTCAGTTCGGTCAAAAGAAGCACCGTCACAATCACCATGACGTAAAACCAGGAAGGTTGAGTGGCTACGATAGGAGCCATGCAATAGGTAATCAACGCAATAATAATGGTAGTAACACCAAAAACATGAAACTGAGACTGCTTGACGTAATAGTTCAGCCCCAACAACAATCCCAACACTGCACCACCTCCCATAAACAGACGCATATCGGTAGGGTCGAGTATATAGAGCAGATACCCCAAGATTCCGATAAAAGTAAATGTACGGTCGGTCCCGAAAAGGGTAGTTTCACCCTCACGCTTCAAACTGATTCGGCGCTGCGAAAGCCCGATTAGTAAAGAAAACAAGGTCACCAGAACGAAAGTGACCAATTCCCGCGGCAGATAGTTGTACAACTGTTCCATATCCATACATTGCTCTTTTAGAATAGGAACAAATATACGGTTTATTTGTTAACGTTCACCACGTTTTATACGGTTTTTTCATTAGTTGGGAGTTGTAGTAACGCACATCTCCGGTCACTTCCTTACCGATGAAGTCCGGTTTCACAAAAGATTCCTCTTCCGATTCCAGTTCGACTTCCGCCACGACAAGTCCTTCATTCTCACCATAAAACTCGTCAACTTCGAATACATGCTTACCGCTTCGTACCAAGTAACGGGTCTTATCAATGATACCGGGTTCACAAAGTTTCATCAGTTCTTCCGCTTCCGCCAAAGGAAGCTCCTTCTCCCATTCATAACGGCTGGTTCCGGAAGCATTGGAAGCTCCTTTAATGGTAAGATACCCCTTATCGTCACGGATACGGACCCGTACAGTCCTCCCACGAGCACTGCTGATATACCCTTGTACAATCCGGCTATGCGAGGTTGCCAGAGATTTAAACTCACCGGAGACTAAAAACTTTCGTTCTATTTCTTGTGCCATGGCACAAAAGTAATGAAATTCCTTAAAATCTCGTCATAAACTCAATGACGATTTTATCCCGTTCCGACTCTTTAGGGATACCCGATTTCTTGTAGAAGTACTTCTCGAAGTTCAGACGGAGATCGGCAATAAAAGCCTTGGAGAGACTAAGCGTAATCCCGCCTGTCACACGGTGACGGGCATAGTCATTTATAATCAACGTTTTTGTTGTCTCGTCAATCGTACCATTGCTATGGTCCGTCATCATATCATAGCGGGCCAGGAAAGATATTTTATTAAAAACCTTCTTCAGCGGCAAGTCATAATTGACAAAGCTGTTAACTGCATGAACATCTTTAAACGCATTATGCCCATACATTTTATACAGGTATTCCGCCTCAATATGGAAACGATTGTTCTGATAATAGATACCGGCATCATACATATTGATTCGTACATCTTCCGGTTTTATCATTTGAGTGCTAAGTGTCACATTCCAGTTCTTGCCGGGCAGTAACTGCGCCTTTATAGAATAATTCAGTGTTTTGTGCCATTCTTTCTGGTTTGTCAAACCGGAACCGTTGAACAGTCCACCTTCCAGAATAAACGGGAAATCTCCTTTATGTGTATAGGCAGAAGTAAGTCCGACATCACGCACATTACCCACCTGCTTGGCAATAAATGAACGGTTAGCGAAATACTGTTGGTGCGGTGAACGGTGTGCATCTATCGTGAAAGGAACACGCATCTGCCCAATTGTAAAATTCAGGTCTTTCACCGGAAAGACACGTGCGTACGCATCAAGCATTTTGATAGAGCCTTCATCGGAAAGGTCGATTTCTGCCTTATAAGCAACCAGCGGATGTACATTTCCCGAAACACTGAAACGGGCATTGCGTACCTCAAAACGGCTTTCGCCTGTTTCTGTCTGATATTCATATTTGCCCCGGATCGTTCCGTGGATTTCCGGCAGATAATCCTTTATCTCCATTGTCTGCTTATCCAGTTTCTTACCATCTCCGGCATCATCCTTGGCCTGTCCAAAGGCTGCTGTCGTTAGCAAAAGTGTAACGACGGTTGTTGTAATTCTACTCATTTCAGTTGTTTGCTACTATATTCGCGGCAAAAGTACAACTGTGAAGATACACCGGAATGACAAACCGGCTACGGAAGAATTACAGAAAAGTTACATTGATATTACAGGGGTTACAAAAGCGTTACAAAACAAGAATTCACACAGATCACATGATTTTCACCGTCCGGGCAGACCTTCTTTTCGTGCCCCTTGTGCAATCTATGTAATCTGTAGTGAATCAATCAACCGAAAAAGGAGAATGCAACCAACATTACCAATGCCAAAATAATTAATGAGACGAACACTATTTTGACTACCTTTTGGGCTTGTTGTTCTTCCTTCTTACTAATCGCTGTTTTTTTCTTAGCCTTACCCATAATAGTTAGTTTTAAAGTTCAACACTAACAAAGTAAGAACAAATCTTTTAACTTTCCAAAAATAACACTTGCTAATTTTGTTTTTTATGATTCCTGCGAAGAAAACTCCATCAGGTAAGCCTTGATAAAGCCATCGATCTTACCGTCCATTACTCCGTTCACATCCGAAGTCTGATAGTTGGTACGATGATCCTTTACACGGCGGTCATCAAATACATAGCTTCGGATTTGCGACCCCCATTCAATCTTCATCTTACCGGCTTCCACCTTTGCCTGTTCCGCCATACGATGCTGCAATTCCTTATCATACAAGATAGAGCGTAACAGGCAAAGGTGGAAGCC
>OGKG01003747.1_pt1 | contig 13753 bp, 9 predicted proteins | sample 1572201 | NCBI WGS metagenome assembly OGKG01 (sample SAMEA2582146, study PRJEB24529) | metagenome | biome: Human gut stool | place: China | collected 2011 | reverse complement strand
TTTCTGCTCTATCTTGAAATAACATAATTATTTTTATCAATATCAACGCTATGGCATCCGCCCCTGCAAGTCGTTTTTTATTCTGCCGGGGTCTCGGACTCGGATCCCGATTCTGCCGGTTGTTCTTCCTCGGGGGCCGGGGTTTCCTCCGGCGCGGCGGCGTCGAGGATAGCCTGATTGTCAGCGATGGTCTGATTCAGCTCGTCGATTTTGGCCTGAACAGCGTCGCGGGCAGCCAACAGGTCGGCATTCTCACTGTCGGCATCGCAGGCAGCCTGAGCCTCCTGCAATTCGTCCAGCGCGTCGGCCAGATCAGCCTTGGCCTGATCCACGGCAGCCTGTGCGTCGATGATCCGCTGTGCCGCGCTCCGTTCTTCCTCGGCGGCTGCGGCGGCCTCATCGGAGACACCGCTTTCCAGCAGAACGGGCTTTTCCGGCAGAGTCTGCTCGCTGCCGTCGGCGGCGGTCAGGGTCAGGCCCTGACCGTAGTAGCCGCCCCAGATAGCGATAAAGCTCTTGCCGGGGGCCACAGTCAGCGGCGCACCGTCGGCATCCGTCAGAGCGAACGGCCCGGTGGCATCCTCTTTCGTCCAGTTGATCTGCTCCCACGCGCCGCCCTGCAAGTACAGGCCGGTGCCGCCGGTCATATCGTACTGGCGGGTGTAGCCATCGTCCTTGATGCCGCTGGACGCGTAGAGCACGAACACGTTGGTAAAGCCCACCTGTTGGCCGTTGTCGGCGTCGGTCATCGGGCTGCCGTCTGCGTTCAACTTTTCATACAGGCCGGTGCCGGTGTTGTAGTTCAGCTGTTCGCTGTCGGTCTTGGAGAAGGTCACGGTCAGGTTCATGCCGTTGCGGTTCTCGGGGTTGACTTCGGGCCGGGTGCCAAAGCGGAACAGCGGCGTGTTGTCGCCCTCAGCCGATGCGCCGTAGTTCGTCAGGCCGGTGCGGATCAACTCACCGGTGGTATACCAGCAGTTTTCCTCGCGGTAGCCTGCGTCCTGGCGGCCCTGGTCAAAGGCGAAGGCTGCCTTGCCGATGTGGTAGCCATCCAAGTCCTGATAGCCCAGCGTGTTCAGCAGGTTGGAGGCGTAAATGTTCTTGTCGATGGACACCGGCACAGCGTTCAGCGGCAGGGCCACCTGCAAAAACAGGTCACGCCCCGCCCCGACCGGGCCGACTTTGCTGATGCTGTCCACATCGGCAAAGATAGCGGTCAGTCCTGCGGTGCTGCCCTCGGTCACGCCCTCGACCAGCACGTCCGCGGAGGCAACGCCCCACTGAGGCTGTGCGCCGTCCAGCGTGCGCAGCGTCACGGCCACCGGGCGCTTGCCGGTGTAGTCTCCGTCGTCCAGGCCGGTCAGCGGGTTGGTGCTGGGAGCCGGGGCGGGTTCCGCCGTGGCTTCGGGGGCGGCGGTGGCCGCCTGTTCAGGCGTGGCAGGCACAGCCGTCTGGCTGCAGCCGCCCAGCAACAGTGCGGCCAGCAAAGCCGCCGCGCCGCCCAATGCCTGCAATTTTCTCATACAAAACCTCTTTCACAAAAACAACGCGGCCCGCCGCCGGGCGAGCCACGTTGTCGGGTTAGACCTGTTTAGCCTACGTTGTTTTCCTCTGCGGGGGCCTCGGTGTTCTCCACGGGGGTTTCCTCAGCCGGGGCCTCTTCGGCGGGTGCCTCTTCCACAGGGGCTTCCTCTTGAGCAGGGGTCTCGTTCACGGTGGTCTCCTGGGCGGGTGCCTCGGTGACGGTCTCAGCCTCGCCGCTGCCGGTGGCGGCTGCGGTCAGGTCGTCGGTGGAAGAGCCCAGCGTCTCACCGGCCTTGGCGTCGTCCTCGACGTAGCTGCGCTCGTAAGTGACGGTGGTAGCGCTGGACAGGTCCACACCGTCCAGGCTGCTGTGGACAAAGTTCTCGGCAAAGTCAACGTCGGTCACAGCCACATAGCTCTTGCCGGTGTTGATTTCCAGCGGGGTGTCGCTGCAGGTGCCGTCCTCGTTCAGGTAGTACAGGCGCAGCGCCTCCAGCGGGGTGCCCTTCTGCCAATAAATCTTCTCGCACTTGCCGCCGTAGCAGTAGTAGCCAACGCCGCCCCAGGCGTACTCAACATACTGCAGGTCCGTTTTCTCATGGCCGGGGTAGGTGTGGATGTCGGTGTAGAGCACGATGACGTTGGGGAAGGTCAGCACCTTGTTGTCGGCGGCCTCGTCCACGGTGTCGCGCCACTGGCCGTCAGAGTAGTTCTGCTGCATCTTGTACTGGTTCGTGGCCTCGTCATAGATGAAGCGTGTCTTGTAGGACTGGCTGTGGACGATCTCGACATACTGGCCGTCAGAGACAACGGGGCCGTACTTATCGCTGTAGGCACTGTCCACGCTGTTGGACAGGTCGCGGGTGGTGCCGAGGCGGTAATCCACAAAGTTGAAGAAGGTGGAGTTGTAGGTGCGGTTCATATCCACGTTCTGGCTGGTGATATAATTCGCGATGTTGTCGGAGTTCGTGTACATCGTGTGCTCCAGCGCCAGCGTGCCGGCGTTGTAGCTCTTGCCGGCCCAGTTCACGCGGCCATAGTCGCGGTAGCCGTTGGCACCGTCGTTGTTGTTCAGCTTGCCGTAATCGTAGTCGATGCCGTACTGCTGCATGACGACGGACTGGCCTTCATGGATATACAGTGCCTGCCAGGGCAGGATGAGGCGGAAGAACTGGTCACGGCCGGAACGGACCGGGCCAATTTCGCCGATGGTCTTATAATCGGTAAAGACCGGCATAAAGCGGGTGATGCCGCCCTCGACCTTGATTTCAAACAGGATGTCGGCTTTGGACAGGCCGCGCTGGGGGCGGGCCGCCACGATGTTGTTGACCATGACCGCCGTGATGCGCTGGCCTTCGGGGTAATCGGCCCCCTTCGGCTCGCCGGTCAGGACGTTGGCCTCATAGGGGGGCAGTTCGGTGGGCGCGGGGGTCGCCTCGACCTGGGCAGGGGTGCTGCCCGGGTCAGTGGCTGCAGAGGAGGTATCGTCGCTCTTTTTGCAGGCTGCCAGCAGCACAGTCAGGGAGAGCAGCGTCGCGATCACAAGCAGAAGACGTTTCATTCCATAGCTCCTTTTCTGGTTTCCGTATCGGTTTAGTAGTTATTTCTTATTGTATCCGTTTTGGGGGCGTTTGTAAAGGTAGGCGGGGAGATTTTACAAATTAAAAATTTCTGCCTTCCCTCTTGGGGGAAGGCTCTTCTCCCCGCGTCTTGAGCCAGTATTCTCCCATGCTGCTGCCGGGTTTGCCGGTGCATTCATCGTGGAGGTAGTCGGCCAGGCCGCAGGCAGCCGGGTCCCAGGCGAGGGCCTGGGCTTCGGTTTCGTACTCGACCTCGGCATACCAGAAGGCGGTGGGCAGGTCGGGATCCACGCAGTTGACTTCCAGCGTCAGCCCGCCGGGCAGCCGATAGCCGCGGCGCTCCTTGTGGATGAGCGGCTTACCTATTAAATGTTCGAGCTTGGCGAACAGTTCGGCATTGATTTCCGTTTCGATTTCCTCCCGGCTCAAACCGCCCGCACCTTTAAAGCAGAGCACCAGCGCCGTGCGCCCGCCCTGCAAAGCCTCGCGCCGGATGCGCACCGTGGGCCGCACGCTGATGTAGCCTTGATCCATTTTATACACTTCGGTCTGTTCCAGCCCTTCCGGCCAGCCGACGACCATCCATTTGCGTTCGATTTCCATGTTGATCCTTGCCTCCCCTGTAGGGGCCGGACATGTCCGGCCCTCAACCTATCCGTTATCGCTGCAATGCCGTACAGCTGCGGGCCGGGCCTGCCCGGCCCCTACGGCGTCTATTGTCACAAATTATACCACAATCTGTTCCCCATGCACAGTTTACAGTGTTGCCAGTTTTCCACAAAAAATCCCGTCTTTCTTTCGTCAAATTGCCACTTGCATTTTGCAGGCTTACCCCGTATAATAGAGGCATAACAGCAAGGGCGCTGCGAATGTGTTTTCGCAGCGTCCTTTTTCTGTAAATAGAGGAAATAAAGGAGTAAGAAGTATGGCAGCAACCGTTATGGAACTTTACGGCAGCAAAGTCTTCAACGAGCATGAGATGCGCGAGCGTCTGCCTAGCTCGACCTACAAGAGTCTGAAAGCGACGATTGAAAAGGGTCAGCCGCTTGACCTTGAGGTCGCCAATGTCGTGGCCAGCGTCATGAAGCGCTGGGCCATTGAGCAGGGCGCGACCCACTACACCCACTGGTTCCAGCCCCTGACCGGCATCACCAGTGAGAAGCACGACGGCTTTGTCAGCCCCCAGCCGGACGGCACTGCCATCATGGAATTCTCCGGCAAAGAGCTGATCAAGGGCGAGCCGGATGCTTCCTCCTTCCCCTCCGGCGGTCTGCGCGCCACCGCCGAGGCCCGCGGCTATACTGCCTGGGATCCCACCAGCTACGCTTTCGTGAAAGACGACACGCTCTGCATTCCCACAGCGTTCTGCTCCTACACCGGCGAGGCGCTGGACAAAAAGACCCCGCTGCTGCGCTCGATGCAGGCCATCTCCGACCAGGCCTGCAAGGTGCTGCATCTGTTCGGCAAGGATGTTGACCGCGTGGTCACCACCGTCGGCCCCGAGCAGGAGTATTTCCTTATTAAAAAGGAAGACTACGAGAAGCGCCTTGACCTGGTGCTCTGCGGCCGCACGCTGTTCGGCTCCGCCCCCTCCAAGGGCCAGGAGCTGGAGGAGCACTACTTCGGCACCATCCGCCCCATCGTCTCCGGCTTTATGAAGGAGCTGGACGAGGAGCTGTGGAAGCTGGGCATCCCCGCCAAGACCAAGCACAATGAGGTTGCCCCCTGTCAGCATGAGCTGGCCCCCATCTACGACACCACCAACGTCGCCATCGATCACAACCTGCTGACGATGGAGATGATGAAGAAGATCGCCGACAAGCACGGCCTGGTCTGCCTGCAGCACGAGAAGCCTTTCGAGGGCGTCAACGGCAGCGGTAAACACAACAACTGGTCCATTGGCATCAAGCACGAAAACCTGCTGGATCCCGGCGACACCCCGATGGAGAACCTGCAGTTCATGGTGTTCCTGTCCGCTGTCATCAAGGCTGTTGACGACTACGCCGACCTGCTGCGCACCTCCGTCGCCACCCCGGGCAACGACCACCGCCTGGGTGCTAACGAGGCACCCCCGGCCATCATCTCTATCTTCGTCGGTGAGGAGCTGGAAGCTGTCATTGATGCCATCTGCACCGACTCCCCCTATGCGGGCCCGATCAAGATGAAGATGGATCTGGGTGTTGACGTCCTGCCCAAGTTCAGCAAGGACACCACCGACCGCAACCGTACCTCCCCCTTCGCCTTCACCGGCAACAAGTTCGAGTTCCGTATGCCCGGCTCTGCCGAGAACCTGAGCGACTGCAACACCATCCTGAACACCGCTGTCGCCAAGGAGCTGAAAGGCTACGCCGACGAGCTGGAGGGGGCCGAGGACTTTACCAGCGCTGCCATCGCTCTGGTCAAGCGCACCATCCGCGACCACCGCCGCGTCATCTTCAACGGCAACGGCTACACTGCCGAGTGGGAAGAGGAAGCCGCAAAGCGCGGTCTGCCCAACAAGAAAAACACCCCCGCTGCTCTGCCTGCCCTGATCGAGCCCAAGAACATTGCCCTGATGGAAGAGTTCGGCGTGCTGACCAAGGTAGAGATGGAGAGCCGCTACGAGGTGGAGATGGAGCACTACTCCAAGATCATCAACATCGAGGCTCTGACCATGCTGGAAATGGCCCGCAAGCAGCTGCTGCCTGCCGTCAACTCCTACATGAGCGAGCTTGCCAATACCGCAGCATCCAAACTGGCTGTGAGCGAGAACATCAGCGTGCGCAGTGAGACCAAGACCCTGACCAAGCTCTCTGCTGATGCCGATGCTATGAGCGACGCTGTCGATACCCTGCAGGATGCAGTGGATGCTTCCAAGGCATTGCCCACCGAGGCAGAAAAGGCCGTTGCTTTCCACGACAACGTGCTGCCTGCAATGGATGCTCTGCGTGCCGCTGCGGACGATGCCGAGACCATCTGCGGTGAGGATTATTGGCCTCTGCCCAGCTACAGCAAGATGCTCTACTACGTCTGATCTTTCATCAGCGTAACAGCAGAATAGCATCCGTAGGCTGCGGAATTTAAAATTGCCATTCTCCTTTTCCTATTTCTTACACCAGCCTAAAGACCTGCTCCCATTCTGAGGGCAGGCCTTTAGGCGTTTTATTTGAAAGGGAAACCATTATGAGCTATTCGACCCAACAGGACATCCTTGATTTTGTGGAGGACAACAACGTCAAATTTGTGCGCTTTGCCTTCTGCGATATCTTTGGCACTCAGAAGAACATTGCCGTGCTGGCAAACGATCTGCCCAAAGCTCTGGAAGACGGTGTCTGCTTCGACGGCAGCTCCATTGCCGGCTTTATGAAGGTGGAGGAAAGCGACCTTGTGCTGCGGCCGGATCTTTCCACCGTGACCATTCTCCCCTGGCGGCCTACCGAGGGCCGGGTGATGCAGTTTTTCTGTGATGTGGAAAAGCCGGACGGCCAGCCCTTTGGCGGCAACTGCCGCGGCTTTCTGCGCAGCGTGAACCGAAAATTCAAAAAGCTGGGCATCACCTGCAATGTGGGCGCAGAGTGTGAGTTTTACCTGTTCGAGAATGATGACCGGGGCCGCCCCACCCGTATCCCCATCGACTTTGGCGGCTACTTTGACGTGGCCCCGCTGGACGCAGGCGAGAACCTCCGCCGGGACATCTGCCTGACCATGGAGCAGATGGGCATGAGCCCTCAGCACAGCCATCACGAAAGCGGCAACGGCCAGAACGAGATCGACTGCCACCACGCAGGCCCCCTCAAGACCGCCGACAACGTGATGATGTTCAAGCAGATCGTGCGCGCCATTGCCACCCGCAGCGGCATCCATGCAAGCTTCCTGCCCAAGCCCCTGCCGGATCAGGCAGGCAGCGGCCTGCACATCAACCTGTCCCTTTACATGGATGGCCGCAACCTGTTTGAGGGCGACATTGCCCCGGACAGCATTGCAGGCAGCTTTATGGCCGGTGTGCTGGCCCACAGCCGGGAGCTGACCGTGTTCACCAATCCCCTGCCCAACAGCTACCAGCGCTTTGGCTGTGACGAGGCCCCCCGCTATGTGAGCTGGAGCCGCCAGAACCGCAGCCAGCTGGTGCGCATCCCGCAGGTAAAGGGCGACAACTGCCGCATGGAGCTGCGCAGCCCGGACCCTGCCTGCAACCCCTATCTGGCCATTGGTCTGGTTCTGGCTGCCGGATTGGACGGCATCGAGAACCGCATGGTGCTCTCTGCCCCTGTGAACAAGAATCTGTTCGACCCCTCTATGGCTGAGGGCCTCAGCCTTGAGACTCTGCCCGCCAGTCTGGAAGAGGCCGTGCAGGCTGCGGAGGAGAGCGAATTTTTGCGCAGAGTGCTGCCCGAGCAGCTTGCCAGCCGCTACTTTACGGAAGAACTGAAGCGCTGCGAAGCACTGAAACACGCGTCCGACCCTGTTGAGTACGAGCGTACCCATTACTTCAACGCCATCTGACCCCTGCAAAAGAGAGTGTGTAGGAGAAAGGAGCGAAGGAAATGGGACGTGCACTGATCGTAAGTGCCGGTGCAAGCTCCAACGAGTATATCGCTGCACGGCTGACCGAAATGGGCTACAGCCGCCCGGTGATCATTCCCAGCGGGGCCGAAGCCCGGCGGCGCATGACGGAATCGGATTTCGAGCTGATCGTGGTCAACTCTCCCCTGCCCGATGAATTCGGGCATGAGGTGTGCATCAATGCTGTGGAAAAAACAGATGCCGGTGTCGTGTTTCTGGTCAAGGCCGCACAGGCTGAGCAGCTTTTGGGGCCTTTGAGCGAGCAGGGGGTATTGCTGCTGTCAAAGCCCTTCAGCACCGCCTTTTTTGTGCAGGCCATGCACATGGCGGCGGCGGGCAACCACCGCCTGCTGCGTGCCCGGCAGGAGAACGCCCGCTTACAGGAAAAGATCGCACAGGTGCGGCTGGTCAGCCGGGCAAAATGCTGCCTTGTGGAGCACGAGCACATGACCGAAGCCGAGGCGCACCGCTACATAGAAAAACAGGCCATGGATACCCGTCGTGACCGCACAGAAATTGCACAGGAAGTCCTTGAAAATTATGAGGACATGGGTGTATAATATTGGATTGGGAAAAGTATTCTTGCTTTCACCGGCTCATTTTGGGAGAGGCTGAGAGCAAGACCGTTCACCTGAAAGAATTCACAAAGGTTTATAAGGGAAAGAATTCAGAAAAGCAAAAATAGAGGAGGAAATTCTATGGCAGAGAAACAAACCAAATTCATCTTTGTCACCGGCGGTGTCGTCTCCGGCCTTGGCAAGGGCATCACAGCCGCATCGCTGGGCCGTCTGCTCAAGTGCCGCGGTCTGAAGGTGGCCAGCCAGAAGCTGGACCCCTATGTGAATGTGGATCCCGGCACCATGAGCCCGCTACAGCACGGTGAGGTGTTCGTGACCGACGATGGCACTGAGACCGATCTGGATCTGGGCCACTACGAGCGCTTCATCGACGAGAACCTGAACAAATACTCCAACCTGACCACCGGCAAGGTGTACTGGAACGTACTGAACAAGGAACGTCAGGGTGCATATCTGGGCCAGACCGTGCAGATCATTCCCCACATCACCAACGAGATCAAGAGCTACATCTACAATCTGGCCTCTTCCACCGAGGCTGACGTGGTCATTACCGAGATCGGCGGCACGACCGGTGATATTGAAAGTCAGCCCTTCCTCGAGGCCATCCGTCAGGTGGGTCTGGAGCAGGGCCGCGACAACTGCTGCTACATCCATGTGGTGCTGGTGCCTTACATTTCCGGCTCGGACGAGTACAAATCCAAGCCTGCACAGCACTCTGTGAAAGAGCTGCAGGGCATGGGCGTGAACCCGGACATCATCATCCTGCGCGCAGACGGCAGTGTGGGCGGCGACATCCGCCGCAAGATCAGCACTTTCTGCAATGTGAAGCCGGAGTGCGTGATTGAGAACCTGACCATGCCCAGCCTGTACCAGTGCCCGCTGATGCTGCACACCGGTGGTCTGGACGAGGTAGTGGTGCAGAAGCTCAAGCTGGATGTGCCCGCTGCCGACCTGACCGAGTGGAAGCAGGTGGTCAGCCGCATTGCCACCCGCAGCAAGACCTGCAGCATTGCACTGGTGGGCAAATACGTCAAGCTGCACGACGCTTACCTCTCCGTGATGGAGAGCCTGTACCACGCCGGCTTTGAGAACGACAGCCAGGTGGAGATCCGCTGGGTGGAGAGCGAGGACCTGACCGACCAGGCCGCCTGCAAGGAAGCCTTTGCAGATGTGGACGGCATCATCGTACCCGGCGGCTTTGGCGACCGCGGCATTGAGGGCATGATCCAGGCTGCACAGTATGCCCGCGAGAACCATGTTCCCTACTTTGGCATCTGCCTTGGCATGCAGATCATGGTGATGGAGTTTGCCCGGGGCGTTTTGGGCTACAAGGATGCAAATTCCAGCGAATTCACCCCGGATGGCAAGCATAATGTGATCGCCCTGATGGCCGACCAGCAGGGCAACATTCCCAAGGGCGGCACCATGCGTCTGGGTAAATACCCCTGCAAGGTGATGCCCGGCACCAAGATGGCCGAGTGCTACGGCGAGGCCGAGATCTGGGAGCGCCACCGCCACCGCTACGAGTTCAACAACGAGTTCCGTCAGGAGATGCAGGACGCCGGTCTTGTTATTTCCGGCACCAGCCCCGACGGTCGTCTGGTAGAGACTGTAGAGCTGCCCGGCCGTGACTTCCATTTGGGCGCACAGTTCCACCCGGAGTTCAAGAGCCGTCCGAACCGTGCTCACCCGCTGTTCAAGGCATTCATTGCTGCGGCACTCAAGTTCCGCGCCAGCGAGCAGCGCAGCCTGCTGCACATGTAAACCATAAAAATAAGGTGCTGTCTGTGCGGACAGCACCTTATTTTTTACCCATATAATCCATGATCCTGCAGGGCGTGGTTCTTTTGCTTGTGCTTATACATCCGCTGGTCAGCCAGACGGGTGATCTTGTCTGTATCCGTGCCTTCTTCCGGGTAGAGGGCAAAGCCGCAGCTGGTGCCGATCGTCAGAAGACTGCCTGCAACATGATAGGGTGCTGCAACAGTCTTACAGATAAGCTCGACCTTGCGGTGGGCCTCTTCCGGGGACATTGCGCCAATGGTCAGCAGGGCAAATTCATCGCCGCCCATGCGAAACGCATAATCTTGATTGCGGATGCAGCTTTGCAGGCGCTTTGCCACCGCCTGCAGCAGCTTGTCGCCCACCTCGTGTCCATAGGTATCGTTGACTGACTTAAAACGATCCAGATCCAGATAGAACAGCACAAACGCCTGTTCCTGGTGGACCAGTGCACGGGTCACAGCATCAAAATAGCGCTTGTTCAGCAGGCCGGTCAGGCCGTCCGTGTTGGCAAGTTCCTGCAGAATGTGCTGGCCGCTCATATCCTGCGAGATCATTATGATCTGGGTCAGACGGCCATTCTGCCAGCCGACAGGCACCACCGTCATCATCAAAAAGCTTTTGCGGTCACGGGTGGCATATTCGAACTTGATGCTGTCCTTTTCCTCTTTGAGCTTTGCACGCAGGTTTTCCGGTGCAAGCATCTGCACGAGCTTTGCGTTCTCGCCGTCGGTCAGGATCACATACTGCCGGGACAGCCAGCTGAGCAGATCCAGATAGCTGCCCTCGGTCGGGTACAGCTCCTTTCTCCTGCGCTCGTGGTATTCATAGCGGTCATTTTCCAGATCACACACCACAAACCGGTCCACGATGCGGGCCATCCCGTGGAACATCTGTTCCGTAAGTTCCTTGCGGCGCTGTAGCTCTATCCGTTCCGCTTCCGCTTTTTCTTTTCGCGTTTTTTCCTTATCATAGAAGATCTTTCCGATACCGCCCAGGATCATCAGAGACAGCACTACCAGCAGTGCAATGGTAAACATTTGCACCTGGCGCATTCCCGCGTCCATCACATTGGTGGGCACAATGCCGATGATGGCCCAGTCTTTTACACCTACCGGCTGGTATACCATATAGTAGCGCTTGCGGTTGAAGGTATAGCTCACACTGCCTTTGTACTGCAGCGGCAGGTTCTTGCGCATCTCGTCAAAATACGGCTGGTCGGCCTTGACGTTTGCTTCCAGATAGTCGAACAGGTTGGTCATCTGCTCCGGGATCTCGCTCTTCGGCTCGGTGGAAAGCACGATATTGCCATTGGAGCGAACAATGTAGCAATCGCTCTGTCCCTCATAAGCCAAGCCGCCCAGCATGTTTTCCAGTACGGAGTTATCGTAGCAGATCGCCAGCGAGGTATAGGTAACGCTATCCATCGTGACAGGCTCGATCTGCTGGGCAAACATGACCTTGCGCACACCCTTACTGGAAATGTAGCTGGTCACGATAGGGCCGTCCATAGTGTATACTTCTTCCAGCGCAGACTGCATATGCGGGGCATCTCCCCGTCTGCCGCTGACCGTCCAGAACTGATCATCCGCGTTGAACAGGGCCACCTCGCTGTACTGCCAGTTGGCTTTTTCGTTCACATATCTGCGCCACTTTACCTCGGTATTCGTTTCCTCTGCCAGCTGCGCAAGATCATCAGACCAGATCTCAAGGATGTTCCAGTTGCGCTGCACAAACATGGTAAAGGTCTTGCTTACCTGCCCATAGGTGGAAAGCAGATTTTGCGTGCTCTCGTGGTGGATCTGGCGCTGGGTATAGCGGCTGTATGCCACAATACTGAGCAGCATTACCAGAACAAGCCCTGCCCCAAGAAGGATATTCTTCCTCCGCTGTTTCATAAGCTGTTCCCTCTACTTTTCTTATATCTTCCCAGAGAAATTATACCATTTCCGAAAAATGGGTGTCAATGCACGAAATGGTCGATTCACGTCTGAAAACGGTCGATTCGCGCACAGAGCGGCCTTCCGCCGCCTTTGGAGCCTTCTTGTTCTGCCGAGTACTTTCCGCATTTCCCGCTGGCAATTGCCTGCATGCTGTTCAAGGTTCCGCTACGCATTGGCTTCTTCCTGCGCCCCTATGAGGAATCCGCGTGGGCCGTCTTTTACCGGGACATCACCGCCCCGTCTGCTGCACCGGAAGAAAATTTCTAAAAAGTCCATTCCCTGTATCACACAAAAAGCCACCGGGAGCTTTCCGCTTTTGCAGAGAACTCCCGGTGGCTTTGTTCTATCCTTGATTTCCGATCAGCACCACGGCCACATCGTTGACATTCGTACCGGTCGCGCCGGTGATGATCAGCCCATCCACCGCCTTGAGGGCATGGTAGGCATCGTTGTTCTGCAGCACATCGTACACCTTCAGCTGGTTCTGCGCCAGTGCCGCGGCCGTGCTGCCGTCCACATAGCCGCCCGCAGCATCGGTTGGGCCGTCGGTGCCATCGCTGCCCACCGAAAAGACCGCTGCGTCCAGCCCGGCGATCACCGGTGCTGCAGCAAGGGCCAGCTCCTGATTGCGCCCACCCAGACCTGTTCCGGTCAGATGGACGACCGTCTCACCGCCTGCAAGAAAGGCCAGCTTTTTGCCCTGCCCCGCGTGGGTGCGGGCTATGGAACCAAGGAAGCTGCCAGCCTCCCGCGCTTCACAGCAGAGCCTGTCGGTCAAGATCACCGGCTCATAGCCCAGCTCCCGGCAGGCGTTGGCTGCTGCGCTGCACAGCTCCCGCACGCTGCCGGTGATCTGCGTGGCAACACGGTCCAGCACCTTTGGAGTCTCCTGTGCCAGCAGAGCCTTGGCCTGTGCCGAAAGCTGCAGGTGATATTTTTCCGCAATGGCAAGGGCCTGTGCACAGGTGGAGGTATCCGGCACCGCCGGGCCGCTGGCGATCATATCCAGCGGGTCGCCCAGAATATCGCTGAGCACGATGCTGAACACCTGCGCGGGCGCACAGCTCTGTGCAAACCGCCCGCCCTTGACCCCGGACAGGCGCTTGCGAATGGTGTTCATCTCCACGATATCGGCACCGCTGGCAAGCAGCTGGCCCGTGATCTGCTGCAGCTCTGCGCCGGGGATCAGCGGCTTCTCAAACAGTGCACTGCCTCCGCCGGACAGCAGAAACAGCACCGTATCCTCTGCCGTTAAGCCCTGCACCAGTTCCAGCGCTTTCTGGGTGGCGGCAAAGCCATTCTCATCCGGCACGGGGTGCCCGGCTTCACAGCAGTCCACGCCGGGGATCGTGCCCTTCACGTGGCCGTATTTGGTCACGACCACCCCGCCATCCACCCGGCCAAGAAATTTCACCGCAGCATGGGCCATCTGCCATGCTGCCTTACCGGCAGCCACCAGCAGCACCCTGCCGCCCTGCGGTCGGAAATTTTTCAGCGCGCGGCGCACCGCTTCGTCCGGCAGAACAGCGTTCAGGCTGGCACGGATAATGGCATCTGCATCTCTGCGCAGTGTTTCGTTTTTCAGCATGTCGTTCTCCCCTTTTCCACCGCTTCTTGTCCGCGGACAAAAAACACCTGTACAGTTTCTTCCTATGCAGGAAAACGCCGTACAGGTGTTCTGATCTTTTTGCTTACTTTGCGCTTGCCGGAGCAACCTCAAAGTCGATCTTGCCCAGGTTCACATCCGCACGCACAATGGTGATCATCATGGTGTCGCCCAGACTCCAGTTCTTGCCGGAGACGG
>OGKG01003743.1_pt1 | contig 13758 bp, 11 predicted proteins | sample 1572201 | NCBI WGS metagenome assembly OGKG01 (sample SAMEA2582146, study PRJEB24529) | metagenome | biome: Human gut stool | place: China | collected 2011 | reverse complement strand
CCGAAGGTACTCCGGACATAATTTTCCAGCACCTTACCGCAGCCGGCTAACATTTTGTGTCCAAAGGTATCTAATGCAGTGGCATCGGTGTTATATTCGCAGATAAAACGTCCACCGGCATCAGAAATACCTTCCGATACACAGACAACTACGTTTGGTTGCTTGTGAAGGGCATTTGTCAAATCTCTGGAGAATTCCTGTAAGTCAAAATCTGATTCTGGAAGATAGATTAAAAGCGGGTTGTCCAGTTCATGCTTGCGGGCCAGGACGCTGGCTGCAGTCAGCCATCCGGCGTGTCGTCCCATGATCTCAACGATGGTTACAGCCGGTGTCTGATAGACAGAGGCATCCAGGCAGATCTCACGGACAGTGGAGGCAACATATTTGGCAGCACTTCCATAACCTGGTGTATGGTCAGTCAGAACCAGATCGTTGTCGATGGTTTTTGGGATACCGATAAAACGGATGGAGCTGTTATGTTTATCGGCATACCTGGATAACTTGCTTACGGTATCCATGGAGTCATTTCCACCGATATAGAGAAAATATCCGATATTTAAGGCCTCTAATTTTTCAAAGAGAGTTGGATAAAATGGAGAAGATAAGTCTTCTGGAAGCTTATAACGACAGGAACCCAGATAAGCGGCAGGGGTATGCTTCAGTAATTCCAGGTCGGAATCGCTTAAGGTTTCGGACAGATTCTCATAATCGTCTTTTAAGAATCCTTCGATGCCATTGTGCATACCGTATACACAACCGACCAGATCTGGATAGCGTTTGCCTTCGGTGATCACACCGTAAAGGCTGGCGTTGATAACTGCGGTAGGGCCGCCGGACTGGCCGACAATGATGTTCTTCATATTGCAATGTTCTCCTTTGCAAGGTAGTTTATATTCTGTTTATCATTGTAGCGGATTTTGGGGAAGATGGCAAGACTGATATAAAAAGGAAACGAAAACGTCATGGTTCGTACATTGGGCGGACAGTAACAAACAGACCGCCGGATGATGGCTTCATGCGGCGGTCTGTGTAAAAAAGGGGAGGATAAGTATTTGATCTTCTCTGGTGTACATTGATAGTATGGGTCTTTCTGACCTGGATTATACATAAGGAGTGGAAAATGATTTTGCTGGAGAAACAGCTGGAGAAATACCAGCCATACAATGAACAGGAAGAAAAGGATCTGATGGTGATCCAGAAGCTTCTGGCACAGGAACCGGATATTTTTGAACGTTCCTGCCTGTTTGCCCATATGACTGCATCTGCCTGGGTGGTGAATCGGGAAAAAACAAAGGTGTTGATGGCGTATCATAAGATTTATGATTCCTGGGCATGGCTGGGGGGACATGCGGATGGAGAACGGGATCTTTTAAAGGTGGCTGTAAAAGAAGTGAAAGAGGAAAGCGGCGTGGTCCATGTGCGGCCCCTTCTGGACAACCCATTTTCCATCGAGGTTTTAACGGTGGATGGACATGAAAAACGGGGCGCTTATGTTTCTTCCCATCTGCATCTGAATGTAACCTATCTGTTAGAGGCAGACGAGACAGATTCATTGCAGAAAAAAGAAGACGAGAACAGCGGCGTAGCATGGTTTGGGTTAAAAGAAGCAGTGGAAGCCTCTACAGAACCCTGGTTCCAGAAGCGTGTCTATGGGAAACTCAATGAAAAGCTTGCAAAAATCTCAATAACAAGCTTGTAAAAATTTCATTGCAAAATGAATGGACTTGTTATATACTAATAAAGATTTGTAATCTGTAGTCAGAAATATTATTATTGAAAGAAAAGGATGGATAGATATGGCATTATTAGAGACCTGGCGTAACTTAGCTTACGGTGAGGGACTGGACGAGCAGAAGAGAGAAGAACTGTGGTCTGGTTATTTTCAGATTGAGAAAGGCATCTATGAAAAGATCCTTTCTAACCCAACTCAGGTGATTGAGGGAACCGTGAAAGAACTGGCTGAGAGATTTGACACCGAGATCCTGATTATGACCGGATTCTTAGACGGAATCAACGAGAGCTTAAAGGGATACGAGAATCCGATCGATACGATGGAAGAAGATACGGTTGTGAAGATCGAGATCGACCCAGAGAAGCTTTACTATAATATGGTAGAGGCAAAGGCTGACTGGTTATACAATCTTCCTATGTGGGATCAGATCCTGACAGAGGAGAAGAGAAAAGAACTGTACAAGACACAGAAGGCTTCTGGAACTATCGTGAAGGGGCCAAAGATCGGAAGAAACGATCCATGTCCATGCGGCAGCGGTAAGAAGTACAAAAAGTGCTGCGGTAAGAATATCTAAGACTGACCCGGAAGCAGAGCCATCGTTGAGATGTCCTCTGCTTTTGTGTTGCAAGGCGGAATGCGCAGGGCGGATTTCGCCTCTGGTGCCAGATGAAGGGTCTGGAGGAGAGGAGAGAAAGATGGACGCATACAGCAGTTTTGCTTCTGTTTATGATCAGTTCATGGATAATGTCCCTTATGAGGAGTGGGCAGAATATCTTACAGGACTTTTGGGAGAATACCAGGTTCATGATGGACTGGTCCTGGATCTTGGCTGCGGGACCGGAAGTCTGACGGAGATCTTGGCGAAGAAAGGGTATGACATGATCGGAATCGATAATTCCGAGGATATGCTTCAGATTGCCATGGAAAAGCGGGCAGATTCCGGATTGGACATCCTGTATCTGCTTCAGGATATGCGGGAATTTGAACTTTACGGTACAGTGGCTGCTGTAGTCAGCATCTGTGATTCCATGAATTACCTGACAGACTATGAGGATCTGGTGCAGACATTGAAACTGGTCAATAATTACCTGGATCCGCAGGGTGTTTTTATTTTCGATATGAATACGGTTCACAAATACCGGGATCTGATCGGCGACAGGACTATTGCGGAGGCCAGAGCCGAATGCAGTTTTATCTGGGATAATGATTACGATCCGGAGACAAAGATCAATGAATATGACCTGACACTGTTTATCCAGGAAGAGGATGATCTGTACCGGAGATTTGTGGAAACCCATTACCAGAAAGCTTATGAACTGGAAGAGGTAAAAAGAGCCATTGCGGAAGCAGGGATGGAGTTTGTGACAGTTTATGACGCATTTACCCGCAAAGCACCGGACGAGAACAGTGAGAGAGTGTATTTTATAGCAAGAGAACAGGGAAAACACTGGTGATTATAGAATTTGAAGGAGAATTTATGGCAGATTATATTATTCGCGCGACTGCGGCGGATGGACAGATCCGTGCGTTTGCATCTACAACAAGAGACCTGGTAGAAGAGGCAAGAAAAGCCCATAATACCAGCCCGGTGGCAACTGCGGCACTGGGACGTCTTCTGACAGCAGGAGGCATGATGGGTTCCATGATGAAAGGAGAAGATGATCTTTTGACCATCAAGATCCAGGGAGATGGCCCTATGGAAGGACTGACCATCACTGCAGATTCCAAAGGAGATGTGAAAGGGTATGTGTATAACCCGGACGTCATGCTGCCTCCGAATGCCAAAGGAAAATTAGATGTGGGTGGAGCTTTGGGTGTCGGTGTGTTAAGCGTGATCCAGGATATCGGCTTAAAGGAGCCGTATGTAGGCCAGACCATCCTGGTAACCGGAGAGATTGCAGAAGATCTTACGTATTATTATGCAACTTCTGAGCAGACTCCATCATCTGTGGCTTTGGGAGTGCTGATGAATAAAGACAATACCGTATGCCAGGCAGGTGGATTTATCATTCAGTTGATGCCAGGAGCATCGGAAGAGATTATTTCCAGCCTGGAGAAAAAACTGGGCGAGATTTCTTCTGTGACAACCATGTTAAATCAGGGGATGACGCCAGAAGATATCCTGACTTTGATTCTAGGGGATATGGGACTGGAGATCACAGACCGCATGGATCCCAGATTTTACTGCAACTGCAGTAAAGAACGCGTGGAGAAAGCGTTAATCAGCATTGGAAAGAAGGAACTTCAGAACATGATCGATGATGGAAAAGAGGTAGAAGTGAACTGCCATTTCTGCAATAAGCATTATGTGTTCCAGGTTCCGGAGCTGGAAGAATTGTTAAAGAAAGCACAGAGATAAAAGATCCCTGAAACGCGAAAAGAACCATCCCGAAAACGGGTGGTTCTTTTCGCAATCATTTTCGTAATCATACTGTGTAGCACTTTTTTATATAAATAAAGAACTTCAAATCTATATAAGAACGAAAAAGGTACACTGCTAACTAGATGATTAAAGTTTGGTTACGTTGGTTGCCTGTGGTCCCTTTGCACCGTCAACAACATCGAACTCTACCTCGGCACCCTCTTCGAGTGTTTTGTAGCCGTCCATGTTAAGACCGGTGTAATGTACGAATACATCCTTGCCAGCTTCGTCACAGATGAAGCCGTAACCTTTCTGGTTGTTGAACCACTTAACAGTACCTTTGCTCATGATGTTACCTCCAAAAACATAAAAGATGTCTTTTGCCGCAGCCTGTCTGCGACTGAACTTAGAATAGCATAATTGTAAAATTGTGTCAAATATTTTTCATAAAATATCAGGAACCAATAGAAGGAGCAGGACGATGAAATGGATCAATATATGGAGGCATTTTAGAACCATTACGGAACATAAAATACTGGTGATGAAAAACTGTTTCCGGGTGGGGTTATACCGCCAGGGATTGTTTCACGATATGTCAAAATATTCGCCGGAAGAGTTCTAGACAGGAGAGAGATTCTACCAGGGAACCAGAAGCCCCAATGCGGCAGAACGAGAGGTATATGGTTTTTCCAAAGCATGGCTGCACCATAAAGGCCGCAATAAACACCATTTTGAATACTGGATCGATTTTTCTATGGATAAATCGAAAGGACTGGTGGGAAATAAAATGCCGGTCAACTATGTGGCAGAAATGATGATGGACCGTATTGCGGCCAGCAGTGTATATAAAGGGAAAGATTATACCAACAGCAGTCCCATGGAGTATTACAATCGGGAGAAGGATTTTATTGTGATCCATCCAGAAACCAGGGCGCTTTTGGTGCATCTGCTGACCGTGCTCAGTGAGCAGGGAGAGGAAGCACTGTTTGCTGAAATCCGGGTATTGTTGAAAAAAAGCGATGATTAGAACCTGAAGGCAAAAATTCCATCAGCGAAGCTGATCTGGAATGGATTTTTGAAAAATGTCCAGACTAGAACTGACGGAGTTACCATCCATGCTGTCTATGAATGGTAACATGACAGAATCAGTTTAAAAGAAAGGATGGACAAAACAATGAATCAGGACGAAAAAAAGGACAATTCCATCGAAGAATATGGACAGATGACCCTGGAAAATGAAAATGGCAGGCGTATGATCCATCTGCTGTCGATCATTGGAGAGGTGGAGGGTCACGAGAATGCACCTGGGACCAGCAAAACAACCAAATATGACCATGTGCTTCCCATGCTTGCGGCATTGGAGGAGGATAAGCGTGTGGAAGGAATGCTGGTGCTTCTCAACACATCTGGCGGAGATGTGGATGCGGGACTGGCAATTGCGGAGATGATCGCATCTTTATCGATCCCTACCGTATCTCTGGTATTGGGTGGCAGCCATTCGATCGGAGTGCCGTTGGCAGTGTCTGCGGATTACTCGTTTATTGTTCCGACTGGAACGATGATGATCCATCCAGTGCGTATGAGCGGTATGATTATCGGAGCGGCCCAGACGTATGAGTATTTTGAGATGATTCAGGACCGGATTCTGAATTTTGTGGCCTCTCATGCGGATATTGCGTATGATCAGTTAAAGCGCCTAATGCTGAATACAGAGATGCTGACCAGAGATCTGGGAACAGTTCTGGTTGGACAGGAGGCAGTAAACAAAGGTCTGATCAATGAAGTGGGTGGAATCCGCCAGGCGATCTGTAAGCTGCATTCCATGATGGAAAAATAGTGGCTGACCACAGGAAAAAGAACATTTGTTCTGGTCAAACTGCTTGCTTTTTTTCCCCATTTTTTGTATACTAGGTTCATTGGTAAGAAGAGGAGGCTGAAAGACAAGTGGCTGGTAAGAGTGCAGGCAGCAGAAAGACAACACAAGGAAAGACGTCGTCTTCCAGGACAGCGTCCAGAAAAACAACAAAGAAAAATGGATATGCCCAGCCTTCAGAGCAGGAGGAGTTTTTGCGATCAGAAGTATTTGTGATCGCTTCCTTTGCTGTGGCAGTCCTTCTTTTTTTAAGTAATTTTAAGCTGTGTGGATTCATTGGGGACTATTTAAGAAGTTTTCAGCTTGGCATTTTTGGAACGATTGGCTTTATTGCTCCGGTTTTACTGTTTGTGGGAACCTGTTTTGCATTGTCTAACAAGGGAAATCCGATCGCTGTTTTTAAGCTGGCTTCTGTGATCGTGGGAATTCTGGTCATGTGTGCGCTGATGGAGATGTTTTTTACAGGAGGTTACCAGCAGGGGCGGACTTTGGCGGATGCCTACGCAAGAGGTGCGGCGGGGAATGCAGGTGGCGGATGGATCGGAGGGGTCATTGTGATGGCGCTTGGCTCTATGTTTGGAACGATCGGCGCATATCTGGTACTGATCGTACTGCTGGCCATCTGTGCAGTATGCATTACGGAAAAATCTCTGGTGTCTTTTGTAAAAAAAGGAAGCGGAAGAGCTTATCAGTACGCGAAGGAAGATGTGGACCGGAGAAGAGTGGAGCATCAGGAACGGAAGGAAGAACGTCAGCGGCTAAGGGAAGAACGGCGGGTACGCGGTGTGAACCTGGATTCCACAAAACTGACGGCCAGAGAGCCGGATCCGGTAGAAAACAGAGCAGGAGGATCGATTCCTGCATCACCGGAGCATGCGGTTTATGTGGATACGGAAAATTTACAGGTTGGTGGAAAGTCTGGTTCCGGGGCAGAGAAGGATGCGACGGGCGAGATAACTGGAACACCAGCAACATCGGAAACATCTGGGACTGCTGTCAGTGGCGATGCCATGAAGAATGCGGATGTATTTACTGGAAGTATCAATCTTCCTCCGCAGTACATAGAAGAACCAGAGGGGAAAGAATCCCAGGATGATACGGTCCCATTTGAAGAGTCAGAGCCTGTGGAGGTATTGCGTCCCGGTAAGGCTGCAAAATCTCAGGAGACAGTGGAACGTTGGCAGGGAACGGGAGAAAACGCAGAGAGAGCGGATGGTGAGGCATCCATGAGCTTTCTGGATGAGGATTATGTGGAGACAGATCTTGACCGGAGATTTTTAGAAGAGGATCCGGAAGATGAGATTCCTGGAACCATAATTCCGGATGAAGATCCATTTGAGGAGATCGATGCGCCTGGGACCAGTACAGTACAGGGAAACGGTGCAGTTCAGAAGATGGCGTCCTGCCAGTCAGGGCAGGGGGATCAAAGAGAACCAGAACCATCCCATGGGAAAGAACCAGTTTACGAGACAGAACCCCGGTATGAGCCGATGGACGATTATGAGACAGAACAGGTATACGATCCAGAACCGGAGTATGAAGCAGAACCGGAGTATGAACCGGAACCGGAACGTGGTTCTGTCTATGATCCGAAGCCGGAGGCTGACCAGGTGCCAGTGGCAGCTTCTGGATATAGCCGGGATGAATTTACCATTCCGGAAGAGTCAAAACGAGTGGTAACAGCATCTGGGAAGATCATCGAGACAGATACGGAAGCTTTGAAAAAGAAAATCGAGCGTCACCGGGAAGAAGCAAAGGAGTCCGGAGATTTAAGCGTTTCCCAGCAGATTAAGGAAAAGGAGATCGAGATCGTTAAGAAAGAGTATCGTTTTCCTCCGGTCGATCTGTTAAAGAGAGGAAGCAGGCCTGTGGGCAGTTTCTCGGAGCAGGAGTATAAAGAAACTGCCATTAAGCTGCAGCAGACACTCAGGAACTTTGGCGTTGGCGTAACCGTGACCAATATCAGCTGTGGGCCGTCCGTGACCCGCTATGAGCTTCATCCGGAGCAGGGTGTGAAGGTTAGTAAGATTGTTGGACTGGCAGATGATATTAAGTTAAGCCTGGCAGCGGCAGATATTCGTATTGAGGCTCCGATTCCAGGGAAATCTGCCGTGGGAATCGAAGTACCGAATAAAGAGAATACAGTAGTTTATTTAAGGGACATCCTGGAATCTGAGGAGTTCCGGCATCATTCCTCTAAGCTGGCTTTTGCCGTAGGAAAAGATATCGGGGGCCAGGTGGTAGTGACCGATGTGGCTAAGATGCCGCATCTGCTGATTGCAGGCGCTACGGGATCAGGTAAATCCGTCTGTATCAATACCCTGATCATGAGTTTGATCTATAAGTCTGATCCGGAAGATGTAAAGATGATCATGGTGGATCCGAAGGTTGTAGAGTTAAGCGTCTATAATGGAATCCCGCATCTTCTGATTCCGGTTGTGACAGATCCCAAGAAGGCTTCTGCTGCATTGAACTGGGCAGTAGCTGAGATGATGGATCGTTACAAGAAATTCGCACAGTACAATGTCCGTGATCTGAAAGGATATAATGCGAAAGTAGAGGCGATCAAGGACATTGAGGACGATAAGAAACCACAGAAGATGCCGCAGATCGTGATCATCATCGATGAGCTGGCGGATCTGATGATGGTATCTCCTGGAGAAGTAGAGGATTCTATCTGCCGTCTGGCGCAGTTAGCCCGTGCTGCAGGAATCCATCTGGTGATCGCCACCCAGAGACCATCGGTGAATGTCATCACAGGCCTGATCAAGGCGAATGTGCCTTCTCGTATTGCTTTCTCTGTATCTTCCGGTGTGGATTCCAGAACGATTATTGATATGAATGGTGCGGAGAAGCTGCTCGGTAAAGGTGACATGCTCTTTTATCCTGCAGGTTTCCAGAAGCCTCAGCGTGTGCAGGGTGCTTTTGTTTCTGACCAGGAAGTGGCAAAGGTTGTGGATTTTCTGGTTGAACAGGATATGACACCGGAATATAATACGGACATAGAGAAACAGATGGCAGCGCCGTCCATGGGTGCGGCAGCAGATCAAAAGTCAGATGGACGAGATGAATATTTTGCTCAGGCAGGTAAATTTATCATCGAAAAGGAAAAAGGATCCATCGGAATGCTCCAGAGGATGTTTAAAATTGGCTTTAACCGGGCGGCCAGGATCATGGATCAGCTTGCGGAGGCCGGAGTGGTAGGCGAAGAAGAAGGTACGAAGCCTAGAAAAGTGCTGATGACTTTGGAAGAATTTGAAGAAATGCTATCGAAATAACCTTTTATAAATTCAAGTCAAGGAGGATGTTACAGATGAAAACAGACATTCAGATTGCACAGGAAGCTGCCATGCTTCCAATCAAAGAGGTTGCGGCTTCCTATGGAATTGTGGAAGATGATCTGGAACTTTACGGCAAGTATAAGGCAAAACTGACAGACGAGCTGTGGAGTCAGGTAAAGGACCGCCCAGATGGGAAACTGATATTGGTAACAGCGATCAATCCGACACCTGCAGGCGAAGGAAAGACAACGACCAGTGTTGGACTGGGAGATGCGTTAACCCGCCTTGGAAAAAAGACCTTGATCGCTCTTCGTGAGCCGTCTTTAGGACCATGCTTTGGTATTAAGGGTGGTGCAGCCGGCGGTGGATATGCCCAGGTTGTTCCGATGGAGGATTTAAACCTGCATTTTACCGGTGATTTTCATGCCATCACTTCTGCCAATAACCTTCTGGCAGCGCTGATGGACAACCATATCCAGCAGGGCAACGCGTTAGGAATTGATACCAGACAGATTCTGTGGAAACGGTGCCTGGATATGAATGACCGTGTCCTTCGTAACATTGTCGTAGGATTGGGCTCCAAGATGGACGGTGTGGTGAGGGAAGACCATTTTGTGATCACAGTTGCATCTGAGATCATGGCAATCCTCTGCCTTGCCAATGATATGAAAGATCTGAAAGAACGTCTGGGACGGATCATTGTTGCTTATAATTATGCAGGTGAGCCTGTGACTGCCAAGGACTTAAATGCAGTAGGTGCTATGGCGGCGCTCTTAAAAGATGCCATCAAGCCAAACATGATCCAGACTCTGGAGCATACTGGTGCTCTGGTACATGGCGGACCATTTGCGAATATCGCACATGGCTGCAATAGCGTCCGCGCCACAAAGACAGCCCTGAAGCTGGCAGATATTGTGGTCACCGAAGCGGGCTTTGGTGCAGACCTTGGCGCTGAGAAATTTATGGATATCAAGTGCAGGAAAGCAGATATTCATCCAGATGCAGTCGTACTGGTTGCGACTGTCCGTGCACTGAAGTACAATGGCGGAGTGCCGAAAGCAGAACTGGGAACTGAGAACCTGGAAGCACTGAAAAAGGGTATCGTAAACTTGGAGAAACATATTGAAAACCTGCAGAAGTTTGGCGTTCCGGTAGTCGTGACATTGAACTCCTTTGTGACAGATACACCTGCGGAATACGCATTTATCAAAGAATTCTGTGAGAACAGAGGCTGTGAATTCGCCCTGTCTGAGGTATGGGCAAAAGGTGGTGAAGGTGGTGAAGCCCTGGCGAAAAAGGTCCTGGAGACTCTTGAGAAGAAGGAGAGCCATTACCACACACTGTATCCAGATGAGATGAGCCTGAAAGATAAGATCTCTGTCATTGCAAAAGAAATCTATGGAGCAGATGGTGTTACTTATGCGCCGGCAGCGGCGAAGGCTCTTGCCCGGATTGAGGAGATGGGATTTGGCAATTTACCTGTCTGCATGGCAAAGACACAGTATTCTCTGTCAGATGATCAGACAAAACTGGGACGTCCGACCGGATTTACCATCAATGTGAGAGACACTTATGTTTCTGCAGGAGCAGGTTTTGTAGTGGTTCTGACCGGAGCTATCATGACCATGCCGGGACTCCCGAAGAAACCTGCAGCAGACAACATTGATGTGGATGAGAATGGCGTGATTACAGGATTGTTCTAAAAAGGAACAGACGAGGTAACTAGGAGGGGACTGAATAGTTACCAGATAAGATGGGTCCGCTGCGGACGGAAAAGACTCCGCTGCGGGCCTGTTGTGGTTTCATAGGAAATGGATCGACGGCTGAAAATAACCAGATTTTGGCTGCCGAAAAAACAATATGGAGGTTGAAGGATGAAGATCCAGACAGCATTAAAAGACCTTTCTTATCAGATAATATGGGGAGAGGCAGACCAGGAAGTAAAGGAAGTGATCTACGATTCCAGAAAGGCAGAACCAGAAACTGTTTTTGTCTGCATGATGGGAGCCCGGATTGATTCTCATGATTTTATGCAGGAAGTGGCAGAAAAAGGCTGTCGCCTGTTTGTAGTGGAAAAGGAAATTCCAGAGGAGCAGTTACAAAAATTGCCAGAAGGAACTTCGGTTGTCCGTGTTGACAGTGCAAGAGAAGCTCTTGCCCATCTTTCCGCAGCCAGATTTGGTTTCCCGGCGGAGAAGATGACCTGCATTGGCGTGACAGGAACCAAAGGCAAAACTACTACGACCTATATGATCAAGGCAATTTTAGAAGCTGCTGGCAAAAAAGTAGGTCTGATCGGAACCGCAGGCGCAGTGATTGGAGATTGCACCTATCCGACCATGAACACCACACCGGAATCTTATGAGTTTCAGCATTATTTTGCCCAGATGGTGGAAGAAGGCTGTGAGTACATGGTGATGGAGGTATCATCCCAGGGATTAAAGATGCACCGGGTAGATGGCATTGATTTTGATTATGGGATGTTTACCAATATTTCCAATGACCATATCGGTCCTAATGAACATGCGGATTTTGCGGAGTATTTATATTGGAAGTGTCAGCTTTTAAAGAAGTGCCGGGTTGCTATTGTAAACCGGGATGATGAACATTTTGAGGAAATCTGCCGTAATGCCGGACGGAAAGTGTTTACCTACAGCCTGGAACAAGACGCTGATTTTATGGCAAAGGATATCCATTATGTGGCGGAACCGGATTTTGTAGGACTGGATTTTGATGTGACCGGACAGTATGAGTTAAACGTAAAGGTCAACATTCCAGGCAGGTTTAATGTATATAATGCACTGGCAGCGGTGGCGGTATGTAGTTATTTTGATCTTCCAAAAGACCGGATCTGTCATGCCTTAGAGCATCTGTATGTGAATGGCCGCATGGAGATCGTCCACACGTCCAAACGATGTACCGTGATCGTGGATTATGCCCATAATGCAATCAGCATGGAAAGTCTGTTAAAAACCTTAAGAGATTATCATCCAAAGAGACTGGTATGCGTCTTTGGATGTGGCGGAAACCGTTCTAAGGACCGGAGATATTCTATGGGTGAGATCGGCGGAAGACTTGCGGATTTACGTGGAAGTATTGAGAAGACCGGCGGTAAGTTCGTGGAGATCCCGGACCGGAGAGAGGCGATCCGTTACAGCATTGTCAATGCCCAGCCAGGGGATATGATCGCAGTAATCGGAAAAGGCCATGAGGATTACCAGGAGATCAACGGTGTCCGCTATCCGTTCCTGGACCGACAGGTGATTGAAGAAGTGGTGACAGAACTGGAAAAATCCCAGAAGGAGGTATAACATCCATGGAACAGATGTTCGTGAAAGATTTATTAGATGCAACGAAAGGAACCCTTCTTTGTGGAAAAGAAGATCTTCCGGTGGAACGGATCTGTATTAATTCTAAAGAAGCGCAGGTGGGTGATCTGTTTGTGCCGTTGATCGGAGAAAAGGTAGATGCTCATCGTTTCCTGAAGATGGCCCTGGAGGCAGGAGCCAATGTCTCTTTGACCAGTGAGCATGATGCGGAAGGTGCGAAAGAACTGCTGGGGGAATTGTGGGGTAGTGGAAAAGCCCTGATCCGTGTGGAGGATACGAAGAAGGCCCTTCAGCAGATCGGACGTTATTATCGGAACCGCTTATCTCTTCCATTGGTTGGTGTGACTGGAAGTGTGGGAAAGACTACCACCAGAGAGATGATCGCGGCGGCCTTAAGCGGCGGCTTCCGGGTATTTAAGACACCAGGCAACCATAACAGCCAGATCGGTGTGCCGATCACCATGACAGAGATCAGCAGTCAGGACCAGATCGGTGTGATTGAATTGGGGATGAGTGAGCCTGGAGAACTGACCATCATTGCCCAGATCGCCCAGATCAATACGGCAGTGATCACAAACATCGGTATCACCCATATCGAGCAGCTTGGCTCCCAGGAGAATATTTATAAAGAGAAAATGACCATCCAGGATGGTTTAAAAGAAGGCGGAATCCTGTTCTTAAACGGTGACGACCCGATGCTGAAGGTCTCCCGTGCAAAATCAGGCTGTGAGACCATCTATTATGGAACCGGTGAGAATTCCCAGTATCGTGCAGAAGAGATCTGTATGAAAAATGGGTATGCGTCCTTTCTTGCAAACTGTGATGGACGGAAGATACCGGTGACTTTACAGGTGCCGGGAGCCCATCAGGTGTTAAATGCCATGGCGGCTCTGGCAGTGGCAGATAAAAATGGGGTTCCATTAGTGGCTGCTGCAGAAAAACTGGCTGAGTTTGGGGGCTTTAAAAATCGTCAGCAGATCTATGAGCTGGATGGAATCACGGTGGTTGATGATACTTATAATGCCAGCCCGGTCTCCATGTGTGCGGCCATTGACATTCTGGTTTCCAGAAAGGCAGAGAGAAAAATAGCAGTCCTGGCAGATATGAAGGAACTGGGGCCGGAGACCAGAAAATTCCATCATGAAGTGGGAGTTTATCTTGGCGAAGCACCGGTGGATGTA
>OGKG01003735.1_pt1 | contig 13785 bp, 9 predicted proteins | sample 1572201 | NCBI WGS metagenome assembly OGKG01 (sample SAMEA2582146, study PRJEB24529) | metagenome | biome: Human gut stool | place: China | collected 2011 | reverse complement strand
CGTGTCTCAGTCCCAATGTGGCCGATCAACCTCTCAGTCCGGCTACTGATCGTCGACTTGGTGAGCCGTTACCTCACCAACTATCTAATCAGACGCGAGCCCATCTTTCAGCGGATTGCTCCTTTGATTGCCAAACGATGCCGTTCGGCAATGTTATGCGGTATTAGCAGTCGTTTCCAACTGTTGTCCCCCTCTGAAAGGCAGGTTGCTCACGTGTTACTCACCCGTCCGCCGCTGATCATGAGAGCAAGCTCTCAATCTCCGCTCGACTTGCATGTGTTAGGCGTGCCGCCAGCGTTCGTCCTGAGCCAGGATCAAACTCTTTAAAGTTTGTATCAAAACGCTCTTTCGAGCATTCTAATCTTGGTTCAGATAAACGCTAACGTTAATTTAATTAACGCAATCTGTGTTTATCCAGAATTTACTCATCTCTCAACCTCGACATTTCTGTCAAGGAATCGACAAGGTAATGTTAATTCGTTCTGTATTGTTCAATTTTCAAGGAACTTTTCTTAACTCTGTCTTTCTGATCTCTCAGACGACTTTGTTATTATATCACATCTTTTCGAGTTTGTCAAGAGGTTTTTCAAACTTTTTCAAAGTTTTTTTCAAACCATCTTGGTTCTTTCAAAAGAAGTGACTTCCTTTTCGAAAGCTTTTATATTATATCACATTGTCTCTTGTTTGTCAAGAGGTTTTCAAAACTTTTTTCAAAGTTTTTGTGACCTTTTCGCCTTCGCTGTGCCCTCATCTCGAGTGCTTGTCTATTATATCACCTTCATCGGCAAAAGTCAACACTTTTTTGAAAAGTTTTTTTCATTCGTTACTTATGTCCTATATATTTAACTCTTTTTCAACAATACACAGCAACATGCACTGTTGCACGCCCTTTTTTACACTCTTTTACTTACTTTACTCGCGCTTTTTCACAAACAACTAATTCTTTTTTATATATTTTTACACAAATTCTCGTAAACCTATAGCCTTTTTCCCCGCTTTATGTTATAGTAATATTGTATTTCTTTATATATTGAGGTATTATCATGAAACATAAGATTATAGTGTCCGCAGCGCTTATTATTTCAATGACCGGTATGACCGGCTGCTTTTTTTTCCCTGCCGAGGAAGAACTCCTCGAACCGCCGACCGTTGCGATCGAGGACATAGCCTACTCCACCTACACAGCCAAGCAAAAAACAATAGAGGACAAGACCGTTGCGACCGGCTACGTATTCTGCAAATCTCAGTATAACGCCAGCTTCCCTGAAAGCGGCGGAACCCTGAAGACGATCTATGTAACCGCCGGGCAGCATGTTGAAGAGGGTGACCTTCTTGCCGAGCTTGACGTCGGCGACCTTGACTATTTGTATAAGCAGCAGCTGCTGATCGTCCAGAAGGCTCAGATTGCCTACAACTCGTCCGGAACGGCAGACGCACGACTGACCCTCGAAATGGAGCAGAACACCCTGACCGAGTACGAGCGCCAGCTCAACAACTCCCGCATATATGCGGGAATGACCGGTGAAGTCTGCTTCGTGCAGGATATGGACCCCGGAACGACAGTGACCGCATATAAGACTATAATAAAGATAGTTGACCCTTCGCAACTCTGTATACAGTATAGTTCTTCCAATATGAAAAGCTTCCCGCTGGGCGAAGAGGTCACCATTACGGTAGACGGCGAAGATTACTCCGGCTGCGTTTCCAAAACTCCCACCGATGTAAAGGAAGGACTTTACGACGACTTCCCCGCCGTGATGAAGGATACTTCGTCGATATACTGTGAATTCACAGATGGAACGCCCTCATTTCTGACCGTAGGACAGACCGCGGATATAACCGCAGTGTTCGCGCGTCATGAGAACGCTGTAGTAATATCCAAGACCCTGGTAAAAACCGACGGCGACCGCACCTATGTAACCATACTCGACGAAAACGACACCAAGAAAGAAGTCGACGTAACTGTAGGAATAACCAACGCCACCGAAGCCGAGATACTCACCGGGCTGAATGCAGGCGACCGAGTTGTAGTACGCTGACGGAGGTACGCTGTGTTAACACTATTATTCAGAAAAATGCGAAGCACCCGCTGGATGGTGCTGTGCCTGTTCATCGGATTTCTGCTTGCGGCAGGAATGATGAGCACCGTGCCCATTTACATGGACTCATCTCTCCAGCGCATACTTATAAAGGACATGCAGGCGTACCAGCAGGAGACCGGCGAGTATCCCGGCGAATATGTCGTAACGAAATCGGTGCCGATAAAGGCGGATAACGCCCAGCGCCGCTCTGCGGTCCAGGAAATGACGGAACTTGTAGACGACCGCACTTCCAGGATAGACATGCCCCAGGCAAATAAAAAGATCATCATCTATGATGATTACATGTACCTCACCACAGGCAAGACCGCCCGCGTCAAGGTCATAGGAATGACTGGGCTTGAGGATCACGTAACCTTCATAGAGGGCGGAATGTACGCTCCTGGTCAGCAGCCCGACGGAACATTCCAGGTCATATGCAACGAGGAGTGCCTCAAGACCCTGGGAATATCCTGCGGCGGAACATACGAGATACAGAATAGTTTCTACACCTCCGCCGAGCCGCTGTACGTAACAGTATCCGGAGTATTCCGGCAGTCGAGTGAAAACGACAGCTACTGGTCAGAAACGATGGAGCCGTATCTCAACGCATTTCTCATCGACTATGACACTTTCCTAGGCGATTACCTCGACACCGGCGTAACAACGCTGGGCTCTGCGGATATCCGATACTCCTTCGATTATCAGAAGATGGACCTGAACGACCTCAGCTCCATAACCAAGACCATCGACGAGGATTTCACCATATACCCCGCGAACGACCTCCGCTTTTCAATGGGAATAAACGATATCCTGTCGGAATACGCGGTGCGCGCCGCAAACCTGAAATCCATGCTCTGGATACTCCAGATACCGACGATAGTAATGCTTGCATTCTACCTGTTCATGGTATCCCAGCTAAACGTTGAGCAGGAGAAGAACGAAATCGCGGTATTCAAGAGCCGCGGAGCCTCCTCCGGGCAGATATTCGCGATATACGCGATGGAAGCAGGCGTGCTCGGACTTGTGACGTTCATCGCTGCTCCGTTCATAGGAATGCTCCTGTGCAGCTTCCTGGGCGTATCAAACGGATTCCTGGAATTCGTGAACCGCACCGGGCTTTCCGTGAAGCTCAGCCTTGACGCATTCATCTATGCGCTGCTTGCCGTGGTGATATTCTTCATCACCACCATGCTCCCGATAATCCCCGCCTCCAAGCTCTCTATAGTAAAGTACAAGCAGAGCAAGGCGCGGGTAGTAAAAATGTCCCTGTGGGAAAAGCTCTGTATCGACGTGATACTGCTCGGCGGCTCACTGGTGTGGTACTTCTTCACGGCGCGGAGCATAAAGCGCCTTTTCGCAGACGGCACCTATGTCTCCGACGGCACGATAAACCCGCTGTATTTTGTTTTCTCGACAATGTTCATCATGGGCGCGGGGCTTCTCTTTATAAGAGTTTACCCCTACGTTCTCCGGCTTGTCTATTATATAGGAAAACGTTTCTGGACAGTCCCGCAGTACATCGCGATAACCTCCGTAGCACGCTCACAGGGCGGCAGGGAGCGCTTCCTCATGCTGTTCCTGTCCGTGACATTCGCGCTTGGAATATTCTCAGCGAATACAGCCCGGGCGATAAACAACAGCAAATCCGACCGCATCTACTACTCCAACGGAGCCGACGTAGTGATAGACGCCTACTGGCGGCTTGAAAACGTCGAGGACGAGACCAGCTATGTTGAAATAGACATGGACGACTTCCAGAATCTCTCCGGCGTTGAGACCGCCACAAGAGTGCTCCGCACCGACGTTCGCGCGACATACAACGGTCAGCGCTCCGACGTAGACCCCACCCTTATGGCGATAGAGCCGGGCAAATTTTCACAGACCGCATGGTTCAGAAGCGACCTGCTTCCTGTTCACTGGTGGAACTACTGCTCCGCCCTTGTGGACTACAAGGCGGGCGTGCTAGCGTCCAGGGGCTGGGAGGAAAACGGCGTGCAGCTCGGCGACACGATATCGGTAAAACTGAGCGGAAACGACTCAATAGACCTGACAGTGCTTGCATTCGTAGATTACTGGCCGGGGCTTGACCCCACCGAGCAGGTGGAAGTAAACTCGAGCACCAGCGAAACCGCGGCCAAGGACTTCCTGATATGCAATTACAACTATATCCGTAAGCTGACCGAGCTTCAGCCCTACCAGATATGGCTGAAACTCCAGGACGGCGCGACAAGCGAGCAGCTCTACGCCGACATATCGGCAAAGAACCTGAAGATACAGCGTATCCAGGACAGCAGCCAGATGCTCATTGAAGAAAAGACCGACCCGGCGCTCCAGGGAATGAACGGCGCGCTGACCCTCGGCTTTGTCGTAATAATGCTGATGACGGTCATAGGCTTCCTGATATACTGGATAATCTCCATACGCTCCAGAACATTGCAGTTCGGCGTATTGCGTGCGATGGGCGTTACGTTCCGCGAAGTCATCTCAACGCTGGGCTGGGAGCAGCTTCTTGTGAGCCTGGTGTCGATCGCGATGGGATTTGTAATAGGCGGCATTGCAAGCGACATGTTTGTACCGATGTTCCGCACGATGTACGACGCAGCCGACCAGGTACCGCCGTTCCGCGTGCAGGGAGATCCCGGCGACTATATAAAGATGTACGTGATAATAGCGATAATGCTGATAGGCGGCTTTGCAGTCCTTGGCGGCATAATACGCAAAATAAACATCAACAAGGCGCTGAAACTAGGCGAGGATTGACAGTAAAACGATTCAGCCTGAGACCGTCGAGAAACCATAATTCAGCGACCAGGGTTCCATTTTATCGGGCGACAAGTGCGGAGCCCTTGTCGCCGTTGCAGACGGCGAAGCACAGCAACTCTGCACGTAGGCGCGAAGTCAAAACAACTAAATGGGTGTGGGGGAAAGTAAGAGTTTCCCCCACTCGTCATATATAAAGTTTTCAACCAATCAGACTTTTTTGCGCATGTTTTTATATATTTTCTGAAAAACTCCTTGATTTCAGGAAGAGTTTTTGGTATAATTGTACATGAAGCAATGTAAACGCATGGCCGTTTACCGGAGAAATCAGAAAGGAACAGTACCAATGTTATCAAAAATCGGAATCAGACCCGTCATTGACGGCAGACAGTTCGGAATACGCGAAAGCCTTGAAGTCCAGACCATGAACATGGCAAAGGCGGCTGCGGAGCTCATCAGCAGCAAAGTACGCCACGCAAGCGGCGAACCCATGGAGTGCGTCATCGCGGACACCACCATCGGCGGAATCGCAGAAAGCGCAGCCTGCGCCGACAAATTCGCCACTGAAAACATCGTGGCGACCCTCACGGTAACACCCTGCTGGTGCTACGTCACCCAGGTCATCGACGAGAATCCAAACACCATCAAGGCAGTGTGGGGCTTCAACGGGACCGAGCGCCCCGGCGCGGTGTTCCTCGCAGCGGCGAACTCCGCATACGCGCAGATCGGCATGCCCTGCTTCTCCATCTACGGGCACGACGTAAAGGACGCCGACGATACTGTTATACCATCCGACGTTGAAGAAAAGATACTGCGGTTTGCACGCTGTGCAGCGGCTGTCGGCGACATGAAGAACAAGAGCTGCGTTAATATCGGTTCACAGGCTATGGGTATTGCCGGAGCCTACTGCAACGAGGAATTCTTCCGCGATTATCTCGGTATACACCCCGAGTGGGTCGATATGACCGAGATAATCCGCCGCGAAAAGCTGGGGATATACGATGAAGCCGAGTACAAGAAGGCGCTCGCCTGGATAAAGGAGAAATGCCCCGAGGGCGTAGACATCAACCCCACCCCGGGCATGACCTACATGCGCCCGGTACTCTCCGCAAAGGAAAAGGAGGAGAACTGGGAGTTCATCGCGAAGATGACCTGCATAATCCGCGATATCCTCAAGGGCAACCCGAAGCTCGCAGAAATGGGCTGGCTTGAGGAATCCAAGGGCAGGAACGCCGTACTGGGCGGATTCCAGGGTCAGAGAATGTGGACGGACTTCATGCCCAATGCTGATTTCACAGAAGCTATACTTAACACCACCTTCGACTGGAACGGCGCACGCGAGCCTATCCCCTTCGCAACGGAAAACGACACGCTCAACGGAACTACCCTGATGTTCCTGCACCTGCTGACCGGACGCGCAGCGGTATTCGCAGACGTGCGCACATACTGGTCTCCTGATTCCGTGAAGCGCGTGACCGGCTGGACTCCAAACGGCAAGGCGGCAAACGGATTTATCCATCTGATAAACTCCGGCGCGGCAGCGCTGGACGGAACCGGCGCAGTAAAGGACGAGAACGGCGAGAGCGTAATGAAGCCCTGGTGGGACATGACCGAAAAGGACATCGACGCATGCCTGAATGCAACGACCTGGCCCTGCGCAAACCTCGGATACTTCCGCGGCGGCGGATTCTCCTCCAGCTACTCCACACAGGGAGTTATGCCCTGCACCTTCGCCCGCGTGAATTACGTAAAGCACCTAGGTCCGACAATACAGATAATCGAAGGCTACACAGTGGAGCTCCCCGAGGACGTAAACAAGACCCTCCTCGGCAGAACGGACCCGACATGGCCTTCCACATGGTTCGCCCCCATCACGGTTCCCGATAAGGTAGCCGTTTCCGACGTTTACAACGTCATGGCAAACTGGGGCGCAAATCACGGCTGCTTCGTATACGGCCACATCGGCGAGGATCTCGTCACCCTGGCAAGCATGCTGAGGATACCGGTATCACTGCACAACCTCTCTGACGACCGCCTGTTCCGCCCGCACGCATGGAGCGCATTCGGCACCACCGACCTTGAAGGCGCCGATTACAGAGCCTGCGCAGCTTACGGCAGCCTCTACAAATAAAACACAGCCCGGGAAGCAGCGAGCCTCCCGGGCTTATAATGTCTATAATTTAAAAAGGCTGCGGATCCGCAGCCTTTTTATCAGCCGTTCCCTTCCTCGAGAACGTAAATATCAACCTGAACAGCGCCCCATGCGCAGCTATCGTAATAATGATCCGCCATGCTGCCGAAATAAAGGTCTACCAGCACGGTGCCGTCCATCAGGCCAAGACCGGTATCAGCGGCAACGGCATAGCCGTATACCTTTCTGCCGTCGTGGGATACGATGTAAAGCTTGCTCCCATAAGGGATAACGTTCGGATTTACGGCGCAGGTGCCTATCTCGGCGGCTCTGCCGCTTGCAGTGCGCGCTCCGTAGCCCGCGGTGTACGCGGTGGACTTACCCGAAAGAACGCGTGTGTAGTTCTCCGGAATGCCGTTTACCAGCTTCACAGCCTCGGGGTCGGAAGTCTTGGAATACGGAACAGCGGAAGCCGTGCCACGCTCGACGACCTGGGTAACAGGCTCTGCGGTGGTCTTTTCGCTGATAAGCTCCTGGCTTGTCAGCTTGCCGTCTACGTACTTTTCCTTTACGGTGTATACGCACTTGCCGTTAACTCCGGCGGTGACAACATTCTCTGTGCCTATGGCGAGGTTACAGTTGTCGGTGTATTCCGTGTCGTAAGCGATATCAGAGGTGCTTTCGCGGGTGACGTACTCAACGCGGGTCACGGTGATGTCCATGTCCTTATAAGCACGGTCGGTGAGTTCGCAGGAAAGCTCGTCGTATTCGCCGAGTGTGATACCTGCCTTCTCAAGGACGTCCGCAACGGTTCCTTCTATCATCGGAACTGCCTTTGTTTCGCCGTCAGCGGTGACATTCACGTCGAACGCGCGATAAATGGTGATGTAGGCGGTGTTGCTGCTGACTTCCTCGTAGGATACCTTGTCATTGCTGCTGAGCTGGTAGTTGCCGAGCTTCAGTATAGCGTAAACATCGGATTCAGACGTCATGAGTTCTCTTGTAACGCCGTTATCCGTAATGTAGACCCGATCCTTGAAGTAGATCGAACCTGTCATAACTGCCACCATAAATATCGTGGCTGCGAACATAGCCGCCTTGACGAGCCTGCTTCTGAGATCCAGCTTGTTCATCTTGGCGTTTATCATCTGTGGTTTCATATTTGCCTCCTGAGTAGTTACTCATGCCCTCCCGGCAATCTCCCCGTATCCGGCAGGTGCCGGAATGCGGGTGTAACTTCCGTACAGCGTCAGGCTTTGGGGAAAGCCCTAAGCTGAAGCAAAACGCACTGTCCCCAACAGAGCTTTGCATTTCGAAGCCTGTTATCTATCTACCCTCCGCTAAGGCGGAAGTCGGCTTCTGATCGTTCTCTTTTTTGAAAGCAGCACAAAAGGCCGCACGGAGCTTTTCGCTTCGATGGTTTGTATTATAGCCCTTTTCCTTGTCAATGTCAAACGAACGGAAGTTCATAATTTTGTTGAAGTTTCACAAATCTCATTTGTAACCAATTTGTAATCATTCGATTAAAAGCCGAGTTTCTGTAAAAATCTGTAATTTAAACGTTTTCTTTTTGTAAAAATCACTAAAAATCAAACCTGTGAGTTTGTCGTCATTCTTAACAAAAATCAACAATGTTGCGTTTTATAAGTTTGTTAGTTTAAGACAATGAAACGTCCATGCTTTTTCACATCGTAAACTCCATCTGCATAAGAATGCGGGTTTGCAAAAATATATGGTGACAAACGTCCGGATATGTGTTATAATAGTATAGAAATAGTAAAAGCGCCCGGAGAATCCGGGACAAGAGATATCGTTATATTATATATAGTATAAGAGGAAAGGACAAACGGGGCATGAATCACGAGAAATCCTGCGGTGCAATAGTATACAGAAAGCGCCACGGGAACACAGAGATCCTGCTGATAAAGCATGTAAGATCCGGCTGCTGGTCGTTCCCGAAGGGTCACATGGAGCCCGGCGAGAACGAAATGCAGACAGCGATCCGCGAGATAAAGGAAGAAACGAACATCGACGTATCAATAGACGACCCGTCGTTCCGCCAGGTAGTGGTATTCAACCCACGCCGGGACATAACCAAGGAAGTAGTGTACTTCCTTGCCCGGGCGGTAACGTTCGAATGCGAACGCCAGGAAGAAGAAATAGCCGATGTGCGCTGGGTCGAGATAGGTCAGGCAGGGGCGGTGCTGAACTACGACAACGACCGGCTGCTTGTAAACCGGGCTAAAGCATTCCTGGCAAAAACCAAAATATAAAAAAACTTGCAACCTTTTTATGGGGAACTTTGTTTTATAGACAGAACGGGTCGAACGCCCGGGAGATCCAAAGCAAAAACGCGCCGGATACAGACAGTCCGGAGTATTAATCAAACACCCAAGGGAGGTTTCACCATGAAAAGAAGAATACTTGCAATGAGCATGGCGGCAGTTACCGCGCTCACATCGACCAGTATCTGCGCATTCGCAGACGGACAGAACAGCGAAGCCCTCGCTTCCGCAATAACGATAGCAAAGACCCGCCTTGACATTCCGGAGGAGCTGACCGAATTCAGCTACAACACCTCTGAAAATTACAAGACCACCACCTACAACCTCACATGGAGCACCCCTGCCGACGCAGACGAATACAGGGAAGTATCAGTAACCGTATGCGGAAGCCTGATACTGTCCTATTTCGACAGCTCCATGTATTCGTCCAAGAACGCCGACAGCCACTTTGCAAAGCTCACCGGCGACGCGCTCTACAAGAAGGCTCAGGCAGCGGTCAAGAAGCTGAATCCGACGGTTGCCGACGTTATCTCCATCGACCGTGACAGCCTTAACATCACCATGTACGGCAGCAAAGCGCAGTTCTCTTTCGTAAGAACCAAGAACGGCGTACCGGTCAGCAACGACCGCGGCTCCATAGTGCTAGACAAGGACACCGGCGATATCATAGGCTTCCACATGAGCTGGCATGTCAATGCGTCTTTCAGGGACAGCAAGTCCGCTATCTCGCTTGACAAGGCAAAGCAGAAATACGCTGAGATGATACAGCTCACCCCGCAGTATGAGTTTGATTACGACTGGCAGACCAAAAAAGTGACCGCAAGACTGGTATACCGCCAAGGTCAGTACGGCGAGATAAACGCGTTCACCGGCAAAAAGAGTGATTTCAGCGCCGACGGCTACTATGACGGCAGCAACGAAACCAATGGTGCAGTCGCCGACATGGACACCGGAAAGGGCAGCGGCGAAGAAGGCGGCTATCAGTTCACCGAGCAGGAGCAGGCAGAGCTTGATAAGAAGCTCCCCTACGCAAGCAGCGAAGCTGTAATAAAGCTCATGCAGGCGGATAAGTGGCTGACCTATTCCACTGATATGGAGCTTGTTTCATCTGACCTTTACAAGGTAAGCTTTACCGGTAAGGACAAGTATTACTACACCGCGAACTTCTCCAGCTACGTTCCCGACGAGAACGACTACGTTTACGAGGAGATAGTCGAGGAGGACGGTTCTGTAAGCGTTCCGGCAGTAGAACCAAGCCAGAACTGGCAGGAGGTCAACATCACCGTTGACGCGGAAAGCGGTCAGATAATGAGCTATTATTTCTGGGATACCCGTGACAGCAGATCCAGTTCATATGACCTCGATAAGGCTGACAAACTCGCCGAGGAGATCGCAAAGACCTACGCCGGCGACCGCTTTGTGGAATACAAGGGCAATCCTTCCACTGATTACTCCTGGACAGACCAGAACAACAAAACATTCTATAACGGAAGCAGCCATTCCTGGGACAGATACTCCAGCGACATACTGGTCAGCGGAGATTCCATCAGCGTAGGCCTTAATGCAGATATGAAGCTGACTAACTACAGCTACAGCTATACTGACGTTAAGCTTCCCGATTCCTCCAGAATGCTCAGCACCGACATGGTAATGCAGAAGTTCTGGGAAAACAACGACCTGAACCTCTACTATCTCGCAAGATTCACCGATAAGAAAACCAAGACCGTGCTTGTATACGGCACCGATTCCGACGTTTACGTTGACGCGACTACCGGCGAGCCGGTGTACGACTGGCAGTATTCCTCCGATGCTGCGAACGACCTCTCCGGCATAAAGGACAAGAAGATACTGAAGATGGCGAAGGCACTGGACGATCACGGATACCTCATCTCCACTGAAAAGTTCAGCGAGAACGACACCGCCGATTCCGCAGTATTCGAGCAGCTCATGGGCGTAAATACCGACGAAGAAAGCAAGAAGCTGACCCGCGGCGACGCACTGGTGATCTTCACAAAGTCTGTAGCAGGCGACGCCATTCCGGAGCTGAAGGGCATCTACAAGTCTCCGTTCAGCGACGTTAAGGACACCGATAAGAATGTTGGCTATTACGCTATAGCATACGCAATGGGCGCTGTAAGCGGAAACAAGCTCAACGCAAAGGCAGACTTCACCTACGGGGATATGATAAAGATGGTTTATACGTTCTACGCAGCGGAATAAATCACATCAGGGCTTAGATATATGCGCTCCCGCCGGACAGTGGGAGCGCTGTTTTTCGGTGTATTGTAAGAAAAACCGACCAGAGTTTTGGCGATAATACCCAAAATTCCCGCAGAGTGTGAAAATGTAGTGAAATCATATTAACAAATCACACGTTGTGTGGTAAAATAAACTTGTAGTATGGAAATTATCGTGCTCCCTGAAACCCGGGAGCTGGTTTGTGGAGGTATATATGGACGAAAATTCGAGAGTAAGCCTTACTAAGCCCACTGGTCAGACAGGTCAGACTGTTCAGGGCGGCACCCAGGGATGGAGAGATCCCGCCACTGGAGAAATATACGCACAGCAGCCGGTACAGTACCAACAGGCTCCGCAGCAGGCGCAGCCCTATCAGCAGTATGCTCAGCCAGTTCAGCCAGCGCAGACGTACCCCCAGGGAGTTCCGAATAATATCCCGCAGCAGGTAAACTGGCAGGGTCAGTCCCAGAACAATGCCTATCAGCCCTATCGTCAGGACGCTGTACCCCAGGGAGGATATCAGCAGCCAGTACAGCCTGTGAATGGATCGACAAAATTCTGCAAGCACTGCGGACAAGTCATTCCTGCTGACGCGGTAATATGCACCCACTGCGGCAGGCAGGTCGAGGAGCTGCGCACTGCGCCGTCAGCGGCACAGCCTATAATCATTAACAACAGCAACAACAATACGAATAATAACGTGAACACAGCCGCGATGATTCCGATGGGAAAGCCGAAAAATAAGTGGATAGCATTTTTCCTGTGCCTGTTCCTCGGCGAATTCGGAATCCACCGTTTTTACGAAGGCAAGATAGGCACCGGAATTATCTGGCTGCTGACGTTCGGACTTCTGGGGTTAGGCACCCTGATAGACCTGATAATCATTCTGTGCAAGCCGAACCCGTATTATGTAAGATAAAAAAACCGCCCGGCGGGGAAACCGGGCGGTTTTCTTATGCACGGACGGGGGAAGTCCGCGCAGTCTGGAGCGTCAAAATCAGCAGAGCTCAGCGAGATAGTTCTCAATTATCTCATAAATATGGACAGGCGATGCGTCAAACCTGTTAAGCGCGTCAGCGAACTGCTGAATAGCTGTTCTGCTTGGGGTGATGTCCTCAACAAGACATTTGCCGAATTCCACACCGTAGCCCGTATAACTTTCGCCGTCCTCGTTGGTGTACTGCTTTTCCGTGATCGTCCACATACGTTCCTTCTCCTTTTTATTACTGGGATATTTTTGCTCTGTGTATACTAAAAGTATACCATAACCATTCGCAAATGTCAACCGATATACTGTTAAGATTCCGCTAAGAGTAACGATTAACAAAAACTTTACAATTTGTTATATTACAATTTAACACATATAGACACCTGTTGATAATTCCAGATAAATATTGACACAAAGCGATAATAGTGGTATAATCAATTTTGGCGGCATGACCGCCGGAAAAACAAACTGAACAAAAGGTAGGTAATGAAATGAGAGTTGGATTTGGAACATGGAGGCTTCTCTACACGGGAATAGCGCTTCTGGGAATAGGAATTGCGTTTATCGTGATGATCAGCGGAGAAATGGCTGATTACGCCAAGAAGGGAGCCGACTACAGCACATTGCAGTGGAGCGATTTCAAGGAAGGCATGATGATCGAGGGCGACCTCCCGGTAAACTACGGCTCGTACGAGGAAATCGTGAACGACGACAAGAACAAATCCATAGGCCAGTTCTATCTGATAGACGCAGGCGACGACTGCTTCATGGGTATCTACACCCCGATTGACGAGCTGATAAACTCCCTCGACGACCAGTACGACGCATGGTATAATGATGAGGACATCAGCCCTGTGCACTTCAAAGGCAAGGTAACAAAGATGGACAGCCAGGACAAGGGCTTTATAAGGGATTATCTTATCTCCGCAGGATACACCAGGGACGAAGTTGACAACTATATAGTCGACCTCTACATAAAGTGCGTAGACACAGAATCTCACCCGGTAATGCTGATCATCGGAATAGCCGCAGCCGCCGGCGGAGCTGTATTCCTGCTGATGTTCGTCCGCAGAAAAATCATGGGACGCTAAGTTACTAGGCGCACGGGCGCCCGAATATTTGACAAAAATCCCCCTTTCCAGCCGGAAGGGGGATTTTATTATAGGAACCTCTAAAAACTGCCCCTCCCGAATGGAAGGGGCAATATTGTTGAAACAGGATATCAGAAGAAAATTCTTTCCTCGATGTAAGCCTTGACCTCAGTCAGCGGGATACGAACCTGCTGACTGAGGTCAAGGCTTA
>OGKG01003730.1_pt1 | contig 13806 bp, 9 predicted proteins | sample 1572201 | NCBI WGS metagenome assembly OGKG01 (sample SAMEA2582146, study PRJEB24529) | metagenome | biome: Human gut stool | place: China | collected 2011 | reverse complement strand
GGATGACGCGCTCCATGCGGGAGAAGCCGATGCGGAACTGGTTCTGCAGCAGCTCACCGACGCTGCGGATGCGGCGGTTGCCCAGGTGGTCGATATCATCGGTGGTGCCGATGCCGTGGCCCAGGCCGTTCAGGTAGTTGATGGAAGCCAGAATGTCGGCCACGGTAACGGTACGGCCGATCAGCTGGTCGTGGTTGCGGCGCAGCATTTCCTTCTGCTCTTCCACATCAGAAGTGGTATCGAGGATCTTCTTGATCTCGTCGAAGGAGCAGCGCTCGTTGATGCCGCACTCCTTCACGTCAAAGGAGAAGAAGCCCTGTGCGTCCACGCAGCCGTTGGTGATGACCTTGACCTTCTTGGACTCTTCCTTCAGGGCGTCCTCGATCTTCAGCACGACCAGGTTCACACCGGCGTTGTCGGCCTTTTCAGCCATCTCGCGGGTGATCTTGGTATTGGCCTCGATCAGCACTTCGCCGGTCAGCGGGTCCACCACGTTCTCAGCGGCCACAAAGCCGATGATGCGGCGGGCCAGAGACAGCTTCTTGTTCATCTTGTAACGGCCGAACCGGGACAGATCGTAACGGCGCGGGTCGAAGAACAGCATGTTGATCTGGCTGGTAGCGGACTCCACCGTGGGAGGCTCGCCGGGGCGCAGCTTGCGGTAGACTTCCAGCAGGCCCTCTTCCTGGTTCTTGGTGGTATCCTTCTCCAGCGTAGCGAGGATGCGCTCATCGTCGCCGAAGAAGTTCAGGATATCCTCGTTGGTGGACAGACCCAGTGCACGGCACAGCACGGTGACGGGCAGCTTGCGGTTCTTATCGATACGAACATAGAAAACGTTCGCCGCATCGGTCTCGTACTCCAGCCATGCACCACGGTTGGGGTTCATGGTAGCGCTGTACAGATCGTTGCCGACCTTATCTTTGGCATCTCCGTAGAATACGCCGGGAGAGCGGACCAGCTGGCTGACGATCGCACGTTCTGCGCCGTTGATGACGAAGGTGCCGGCATCGGTCATCAGGGGGAAGTCTCCCATGAAGATCTCCTGATCCTTGACCTCGCCGGTCTCCTTGTTCAGCAGACGGGCCGTCACGCGCAGGGGGGCAGCGTAGGTCACGTCGCGCTCCTTGCACTCCTTAATGCTGTACTTCGGCTCCTTATCCAGCCGGAAGTCCACGAAGCTCAGTGCCAGATTGCCGGTGTAGTCCTCAATGGTGCCGATGTCGTGGAAGACCTCTTTCAGGCCCTCGTCCAGGAACCACTGGTAAGAGTTCTTCTGGACCTCGATCAGGTTCGGCATACTGATGACTTCGTCGATGTGGGAGAAGCTCATGCGCTCGGTTTTGCCGAGCTTTACGGGCTTGACTTTCATCATAAAATCAACCACTCCTTACTTTTATACTCTACGGATGTTGCGTTCTACGGGTCAAATTTGAGCAGACGCACATAAATCGACCCGTATCCTCAGAGGAAGTTCGGCGTTTTTCACAAACTTTTCGTGTCTTCCCCTTGGGCTGACCGAACCGAAGCTCCCTTTTTGGCGCACTAGGCCATTATGTGATACTAATGCAGTATACACCGGGAAAGCCCTGTTGTCAAGCCATTTTTCCCATTTCGGGCCGATTTTTTTGTCAAGCCCCCGCTTTTGCGGCACACCCGGTTCCGTGTCCACTTTGTGCATTTTGGGTATTGCTTTTTGAGTTTTGCACGTTCTCACCAAAAACACCCTTGTGCATTTTGTACAGGTTTGCTCTTGTGCTTCCGGGCAGACGAAAGGGGCACCCGGCGTGATGGGTGCCCCTTCGGTAGCTTTATTCCAGATAATCCCGCAGCCGTTTGGCCCGGCTGGGATGGCGGAGTTTGCGGAGGGCTTTTGCCTCGATCTGGCGGATGCGCTCCCGCGTGACGTTGAACTCCTTCCCCAGCTCTTCCAGAGTGCGGGGCCGGCCGTCGTCGAGGCCGAAGCGGAGCGTGATCACCCGCTCTTCGCGGGGCGTCAGACTCTTGAGCACACTCATCAGCTCCCGGCGGAGCAGCTGGCGGCCCGCTTCATCCACCGGGACCCCGGCTTCCTCGTCCTGAATGAAATCTTCGAGGTGGGCGTCTTCTTCCTCGCCCACCGGCGTTTCCAGGCTGACCGGCTCCTGCGCCAGCTGCAGCAGTTCCCGCACCCGGTCCGGCTCCATCTCCAGCCGGACAGCGATCTCCTCCGCCGTGGGCTCGCGGCCATTCTTCCGCAGCAGCTCCCCTGCTGTCTTCCGGACCCGGTTGATGTGCTCCACCAGATGCACCGGGATGCGGATGGTCCGCCCCTGGTCGGCAATAGCACGGGTGATGGACTGCCGGATCCACCATGTCGCGTAGGTGGAGAACTTGAAGCCCCTGTCCGGCTCAAACTTTTCCGCCGCCTTCATCAGGCCGAGGTTGCCCTCCTGGATGAGGTCGAGGAAGGGCAAGCCCCTGCCCGCGTAGCGCTTGGCCACCGAGACCACCAGCCGCAGGTTCGCCTCGCTGAGGCGTCGGCGGGCGTCCGCATCCCCTGCTCTGGCGGCGCGGGCCAGCGTCTGTTCCTCTTCTGCCGAGAGGAGCGGCACCTGCCCGATCTCCTTCAGATAGGCTTTCACCGGGTCGTCCAGCGCCACGCCCTCGGCAGAAAGCTCATGTTCCAGTCGGCCGATCTGGGCATCGTCCAGCAGCGGGAGGTCGGCGTCCTCTTCCTCCACCCGGATGCCGCGGGCCTCCAGCGCCTCATACAGCGCGTCCAGCCCGGCGACATCGTACTCCTGCTCTTCCATGGCGCGGCTGACCTGCTCCGGCGTCAGAAGGTGGTGCCGGGCACGGCTCGCCAAAATCTTTGCAAGTTCTTCCGTCTGCGACAATTTCCGCATGATTCCTTCTCCTTCCAGCTCCAGCCGGGAGGAAAGGGAGCGCTCAGTCTTCTTCAGGGAGAGTTCCCTGTTTCTTTTCTCGCATCGACTGGAGATACTGCTCTAAGTCTTCATTGGACATCTGGGCCGCCTTCTTCGCGATCGGGGTGCCGCGGGCAATGCGTTCCAGATAAAAGTTGATATCCTCGGTGGTACAGTTGACATCGCTGTATTGTGCCGCAAGGCGGCTCAGTTCATTCAGGGCCTCTTCGCTCTGCACAAAGCCGCGCAGGGTAGAAAGGCTGACCTCGATGCCCTGCGCCTGACAGTCCAGCATGGCCTGATACAGCTCCTTCTGCTGGGGCAGGAGGAACTTTTCCGCCGGCAGTGCGGCCCGCACCCTGGGGATGTAGCTGGGCTCCCGCAGCAGTGCCGCCAGCAGCCGCTGCTCTGCCGAGGCCACACCCAGCGCCTGTGAGCCGCCTGCGCTGTAAGGAACATTGATCTGATCCATCTCACCGGAGTGCAGGCGGGAGCGGTTCTCCTCCCGTCGTCGCTTGCTGCCCGCTTTTTTGACAGCGGTGCCCAGCTGGGTCAGGATGGCGGTCTTGGAGATGTTCGTCTCCTCGGCCAGCCGCCCGGCGTAGACCTCCTGTTCGGTGGGGTTGGAGCGCTCGGCCAGCAGGTCCACGGCATCGCGGATGTATTCGAGCCGCTGGGCGTCCTGGGTCAGGTCGTATTGATCCCGCAGGCGCTTGAGCCGGAAATCCAGCGCGTTGCCCACGCCGTCCAGCAGGGCGCGGAAGCGGTCGGCACCATAGCGCTTGATGTACTCGTCCGGGTCCTTTGCGCCGGGGATCTGAAGCACCCCCACCCGCACCGTGCTGTTCCGGAACAGTTCCAGCGAGCGGAGGGTGGCTTTCTGGCCCGCCTCGTCGGAGTCGTAACTCAGGATGACCTCATCGGCGTACTCACTGATGAGCCGCACCTGCTCCGGCGTCAGGGCCGTGCCGCAGGCGCAGACGGCGGTGTCGATGCCCGCCTGCTGCATACTAATGACATCCATATAGCCCTCGCAGAGGACGAACCGGCGGGACGCGCTCTTTTTGGCGATCTGCAGCGCGAACACCGTCTCGGATTTGTGGTAGACCAGCGTTTCGGGGCTGTTGACGTATTTGGGCTTGGAGTCGTCCAGCACACGCCCGCCAAACGCGATGATGTTGCCGCGCAGGTCGAAGATGGGGGTCATGACCCGCTTCCAGAACAAACAGTAGATGCGCCCGGAAGCGCTGCGCTTGAACAGGCCGCTGGCGTCCAGCTCCTGCTGGTTATAGCCCTTATCCCGCAGGAACTGATAGAGGGCCTGCCCATCGTTGGGGGCATAGCCGAGGCCGAACCGCACGATGGTCTTGTCGTCCAGCCCGCGGCGGCGCCAGTAGGCGCGGGCCTGCCGGGCCTCCTCGACCGTCGAATTCAGGCAGGCGTGAAAGAAGCGGGCCGCTTCGCGGTTCATCGAGAGGATGCGGCTGCGCATCCGCCCGGTCTTGTCGTCCTCCTGCGGCTCCGGCATCCCGGCGCGGGCTGCCAGCATCTTGACAGCCTCGCCGTAGTCGATGCTGTTGATCTTTTTAGCGAAGCTGATGGCATCGCCGCCCGCCCCGCAGCCAAAGCAGTAAAAGCTCTGGGTGTCCGGGTAGACGTAGAACGAGGGGGTCTTCTCGCTGTGGAACGGACACAGGCCGCCATAGAGGCGGCCCTTCCGTTTCAGCTGCACATAGCTGCCCACCAGATCGACGATGTCGGTGCGGCGGTTCAGCTCTTCAATGTACTCGTGTGGGATCATGGCTCTTTTTTCCTGCTTCCTTTTATAACACGTGCCACTTGCGGGGCACGAACACATCCTCAAAGGTCCGGATGGCGAACTCGTCGCTCATGCCGCTGATGTAATCGGTCACGGCGCGGTCACGGCCCTCCTGATAGGCCAGCTGCAAATAGAAGTTGGACATCTGGTCGATGTGGGTCAGGTAGTATTCGTACAGTTCCGTGAGGACCTTTTCCACTTTCTGCTCTTCGCGCTTGGCGGTGCGGTCATTGTAGACATTGGCATACATGAAATCCTTCAGCGCAAGGAAGGCTTCCTCTTCCTCCGCGCCCATGGCCACATCGCCGTCGCTGTGGGCGAGGATGCTCTGGATCATGGTCGTGATGCGCTGGGATTTCGTTTCGCCCAGCACAGCGGTGCATTCTCTGGGCAGGATCGCCGGGTCCAGCACCCCTGCACGGACGGCATCCTCGATGTCGTGGTTGACGAACGCGATCTGGTCCGCCATCCGGACGATACGGCCCTCCGGGGTCGCCGCCCAGGTGCCTTTGGTGTGGGTGATGATGCCGTTCCGCACTTCCCAGGTCAGGTTGAGGCCCCGGCCGTTCTGTTCCAGCTTGTCCACCACCCGCAGGCTCTGGCGGTAATGCTTGAAGCCGTCCGGGCAGAGCTTGTCCAGTGCGCTCTCCCCTGCGTGGCCAAAGGGCGTGTGGCCCAGGTCATGCGCCAGGCTGATGGCCTCGGTCAGGTCTTCGTTCAGGCGCAGGGCGCGGGCGATGGTGCGGGCGATCTGCGCCACCTCCAGCGTGTGGGTCAGCCGGGTGCGGTAGAGGTCGCCCTCCGGCGAGAGGAAGACCTGCGTTTTCTGCTTGAGGCGGCGGAACGCCTTGCAGTGGATCACGCGGTCCCGGTCGCGCTGGAACACCGGGCGGATGGGGTCCTGCGGCTCCGGCCTGGCCCGGCCCCGGCTTGCATCGCTGAAGGTCGCCCAGGGGGCAAAGGTCAGCCGCTCGATCTCTTCGGTACGCTGGCGTACATCCATCCGGTATCCCTCACTTTCATGCTGGTTCCTGCCCCCTTCCCAGCGCAGCTGCGCCCGCAGCTATTGTAGCAGAATTGCTCTGTCGAAGGGGGAATCTTCCTGTCCTGTCCAAAATTATCCTATAAAAATCTCTCGGTGCTGGTGCACCCAGAGCGCAGCAGCCTTGCAGCCGACTGCCCATGGCTCCACTTCGGGGGAGCGGACGAGCGAATGCGAGACGAAGAGGGGCATCAGAACGGCGCGTAGAACGGCTGCGAGACGCTCACCTCGGCCCCGCCCCGCGTCAGCTCCCGCAGCTGTTCCAGCAGCGGCGGTTCGGTGCCCTCCGGCATCTGCCAGTGCAGGGTCACGCGGTCGGTGAACTGCGGGTCGGCGAGTTTGGCCCCGGCCGCATGGATGAGCAGAGCGGCCCGCTCGTAGAGTGCGTAATCCACCGTCACTTCCAGTTCCACCACGCTGCGCACCGTGACGACCTCGGCGTTTTCCAGTGCGCGGGCGGTCGCGGTGGTGTAGGCGCGGACGAGGCCGCCCGTGCCCAGCAGCACCCCGCCAAAGTACCGGGTCACGACCACGATGAAATCGGTCAGGCCGCTGTGCTGCAGCACTTCCAGCGCCGGGGTCCCGGCGGTCTTGGCAGGCTCGCCGTCGTCGGAGTAGCGCTCCCGGTTGCCCTCCCGCAGGCGGTAGGCGTAAACGTTGTGCCGCGCGGTGCGGTTGGCCGCGCGCACCTGCTCCAGAAAGGCCACGGCCTTTTCCTCGCTGTCTGCAAACGCGAGCTGCGCAATGAAGCGGCTCTTCTTCTCCTCATATTCGCCGATGGCTGTGCCCCGGATGGTGCGGTAATCCTCCACGCTGACTCCTCCTGTTTGTGGTGTTCCTTGCAAAACAGTATACCATAAATCCGGGCAAAGAAAAAGCCCGACACAAGCATTGCTCGTGTCGGGCCTTCCCCGGATTTATTTGAAGCACGGAGATGTCATTTTGAAAGCGCCCTCGCTCAGACGAAGAGCTGCACCCACTGGTTGCCCCAGCCGAGGTTCTCGCCCTCGCCGGTTTCCTGCATCGGGCATTCCTCTTTTGCGTGACCCCATGAAATGAAAAAGGTGTCGATTTGTCAAGACAAACTCGGCAAATCGACACCTGCTGTTCAGATGAAGGTCGCTCAAAAGACGGGTACACATCGTGCCCGATTTGAGAAGCAACTGGCTGCCATTTTACAGGCCCTATAGCTTTGCGTCACAGCCTTTCGACTGCTTTGCCGAGAATATTCAATTCAGTAGATCTTGCATCACAGTCCAGCCGCCGTTCGCGCGGCTCCCTGACTACTTTTTTATTCTATCATGTTTGTCTTCATTCGTCAAGATTCTGCGGCCGATTTTTTCCGTTTTTGCAGATCTTTTTCATGCCTCCCGGCTGCTGCTGTTTTGTTCCGGCCCGTTTTCTGCCGCCTCGCCCTTTCTGCCCAAAAAAACATCCGGCTCGACGTTGCTTGCGTGAAGGATCGCAAAAAGGGAATTTCTGGAAATTTTACGTGTTTCACGCAGGAAATGCACCCATTCACGCAGAAAAGTCTTGCGTTTACCCCCCCCGTGCTATATTTAGCTTAGCAAGCAACCTCTGTTTTCTGGTTCCCCAATCCATGTTGTGGTACGAGTTGGAAGGGACGGCGGCGCACCGCCCTGTCCGGTTCCAATATATTATAGAATATATGTAATAGGAGGTATTCTCAATGGTCTCTTATCGCAGACTCGCCATGCGCGTCCTGGGGCATGTTCCGGTGCCTTTCGGCAAGAAAAAGGCAGCTCCCCCTCCCCGCGTTGCCGCACAACGGATCGCAGCTCTCGCTCTCGCCTGTGCCATGATGACCGGCATGACCCTTCCTGCTTTTGCCGCTACGTATGATATTGTCAGCGGCTCCATTGATATCCACGCTACGGAAAGCGGCAATCTCATCAGCCAGTGGAACTGGAATGATGAGAACAAAAAGGAATACGTCAGAGACAGCGACGGACCCATCCAAAATCGTCCGGACAACGACATCACCATCACCGGCACAAGCACGGGGAACACGGTCACCATCGACGCAGACAAAGACCAGACGGCCAATGTCACCTTGGATAATGTGGAGATCAACGCCAGCTCGACAGGCCAGGCCGCTGTGGATGTGACCGGCAGCGGCAATACCAACATCGAATTGAACGGTGACAACACATTGACCGGCGGCAACTGGTATGCCGGTCTGCAACACAACAAAGAGACTGATGCCGAGGGAAATGAAACCAGCGGAAAACTGACCATCACAGATACCGACAACGATGGAAAATTAACTGCCACGGGCGATTTCGGCGGTGCGGGCATTGGCGGCGGAAATATGAAAGACGCCGGTAAAATCGAGATTACTGGTGGCAGCATTACCGCGACGGGCGGCCTCGATGGCGCTGGTATCGGCGGTGGCGGTTCTGGCGGTGATGCCGACATTACCATTTCCGGCGGAACGATCAATGCCATTGGCGGAACGGACCCGTGGGGGCAGCCGGGTGCTATTGGCGGAGCAGGCATCGGCGGCGGTGGTTCTGGCGGTAATGCAACCGTGACCATTACTGGCGACGCTGTTATTGAAAAAGCGAGCGGCGGCGGCGGATGTGCCGGCATCGGCGGCGGTTACTCCAGTAAAAGTGATGTGACAATTTCCGGCAATGCAACGATTGAAAAGGCTACTGGCGGCGAACAGTCTGCCGGTATTGGCGGCGGCGGTTGGATGAGTACCGGCACTGTAACCATCAAAGATAACGCAACGATCAAAAATGCGCAGGGCGGCGATGGCGGCGCAGGCATCGGCGGCGGTGTCTATGGCAGCACGACGGTGTCGATTGAAGGGACCCCCACCATCGAGAGCACGACTGGCGGCAACAATGGTGCTGGCATCGGCGGCGGTGCTCTTGGCCTTGGCGATGTGACCATCAAAGGCAACGCAGAGATCAAGAATGCAACGGGCGGCGACGAAGGTGCCGGTATCGGCGGCGGCGCGGGCAGCCTTGGCGATGTGGACATTGAAGGAAAGGTCACCATCCAGAATGCACAGGGCGGTATTGGTGCAGCCGGCATCGGCGGCGGCGCAGAATCCGAACCGGACGATGACGGAACCGGAAATAAAACTGGAAATAAGATTTCCATCAAGGGCACCGAGGCCGGTTCCCCCAACATCACCGCAAAAGGCGGCAAGGCTTCGGATGATGGACTTTCCGGCGGCGCGGCCATCGGCAGCGGCAGCGTTACGAATGGGCAAAAAAAGGCCAAAGCCGCTATCACCATCAAAGGCAAAGTGACCATTGATGCCACCGCAGGCGGAAAACTTGCCGATAAGGATGCAATTGCCATTGGCGATGCACTGACCGGAGAACAGAAGTTTGCCGGTTTGCCAGTAGGTGCTGTCATCACACGGTGGGATTCGGACGGTGTGGATCTTACCCTAAAGGATGACAAGCCTACGGAACCGGAAAAGCCGGAGAAACCTGACCCGGAGAAGCCTAACCCCAACCCGGAGAAGCCTAACCCCAACCCGGAGCAGCCTAACCCTAACCCGGAGAAGCCTAACCCCAACCCGGAGCAGCCTAACCCCAACCCGGAGCAGCCTAACCCCAACCCGGAGAATCCTAACCCCAACCCGGAGCAGCCCAATCCCAACCCGGAGCAGCCCTCTGAGCCGTCGGGTGCGGTCTCGACTTCCGCTCCGGCCGAAGAGCTGACCGCCTCGGATGCAGAGTATCTCGTTACGGTAGAGGGGCTTTACGTCACCAATGCACTGGAAAAGCAGATCACGCACACCTGCACACTGAATGCCCAAGGCAAGGTCCTTACCATTCGCGTCAACAGCATTGTGGCCACCGCACATCTCACCATGGAGACCCTCCGGACGCTCAAAGCGCAGGGGGTAGAAACCATCCGTTTCTGCACACTGCTGTTCCGTCCGACTTCGGTCTCCATCGACGCACTTCTGAATCTTGGGGTCGATGAAGCCGACATCCTCTGGACGCACAACGGGATCCAGGCCCGCCTGACGGTCGGCGGCACCGATTCCAGCAGCCTTTTGCAATAAGACCCTCTGAACCATAACAGCCGGGAGGCTTCCGTTTCGGAACGCCTCCCGGCTGTTTGGTTATGCACACTTTGTCTTCCGGCTTTTTTCCTTTTCCTGATCTCAACAGAATTTTGTGCGGTATTCGCGGGGGGTGCAGTGCTTGATCTCCCGGAACGTTTTAATAAAGTAGCTGCCGTCCGAGAAGCCGCATTCCAGACCGATCTCGCCGGTCTTCAGCCGGGTGGAGCGCAGCAGCTCGGCGGCCTTTTCCACCCGGAACTGCTTGACGTACTGGATGGGCGTGATGCCCAGCAGCTGCCGGAAGCTGCGCAGGCAGGCGCTCTCGCTCAGGGCCACGCAGGCCGCGATCTTCTCCACCGTCAGTTCCTCGGCGTAGTGCTCCTCCACGTAGCGGAGCATCCGCTTCATCCGCTCCGAGGCGATCTGCTCCTGCTCCGAGACCTTGGTCTTGCCGCCCACGCACTGGGTGCTCAGCAGCCGCAGCGCCGCCGAGAGATGATACCGCACCCGGTTCTCGTAGTCGAACGGCTCGTCCGCCACCTCTTTCCAGGCGTCCCGCAGGAAGATGAGTACCTGTTTCTGCCAGGGCACCGCCTCGTCCAGCAGAAAAAACGCCGGGGCACCGGGCTGCAGCAGGGGCCGGATGAGCTTTTGCCAGAAGATGGTGTCCATGCCGCCCACCAGCCGGGGCTGAAAGACGCCGGAGTGGAGCAGGGCCGTGCCCTCCGCCTGCTCCACCGAGTGCAGCGCCCCCGAATTGAGGAAGACGCCCTGCCCGGTCTGCAGCGTCAGGCGGGTCTTGTTCACATCCACATGGAGGGGGCCCTGTATGGTGAGGATGTATTCAAATTCCTCATGCCAGTGCCACGCCACCGAGTAGCTGGCCAGGTCTTCGGCGTAGCAGGCGATGGGAAACAGCGCACTGCCGTGCTGCACCAGCTCGCGCCCTTCGGCGTCAGCCACGATGTCCGGTTCGCAGTGGACGCCGCCCTCATGGACGATTGTTGCACAACTCGTTCGATATGCCATATTGACCAGTTCCTTTCCGCAAATCTTTGAACATTTTTTATCAATGCCGGTTTTGTTGTACAAAATTTCAGATTTTCTCCTACCACAGCCGCTGGTTTCGTGGTATTATTTCATCAGAGGCCGCAAGTCCAGTATAACACCGAAACGGGAGGAACGCAACCCATGACACAGCTTCTTCTGCCGGTCATCTACCTGGCGTTCATCAGCCTCGGCCTGCCGGATTCGCTTCTCGGCTCCGCCTGGCCGAACCTCTACCCCGCTTTCGGGGTGCCGGTGTCCTATGCAGGCATCGTCTCGATGATCATCTCCTGTGGGACCATCGTTTCCAGCCTGTGCAGCGACCGGCTGACCCGTGCGCTGGGCACCGGCAAGGTCACGGCCCTCAGTGTGGCGATGACGGCGGCGGCGCTGTTCGGCTTCTCGGCGGCGAGCGCGTTCTGGATGCTCTGCCTCTGGGCCATCCCCTACGGGTTGGGTGCCGGAAGCGTGGACGCTGCCCTGAACAACTACGTCGCCCTCCACTACGAGAGCCGCCACATGAGCTGGCTGCACTGCATGTGGGGCGTGGGCACCATCATCAGCCCGGTGCTGATGAGCCTGGCCCTGACCGGCGGGCAGGGCTGGAACGGCGGCTACCGTATCGTAGCCCTCATCCAGGTCGGCATCACAGCCGTTCTGGTGCTGAGCCTGCCGCTCTGGAAAGGCCGCCCGGCCGCCGCAAGCGCGGACGGCACCCCGGCCAGGCCGCTGACGCTGCCCCAGATCCTGGCCATCCCCGGTGCGCGGGAAGTGATGCTCTGCTTCTTCTGCTACTGCGGCCTCGAAACGACGGCGGGCCTCTGGGCCAGCAGCTACCTCACGCTGAGCAAGGGCGTCCCGGCCGACACGGCCGCTGCCTTTGCGGGCCTGTTCTATCTGGGCATCACGGTGGGGCGCGGCTTCTGCGGCTTCGTCACCCTCCGGTTCAACGACACCCAGATGATCCGTCTGGGGCAGACCGTTCTGGCCGTGGGTGTGGCCGCCCTGCTTCTGCCGGGGCCGCAGGCACTCTCGCTGGCCGGCCTCGTCCTCGTGGGGCTGGGCTGTGCGCCCATCTACCCCAGCATCATCCACTCCACGCCGGACCACTTCGGCGCGGACCGGTCGCAGGCTGTGATCGGCGTCCAGATGGCAAGTGCCTATATCGGCAATCTGGTCATGCCGCCGCTGTTCGGTCTGCTTGCCAATAACATCACCCCGGCGCTGTTCCCCTTCTATCTGCTGGCAGTTCTGGTGCTGATGGCGCTGATGCACCGGCAGCTGGTGCGCAAAACGGCGCACGCATAACATCATTCTGTTCTATCACGCAAAAAAAGCATCTGCAAAGGCCGCTCCTGAATGTTTCAGGATTGCAGCGATTGCAGATGCTTTTATTTTCAGTTTCTCTTACAAAATGCGGGCGCTGATGGCGTTTGCCACCTGAAACAGGTCTTTCTGCCCGACAAAGCCGAACTTCGCTTCGTGGCCGTCCGCAAAGCAGACCGTCAGCTGGGACGCCTGCAGCGGGTCGCCAAAGCCCGCCGTCTGGATGCCGTAGTGCAGCACCTTGCGGTAAGGCAGCACAAAGATCTGCTGCCGCGTGCCCGTGACCCCCTGCATATCCACCATGATGATGCGGTGGCTGGTGAACACCACCTGATCGCGCACCGTCTTGTACGCACCCACGATCTGCTCGCCCTCCAGCAGCAGGGCGTTAACATTTTTGCAGATATCCTTCTCCTGCAGGCGCATGAGGTTCTCCATCGGTTTATCGCGGAATTCCATTGTAGCGTTCCCCTTTCAGCGGTTTTATGGCTCTATTGTAGCATTTCCGCCGCCGGTTGGCAAGATGGCTGCCCGGCGGGCTTTTATCGCTCCGCAGGGTCTTTCTGGTACTCCGGCAAAAAGGTCAGCTCATGCACCCGCTTTGCCGCTTCCTCCTGCCCCTTTGCGTTCAGCGCGGCAAGGTCTTGCAGCATCTGCTCGCTGAATATCCGGCTCTGCGGGGCAGGCTCTGCCGTCTGCTCCGGGGTGGGCTTTTCCGTCCCGGGCAGGGTCTCCCCGTCCGGGTAAAGGGTCGTCCATGGCACATCAAGTGCGGCGGCAATGCGGTTCAGCGTATCAAATTTCGGCGTGACCCGCCCGGATTCATACTTTCTGATGGCAGAATCTGCCATGCCGGCCTTTTCCGCCAGCTGCTTCTGGGTCATCTTATTTTCAATGCGGCAGTAGTATATGCGCTCTCCGATCGTCATCAAACCACCTCCCCCTTTACTATAGCAAGAATCCCGCCAAATGTCCAGACCAAAAATTATCTCTTGACAGACCAAACAATGTCTGCTATACTGAAGCAAATAGACCAATACTGGTCTGAAATGAGGTGATAAGTATCCTGGACGAATACGCAAAAAAGAAGCTGCAGCCCTTTCTGGTGTATCTGAACCAGACCCCTGTCTCTGAGCTGCTGAACGATTACACCTATCTGCTGGTTTTTATCGGCAGAGAGCCGGACGAGCAGATAGAACGGCTGGAGTACCTTGAAAGTCAGGTGACCGCGCCGGGCACAGGCATCAGCTGGAGACAGTTCGACACATGGCGTGCCGGGTGCACCAAGCGCGCCGCAGAGGACCCGGTGGCGTTCTATGATTCAGCGGACAGCTGGCACGACAGGCATTTCGGCAAAAAGCCCGCGCCGGGCTGCATGGGGGACGTGCAGACGCAGGCGGTGCAGTGGCTCGTGCCCGGGCTGCTCCCGCTGGGAGAAGTTTCCCTGCTGGGCGCAGACGGCGGCACAGGCAAAGGCATCTGGCAGGCGCAGCTGATCGCCTATGTGACCACCGGCAAGACCTCCGGCTTTTTCCCCGTACCGCCGCCCAAGACCGGCAATGTGCTGGGCTATGTCGGCTCCTGCTCCAGCGCCACCTTCTTC
>OGKG01003728.1_pt1 | contig 13808 bp, 10 predicted proteins | sample 1572201 | NCBI WGS metagenome assembly OGKG01 (sample SAMEA2582146, study PRJEB24529) | metagenome | biome: Human gut stool | place: China | collected 2011 | reverse complement strand
CGTTTTTCTTTTTTGTATCCGTCCTTTTGGAAACACTCTTCTATGCGGATAAGAGAACTTGAACAGCACGGCCCTGCCGCAGGCGGGGCAACAAAAGCCCCAGTGGGGCTTTTGTTCGTGCGCGGTTCCTGGACCCGTAGGAATGTCTACCGGGAGGACTGCCGCTGATTTGTTTTTCCTGACACTCTTTCTATGCGGATAAGAGGACTTGAACAGCACGGCCCTGCCTGCACTTACTTGCCCGGATGCCGGATGCGGCAGTCATCCGGCTCCCAAGTGGATGGCATCGCAGCCTTCTCCCCCGGTTACGGCACAAAGAATCGCTCCATGTTGACGTGTTCCATCCGCAGCAGTTTTTCCTTTTTGTCGATGCCGCCCGCATAGCCGGTCAGGCTGCCGTTCGTTCCGACGACCCGGTGGCACGGGATGAGGATCGCGATCCGATTGTGCCCGACGGCACCGCCCACTGCCTGTGCAGACATGCGGGGCCTCCCCTGCTTTTCCGCCAGCTGCTTTGCCAGTGCGCCGTAGGTCGTGGTCTGGCCGTAGGGGATCTGCAGCAGCAGCTCCCACACCGCCTGCCGGAAAGGCGACCCCATGGGATGGAGCGGCGGGGTGAAACCCGGCTCCCGGCCGCTGAAATAGACCTCCAGCCAGCGTTCTGCCTGCTGCAGGATGGGCGTTTTCTGCGCCGTGTGGTCCGGGTCCAGACCCTCGGCAAAATACAGTTCGCCGTCGAACCAAAGCCCTGTCAGGCCCACATCATCTGCTGCCAGCAGGATGCCGCCCAGCGGGGAATCGTAATGCAGTGTGTACATCATAGCGGATACCTCTTGCCGGTTCTCTTTTTGATGCCCTGATTATACCACGCTTTTCCCCGCAGGGGGAAGGGAATTTTCCCAGCAAAAAACGGGAGGCCGCCCCAGTCGTTCGACGGAGGCGGCCTCCCGGCCTTTTATTCGGTTTTACTGTGCGCTTGCGTAGTTGGCTGCGCTCTCACCGGCGATGCGGCCAAAGACCACAAAGTCGGCCACGGCGGTGCCGCCCAGACGGTTTGCACCGTGGACGCCGCCCGTCACTTCACCGGCTGCGAACAGGCCGGGGATGACGGTGCCGTCTTCCTTCAGCACTTCGGTGGCGCTGTTGATGGTCACGCCGCCCATGGTGTGGTGGACACCGGCGGTGACCTTAATGGCATAGTAGGGGCCATTGTTCAGCGGGTTTGCAAAGCTGGTGCGGCCAAAGTCGGGGTCGTTCTTGGCCTCAACATAGCCGTTCCAGGTCTCCATGGTGTTGGCGAAGGCAGCAGGATCAACGTCCAGCTCCTTGGCCAGCTCTTCGTAGGTCGCACCAGTCTTGGTGTAGCCCTTCTTGATGTAGCCCTGGATGACGCTGGACGCATCGGCCATGGCCTGATCGACGATCAGCCAGCTGTAGCTGCCCGGCTGTGCGATCTCGGCAGCGGAGACCACGTCGCGGGTGCCGACTTCATCGATGAAGCGCTCGCCGTTGGCGTTGACGAGGATCGCGCCGTCACCGCGCAGACCCTCGGTGATGAGGGCGGCGGTGTTGGCCTCGACGGTGGGGTGGATCTGGATCTGGTCCATATCCACGGTGCCTGCGCCGATGGCAGTCGCCATCTCAATGCCCTGGCCCTGTGCGCCAGCGGCATTGGTGGTCATGAAGCCTGCCAGTTCGGGCTTGTACTGGGTGACCATATCGAGGTTGGCACCGAAACCGCCGGTGGCCAGAATGACGCTCTTGGCGTTGACGACGACGGTGTTGCCGTCCTTATCGGTACCGGAAACGCCCACGGCTGCGCCGTTGGCATCGGTCAGGATGGTATCGACGGTGGTGTTCAGCACGATGTCAATGCCGCGCTTCTCGCAGTTCTCCTGCAGCAGCGGGATCATGTAAGCGCCCACGGAGACGACCTTGCCCTCTTCGTTGACCGGGCGGTGGATGCGCTTGACGGATGCACCGCCGAAGCTGGAGACGTTGTGCAGGGTGATGCCGTTCTCATCCAGCCAGTCGATGGCGTCTGCCGTGCCTTCGCACAGGGTCTTGACCAGCTCCGGGTCATTGATGCCCTTGCCGCCGACCATGGTGTCCAGCTCCATCAGCTCCACGCTGTCGAAGTAGCCGGTGGGGTTGGCCTGATAGGCTGCCCACTGCTCGGAAACGGTCTTGGCCAGTGCGGTGATGGTCTCATTGTCGGCATACTTTTCAGCAGCCGTTGCCAGCGTCTTTTCCACACCGGCAGCCTGATCGAACTCGTTCTCGTCCTGATAGACGGTCTTGGCTGCATTCATGCCGCCGGTAGCGCGGGCAGAGTTGCCGCCCACCATGGCCTGGCTCTCCAGGATGACGACCTTCTGGCCTGCATCGGCAGCGGTCATGGCAGCGGTCATGCCTGCGCCGCCTGCACCGATGACGACGACGTCGGCATCATAGCTGACGGTCTCGCCGTTGGCGGTCTTGTCTGCCTTGGCCATGTAATCGTCGGGGTTCAGGCCGGCCTCGGTCAGAGCAGCCTTGGCAGCCTCCACGAACGCATTGGAGGTGATGGTCGCACCACTGATGCTGTCGAGGTTGATGGTGTTGCCTTCCACGACTTCGCCGGGGAACTGCTCAATGACCACCGAGCCAATGCCGGGGGTCTCCTCGTCGCCCTTGGCGGTGCAGTCGGTAATGACGTTGTCCGTCAGGGTCAGGGTGACGGACACATCGCCCATGCCCTTAGCCGTGCCGGTAAAGCTGCCGGACACGCCGCTTGCTGCGCTGGTGGAGGATGCGCTGCCGCCGCATGCGGTCAGGAACATCGCACCTGCCAGGAGCAGCGAAGCCAGAACGTTCTTTTTCTTCATGGATACTTCTCCTTGATCTTGATTCATTTCTTCTCGCAGACCGGCACATTTGCCAGCCACCCCGATATGATACCAGATAAACAATCGTTTCACAATCTTTTCGAGGAGAAAAAGGCCGTTTGTAACCTTTTTGTGATAAGTTTGTGACGAATGCTCCGTTTTTCTCAACTTCGAGGATGTGCTGCATGCTGCTGCACCATGCGCAGACAAAAATAAAACAGCCCCTGTGTGTTGGCACACGGGAGCTGTCAGATGGGTGGGTGCGGGTAGATGTCGCGAGTCGCGCTGTTTTTGCGCTGTCTTCTGCGACAGCGCCGCAGCTGTTCGAATCCGCCCGCCCGGTGAGTTTTACCTTACTGCAAAACAAAAACCTCAGCGTACTTACATACGTTGAGGTTTTTTGGTGGAGCGAAGCAACCCAAATCCGAACCATTGCCCCCTGGGGCATTCTTGGCGGCAATTTCATCGAAAGTGATGGTTTTTGTGCCGTCTTTGTAGTTGAATGTAATCAAAACTTTTTCATCATAGAGATAAACAGCATTCACGAATGTATTGATAAGCGTCTCCCTGTGGCTTTTCACGTTCGGGTCGAGCTTGCGGAAGTTGGTGAGCCAAAATTTTACAAAATCTGCACTGACCTTCGGCTTTGCCAGCTTTTCTTCCGCGATGCGGATCTCCAGTTCCTTCTGCTGAGCTTCCAATTTTTCCAAGCGTCCTTTGGTCGAGCTGGTCAGGATGCCCTCTTGAATCGCATTTAGAAGATTCTCAATGCCCCGTTCAATGTCTTTCATCTGCTTCTCCAGCAGAGGCAGCACCGTGTTCTCCTGTTCCTGAAGAATCATCACCGCATCCACAATAGACCGGATACAGTCATCGTCACGAATCATCTTCATGGTCTCGTTGACTACCAAATCCTCCAGCCACTCTTTACGGACGGTCTTTTTCTTGCAGGTCTTGGTGCGTTTGGCATTGGCACACTTATAATAGTGGTGGACGTTCTTATTCCGGCTCGTTCCGCACTCCCCGAACATCATCGCACCGCACATTCCACAGAACAGCTTGGTCGTCAGCAAATAATCGTCCTCCGCTTTGTGACGAGCCGGAGCGCGGCGGTTCTTGGCAATTTTGTCCTGCACACTGTCGAACAGTTCTTTCTCAATGATAACCGGGATGCTGTCTGGCATCACAATGTCCTTAAAACGGTTCTCTCCGATATAGCGGCGATTCGTCAACAAAGTTTGAATACTGTTATAGGTGAACTTCTGGTTGCGGTTGGTGGTCACGCCACTGTCGTTCAGCCAGTTCATCAGTTCTTTCATAGTTGCGCCATCGTTGTACCGCTGAAAGGCTTCTACCACAAAGGGAGCTTTCAGCGGGTCGATTTGAAAGAACTTCTCCTCATCCACCTTAAAACCAATGGGAATCGTGCCGCCGTTGTACTTGCCCTTCAGAACATTCTCGGTCATGCCGCGCACGACCTTTTCAGAAAGTTCTGCGGAATAGTATTCAGCCATGCCGGTGAGCATACTCTTGACCATGATACCCGCAGGGCTGTCAGAGATAGGCTCCGTGGCAGATACCAGCTTGACATGATTTCGTTCCAACTGGTACTCATAGTGGGCCGAATCATAGCGGTTTCGGGCAAAACGGTCAAGCTTCCAGACCAGCACAATGTCAAACAACCGTTTCTCGCTGTCCTTGATCATCTGCTGGAAGTCCGGGCGGTTATCGGTTTTGGCGGAAAGGGCGCGGTCAATGTAGTGCTTAACGACCGTGATGCCGTTCTTTTCGGCATAAGCCGTACATTCACGAATCTGGCCTTCGATGGATTCTTCACGCTGATTGTCGCTGGAATAGCGGGCGTAGATCACGGCGGTCATGGCAGGCACCTCCCATTTAGATATTGTTGAGCAGCAGATACTAATCAGCAATTGTTTCGTATAATTTATACCATGAATTTTACGTATTTTCAAGTACTTTGAAAAATTCTCATGAAGTATATCGCCTTGAAATTTATAAAAAGGAAACACTTGTAATATTGTGTTGCATCTTATAAAATAGAGGTATCAACAGTTTGCTCTAAGATAGCAAAGGCAGGTGCATCGTTATGACTCCGGAAGCAAGAGCGCGGGAACAAATCGATAACAGATTGCGGCAAAGTGGCTGGACAATTCAGGATCTGAAACAACTAAATCTGACGGTTGCTTCCGGTGTTGCAGTGCGCGAGTTCCCTACCAATACCGGTCCGGTGGATTATGCACTTTTCATTGAGGGAGTGCCAGTTGGTGTTGTAGAGGCAAAGAAAGGCGAAGAAGGTCAAGCGCTGACAGATGTGGAAACGCAGTCCAGCCGCTATGCAAATAGCCAGTTCAAATGGGTAAAGCGGGAGTACAAGGTTCGGTTTGCCTACGAAGCCACTGGCGAATTGGTGCGTTTTACCGATTACGCAGATCTTAAATACCGTTCGCGCGAGGTATTCTCGTTCCACCGCCCGGAGACGTTGAAACGCTGGCTTGCTGAACCGGATACTGTGCGCAACAATCTGAAGCGTATCCCGCAGCTGGATGAATCGGGCTTCCGCAAATGTCAAATCAGTGCAATTCATGGTCTGGACACTTCGTTCTCAGAAAATCGGCCGCGTGCTCTTGTGCAGATGGCAACCGGCGCAGGCAAGACCTTTACAGCCATTACTGCCGCCTATCGGCTGTTGAAATACGGCAGAATGAATTGCATCCTGTTTCTGGTAGATACCCGCAGCCTTGGTGAACAGGCCGAGCGCGAGTTCATGGCATACAAGCCCAATGATGATCCTCGCAGCTTTTCGGAATTGTATGGTGTACGCCGGTTAAAAAACTCTTATATTTCCGGGGATGTACAGGTCTGCATCAGTACGATTCAGCGGATGTATTCCATTCTAAAAGGGAAAGAACTGGACGAACAGGCAGAAGAGATTCCCTTTGCGGAATATGTCACCGCCGAAAGCAAAGCACCAAAAGAGGTCGTCTACAATGCCAAAATTCCGCCGGAGTTCTTTGACTGTATCATTGTAGATGAATGCCATCGTTCTATTTACAATGTATGGAGTCAAGTGCTTTCCTATTTTGATGCGTTTATCATCGGCCTGACCGCTACGCCGGATAAGCGAACCATCGGCTACTTCAATGAAAATTTTGTCAGCGAATATACGCGAGAGCAGGCCGTTCTGGACGGCGTTAACGTTGGCGAGGACATTTATCTGATTGAAACCGATGTGACGAAAAATGGTGCAACCATCCTAAAGCAGTTGATCGAGCGGCGTAACCGCCTGACGCGCGCAAAACGCTGGGAGCAGATGGACGAGGATGTGTTCTACACACAGTCCAAGTTGGATAAGGATGTCGTAAATCCAAGCCAGATCCGTGCTGTGATTCGCACCTTCAAAGAAGCACTCCATACCACGTTGTTCCCCTACCGGAAAGAAGTCCCCAAAACGCTGATTTTTGCCAAGACGGACAGCCATGCAGACGATATTGTGCAGATCGTCCGGGAAGAATTCGGCGAAGGAAACGATTTTTGCAGAAAGATCACTTACAGTGCGCAGAATCCGGAAGCTGTTCTCAGCTCGTTCCGGAATGACTACAACCCGCGTATAGCCGTTACTGTGGATATGATCGCGACCGGTACGGATGTAAAGCCAATCGAGTGCCTGCTCTTCATGCGGGATGTGCGCAGCAGCAATTACTTCGAGCAGATGAAAGGCCGCGGCACCCGCACGCTGAGCAAGGATGATTTACAAAAGGTAACACCTTCTGCTACGGAAAACAAAGATCACTTTGTGATCGTGGATGCAGTGGGTGTAACCAAATCCAAAAAGACCGAAACCCGCACGCTGGAACGCAAGCCAACGGTTTCCATGAAGGAACTGATGATGAACATTGCACTCGGTGCGCGGGATGAGGACACTTTGACTTCTCTTGCAAACCGTGTGATTCGTCTCAGCCGCAGGATGGAACGCAGCGAACACAAGCAGTTCAAAGAAACCGTAGGGCAGACCGCAGAGCAGGTTGCGGAGAATCTGCTGAATGCCTTTGATGAAGATATCATTCAGGCCAAAGCGCAAACAGAAAGCGGCGTGCTTACGCCCGCACCGGAACAGCTTGCACAGACCCAGAAAGAGCTCATCAAACAGGCCGTTGCACCTTTCCAGAAGCCGGAAGTTCGCGATTTTATTGAAAATGTCCGCCGCAGCCATGACCAGATCATCGACAGCGTCAATTTGGACAAGGTACTCTTTGCCGGTTATGACACCAATCAGGAGGAAACGGCAGACCGGGTAATTTCTACATTCAAGGATTTTATCGAGGAAAATAAAGATGAGATCATTGCCCTGCGCATCATCTACAATGAAACGTATAAAAAACGTCCGATGGTACTGAAAAAACTGACGGAACTGTATCAAAAACTCAAAGCAAAGGGCATCACGATTGAGCGCCTGTGGGATTGTTATGCCATCAAGCAGCCTGACAAGGTAAAGAAAGGTACACTTGCTCAGCTGACCGACCTGATTTCTATTATCCGTTTTCAGATGGGCTATACGGATACCCTTTCGCCCTTTGCCGACCGGGTAAACTATAACTTCAAACAGTGGACTTTCCGCCGCAACACCGGTGCGGTTCACTTTACCGCTGAGCAGATGGAATGGCTGCGGCTGATCAAGGAGCATATCATCACATCCCTGAGCATCCTGCCGGAGGATTTGGAGTACACGCCGTTCGACAGCAAAGGCGGCTTGGGTGGGTTCTATCGGGTGTTCGGGGAAAAGTATCAGGAGATTTTAGACGAAATGAATGAGGAATTGGTAGCGTAAGGAGAAATATATGAATCCATTTGATTTGTTCAGCTTTGCCAAATTGTTTTCAACTGCTATGAGCGGAAGAATGTCTTTGTCTGATGCTGAGATGGAAGCGGCTTGTAAAATGCTCAAAGAGATGGCAGATAATAACCCGCAACTAACTATGGAACAGAAAGAAATCTCTAAAATGATGGTGGATTATGCCAAAGATGCATCGAAAGGAAACCACTAAAAGTGCAATATAAAGAATACGAACTGGGTGAATTACTGCCATTTGAACAGCCAACAGCGTACATTGTAAAATCCACTGATTATAACGATTCCTATTCTACACCGGTCTTGACCGCTGGAAAATCCTTTATCCTTGGAAAAACAAATGAAACAGATGGTATTTTTGACCAGTTGCCCGTTATTATCTTTGATGACTTTACTACTGCAACTCAATTTGTGAATTTCAAATTCAAGGTCAAATCGTCGGCAATGAAGATTCTGCATATTAACACCGATTTGGTAATTCCGAAATATATCTTTTATCGTTTGCAGACCATTCAGTTTGACCACAGCACCCACAAAAGATATTGGATTCAGGCTTACTCTAAAATTAGAATATCTATTCCAGCGTTGGAGGAACAGCAGCGAATCGTTGTCCGAATCGACGAGCTTTTCTCAGAGCTTGATAAGGCGGTTGATACGCTCAAGACCACAAAAGAGCAGTTAGAGGTATATCGGCAGGCTGTGCTAAAGGAAATTTTTGATTCTGTCTCAACGACATCGGTTCATATAAAAGACGTTTGCTTAGATATAAAGGTTGGTATTGTTATAAAACCAACTCAATATTATGTTTCTGAAAATGGCGTTCCAGCTTTTCGCAATGCAAATGTTCGTAGAGGATATATTAACGATACTGACTGGGTGATGATTTCAAAAGAAGGTCACCAGCAAAATTGTAGAAGTGAAGTTCACACAAATGATGTTCTTATCTCACGTTCCGGAGCAAATTTGGGAATGGCATCGGTCGTTCCTGCGCGGTATAATGGATACAATGCAATAGATGTGGTCATTGCCGTTCCGGATATATCCAAAGTTATTCCAGAATTCTTAGCACAATACACCAATTCTCCGATGGGTAGAGCTATTGTAAAGAAAAATGAACGAGGTGCCGCACAAGGTCACCTAAATGTATCTGCTTATGCAAATCTTCCTATTGGTGTACCGGATTTGCAGGAGCAAGAAAAATTGGTAAAACAAATATCGGACAGGCTTTCCGTTTGCGATAGCATTGAAAAAACAGTTGATACCGCGCTTGCACAGGCGGATGCAATGCGGCAGAGTATTTTGAAACAGGCGTTTGAGGGGACAATGTAAAAAGGAGTGAGTTTTGTGTCCTGCATTTATTACGGAAACCAAAAGGGCTTAACATACAATAAACGAGAACACGTTTTTCCTGCGTCGCTGGGATGCAAAACAATGCTTCCCAAAGGATGGGTATCCGATCAGGCAAACGAGTTGTTTTCTCCTATGGAGGAAATTCTCACAAGACGTTCCCTGATTTCAACAGAACGTGCTCTTTTCGGGCCAGGGAAAAGAGGCTCTCTTGCGCCACAAAAAGCGGCTCAAAGCGATGTGTGTGTTGGTGTGGACGAAAAGGGAGACTGCGTTCTTAGTTATATGGCGTTAGGTAATCCATATAATATCAGCCATTTTTGTCGTGGTGAAAAACATTTTCGGATTTCTCTCGCAGTCAAGGATATGCCGGATGCTGCCACTAAATTCATTTCAGCCTTAAATAATTTTGATGAGCATACGAAATATGTAACGCTCACTTCAAAAGATATTTCACCAAGCGAAGTTTTGGTCGGATATCACAAAGGAAAGTACTATATTGCGTCTCATCCCTCCCAAAAAGATTCCTATCATATCGAAAAAGAAATAAAGGGCTTTTTGTCCTGCTCAGATGCCGTGTTAAACGCCAAAAATATGAGAGAGGAACAAACACACGTAAAAATGGGATTCCAGCTTCAGGAAACACCTGAAACGTCCAGAATGTGCGCAAAGATTTTGCTGAATGCAACTGCATATCTTTATGGAAAAGAATTTGCAGAGAAACCAGAATTTGATGAAGTCCGCGCATGGATTCTGCATGGAAATCATTCGGAGAAATTCTACCGACTTCCGAGCGCAGTTGAAGAAACAGCAGCACTCCACAAAATCGTACCAGAGAAATCGCACTGGTGTCAGTTTGCAATGATTCAAAATCAGTTTATTGGAGTGCTATGTTTATATGGCTTTTGGCAATGGGGTGTTCCTCTTGCGTATTTCGATAAACCGCCTATCCATGAGCCAAATGCTTTTATTTGTGACTGGGAAAATCAAAAAGATTATAAGTTGCTGGATTATATTTTAGAGCGCCAAGGTTTAGGTGCAAAAATATAAACAGTTATCATATAACCATACATTAAATGTCGTTAGAAGGAAGGCGTCAAAATGGATGTTTTAACTGGTCTTTCCAAGTTTTTTGAATTACTAAACGATAATAGCGGTGGTTTAACATTTCTTATTACGGTTGTTTATGTTATTGCTACCATCGCTATTTGTAAAGCAAACATTCAATCAGCGAATGCTTCCAAGAAACAGCTGGAAGAAATGCAAAAACAATATGCAGAGGAAAACAGGCCACTTATTGAGGTTGAATTTTTATTTGAACGACGGTCATTCTACGGATTACGCTTTATAAATCACGGAAAATCGACTGCGCAAAATGTTGAAATTCAATTAAGTGACGCTTTTATTGATAGTTTGGGAAGCACAAACTTTGCGGAGTTATTAAAAAAGCAAAAGGGGAAAAAATGTGTTATCGGCGTTGACCAACACTATGACCTCTTCTTTGCAAATCATACCTATATTCACCTTCCAAACAAAGTGCCTGCAACAGGAACCGTTTATTATAAGGATAATGGCGTAAATTATCAAAGTGAGTTCGATATTGATACGGAACACTATGCAACGATTTTCTCTTTGGAAAGCGACGAAGAAAAGCTTCTAAAAGAAATGAAAAATCAAACTGCTGAACTAAAACGAATGAAAGAAAGTATCCGGGCAATTGCCCAAAATACCAAACAATTTAATACAACTGAGGCATCTGAATGAGCGAACAATCTTCGAATATCGTCTCCAAAGTCTGGGGACTTTGCAATCCGCTGCGGGACGATGGCGTATCCTACGGCGATTATCTTGAACAGCTTACCTACCTGATCTTCCTGAAAATGTCTGATGAGTACTCCCGCCCGCCGTATAAGCGAGAAACCGGTATCCCTAAAGGTTACACTTGGTCAGATATGAACACGCTCAAGGGCGCAGAGCTGGAAAATCAGTACCGCGCTATACTGGAGCGGCTGGGCGATGAGGGCGGCATTTTAGGGCAGATCTTCAAAGGGGCCGTCAACAAAATCAGCAATGTTTCCATCCTGTACCGCGTGGTGCAGATGATCGACAAGGAAAACTGGGTGTCCATGTCCTCCGATGTGAAGGGCGAGATCTACGAAGGTTTGCTGCAAAAGAACGCCGAGGACGTAAAAAGTGGTGCAGGGCAGTATTTTACACCCCGCCCGCTCATCAAAGCAATGGTGGCTTGTCTTCGCCCGAAACCGAAAAAAACGATCGCTGACCCCTGCTGTGGAAGCGGCGGCTTTTTCCTTGCTGCACAGGCGTTCTTGGCTGACCCAAAGAACTATGCACTCGACCGCACAGAGAAAGAATTCCTGAAAAACGAAACGTTCTATGGAACTGAACTTGTGGTTGCAACCTTCAAACTCTGCCTGATGAATCTGTATCTGCACAATATCGGTGACCTGTACGGCAAAGTCCCTGTCATGCGTGGGGATGCGCTGCTGTCTGACCCGGGTTATCGTGTAGACTATGTACTGACGAACCCGCCGTTCGGTAAAAAATCCTCCATCACCTTCACCAATGAAGAAGAGGAGCAGGAAGAAGAGGATCTGGTCTACAACCGGCAGGATTTCTGGACGACCAGCTCAAATAAGCAGCTCAACTTTATCCAGCATATCAATACGATTCTGAAGCCGACCGGAAAGGCGGCCGTTGTTGTACCGGATAACGTTCTATTCGAGGGTGGTGCAGGCGAGATCATCCGTAAAAAGCTGTTGGACACCACGGATCTGCACACCATTCTCCGCCTGCCAACTGGCATTTTTTACAAGCCGGGTGTAAAGGCAAATGTGATTTTCTTCGATAAGCGCCCCGCCAGCCCAGAGCGTCAGACAAAGGAAGTCTGGATCTACGATTTTCGCACAAATGTTCACTTTACGCTTCGTCAGCATCCCATGACGGACGCTGACTTGCAGGATTTCATTCAATGCTATCATCCGGAAAACCGCCACGAACGCACAGAAACATGGTCACAGGAAAATCCAGAAGGCCGCTGGCGTAGATTCACGGTAGATGAAATTCTGGAACGAGATAAAACCAGCCTGGATATTTTCTGGCTGAAGGACAAGTCGCTTGCTGATTTGGACAATCTCCCTGCGCCGGACGAACTTGCCGCAGATATTATTGAAAATTTGCAGAGCGCTCTGGAAAGTTTTCAGGAATTGATGGGGCAACTGAAAAAGAACGATTGAACAGGATGTGAGCATAATCGAAAATTCTAAAATGAAACCGAAAAAGACTGCGGAAGAACTTGTTCAGATGCTCCATGATGAAAAAGGTATCCAATTTCATCTCATTTCAGAAGAACAGGCCGTAGAATGTTTTTCAAAGAGAAACAATTATCTGCGCACAGCATCTTATCGAAAAAATTACCCCAAACATATTGCTGGCCCAAATGCAGGAAAATACATCCATCTTGAGTTTGCATATTTGACTGAGCTGTCTACACTGGATTTTTACCTAAGGGAACTTCTTCTGCAAATGTGCATTGATGTAGAGCATGATTTGAAAGTTTCGCTTCTGCGTGAATTAGAAGAGAATCCGAGTGAAGACGGTTATGCAATCGTCCGTGATTTTCTTGCACAATACCCGGAGATTTTGGCAGCTATCGAACGAAAAACAGACGCCTCCTTTACAGGCGAACTAATTGAAAAGTATTTTGCAGTATGTTCTGTTTTCCCGGCACAGAGTCCGCAGGCGTATCTATCAACACGTATTTATGACGTTGATTGTCCAATGTGGGTTCTGGAAGAACTGATTGGATTTGGCGAATTTTTGCGTATGTACCGTTTTTATGCAGAACGAAATCCACAGTTTACACCACTGTTACCCCAAAGAGTTTTGAATCCGGTCAAAAGTTTGCGCAATGCTTGCGCGCATAATAACTGTTTGCTCAATGCGCTGTCTCGCACGAGCACAACAAGGCCATCACCTGAGATCTCGGCCTTTATTGCATCACTCGACAATATCTCAGCTGGTGAACGCCGCAGCAAATTGACAAGCCGTCCGATGTTTGAAATTGTCTGCTTGCTATATGCTTATAACAAAATTGTTAGCCCTTCCGTCAAAAAACGTCGGATAAAGCAACTCACTGAATTCGTAAACGGTCGAATGCAAAGGCATATAGATTATTTTGAAGGTCCAGAAGGAAACAAATTGATATCAACTTCTTTTGAATTTCTGAAAAAAGTTGTTGACAAGTTGAATTAGTTCACATATAATATCATTGATATTAAAAAGAGTAATCTTTTGTGCGAGTGCCGTCACTGACGTCGCTCGCATTTTCTTTTGTTTAAGACGCTGTGTGGAGTTCCGATACCGCCCCGCAACACACCCGATTCATTTTGCCGCTGTTTCACCCGACAAAATCATCGCTGCGCTGCGTGGGCGGTATTTTTTACAAATAGAACCTTATGTGGTTGTGCAGTTCTCCGAAATTTGTTTTAGTTGTTGACTGTACAACCTCAAAGTGTTATTCTTGTGCTTGAAAGAAGCAGAACGTAGTGTCCGCACTGCGCCCGGCTTTCTTCATACCGCACCTTGAATCTTGAATAAGCCGTCTGAACGTGATACCGTGCCATGACCTCACACTTTCTGTGAGCGAGCCGGACAACGCCGCTGCAAAACAGGGGCAGGAACTTCGTTCGGAGCAAACGGCGATCAAC
>OGKG01003727.1_pt1 | contig 13812 bp, 13 predicted proteins | sample 1572201 | NCBI WGS metagenome assembly OGKG01 (sample SAMEA2582146, study PRJEB24529) | metagenome | biome: Human gut stool | place: China | collected 2011 | reverse complement strand
CAGGCAAGGCGTGGATTCCAGTCCGCAGCATTGAAAAACTGCAGAAGCTGGAAGAACAGCAGACTGCGCGGAACCTCTTTCTTGAGGCAATCCGATAAGAAATGTTGATTTACATATGCATATAAATTCTTTGGTTAAGCGTATTCGATACATCATGGAGAAACTTTGAAAAGAGAAAAAATAAAGACAAAGAATAGTAACCGAAATTCTCTTTATTTTTCAGAATAATTATACTATAATGGAGAAAAAGAAAGTCATCCTAGAAGAAAGCAGGGGGAAAGTGAATCATGAAGGATTACATGACGATTTACAAAGAATGGCTGGAAAATCCATACTTTGACGAGGCAACGAAAGAGGAATTACGCGCCATTGAGGGCGATGAAAATGAGATTAAAGAGCGTTTCTATATGGATTTGGAGTTTGGTACGGCAGGACTGCGCGGCATCATCGGTGCAGGTATTAACCGGATGAATATCTACACCGTCCGCCGTGCGACCCAGGGACTGGCAAATTACATCATCAAGCAGGGCGGCGCGGCAAAAGGCGTGGCGATCGCATTTGACTCCCGTCATATGTCCCCGGAATTTGCTGAGGAAGCGGCTCTGACACTGGCAGCAAATGGAATTAAAGCATACAAATTCGAGTCTTTAAGACCAACACCGGAGCTGTCATTTGCAGTACGTGAGCTTGGCTGTATCGCAGGTCTTAATATTACTGCCAGCCACAATCCGCCAGAGTACAATGGATACAAAGTATACTGGGAGGATGGAGCACAGTTTACTCCGCCTCATGATAAAGGCGTTACCGCAGAGGTACTGGCGATTACTGATCTGTCTACGGTGAAGACTATGAGCCGTGAGGCTGCAATTGCAGCAGGCAAATATGAGATCATCGGACAGGCAATCGATGATAAATTCATTGCACATGTAAAAGCGCAGGTAGTCAATCAGGATGCGATTGATAAAATGCAGAAAGACATCCGCATCGTTTATACCCCTCTTCATGGTACCGGAAATATCCCGGCAAGACGTGCGCTTAAAGAGCTTGGATTTGAAAATGTATATGTTGTAAAAGAACAGGAGCTTCCTGACGGGGATTTCCCGACTGTCAGCTATCCGAACCCGGAGGCGGCAGAAGCATTTACGTTGGGACTGAAGCTTGCAAAGGAAGTGGATGCAGATCTGGTGCTGGCAACTGACCCGGATGCAGACCGTCTTGGAGTCTATGTGAAAGATACAAAATCAGGAGAATATATTCCGCTGACCGGTAATATGTCAGGTTCTCTGCTCTGCGACTATGTGCTGAGCCAGAAGAAGGCTGCAGGTAAGATCCCTGCAGATGGACAGGTTGTTAAATCCATCGTAACCACCAATCTGGTAGATGCGATCGCAGCATCCTATGACTGTGAACTGATAGAGGTTCTGACGGGATTCAAATACATCGGACAGCAGATCCTGAAAGATGAGCAGACCGGAAAAGGAACGTATCTGTTCGGAATGGAAGAGTCCTACGGCTGTCTGATCGGTACATACGCAAGAGACAAGGATGCCATCTCCGCAACGGTTGCTCTCTGCGAGGCAGCGGCTTACTACAAGACTAAAAATATGACGCTGTGGGATGCTATGGTTGCTCTCTATGAGAAATACGGCTACTACAAAGACGCAGTGAAATCTATCGAACTCAAAGGGATTGAAGGACTTGCAAAGATTCAGGAGATCCTTGAGACTCTGAGAAATAATACGCCGGTCAGAATTGGTGACTATCATGTAGTATCTGCAAGAGACTACAAGCTGGATACGATCAAAGATATGAAGACTGGTGAAGTAAAACCGACCGGCCTTCCGGCATCCAATGTACTTTACTATGATCTGAACGATGGCGCATGGCTGTGCGTAAGACCGTCAGGTACAGAGCCGAAGGTAAAATTCTACTATGGTGTCAAAGGTACTTCTCTGGAGGATGCAGACAAGAAGAGTGCTGCAATGGGAGAAGAAGTACTGGCGATGATCCAGAAGATGCTGTAAGAAGATGTACAGTTACGAAGAACTGGTGGGGATCATCGCTGAACTGCGCAGTGACCATGGCTGTCCATGGGACAAGGCTCAGACCCATGAGAGCATGATCTCCTGTCTTAGAAATGAATGTGAAGAAGTTGTGGAGGCTATTGAGCAGAAGGATCCGGAGAATCTCTGCGAAGAGCTGGGGGACGTATTGCTGCAGGTACTGCTTCATGCACAGATCGCCAAAGAGGAAGGTCTCTTTACGATGGATGATGTGATAAATGGTCTGGCGGAGAAGATGATCCGCCGTCATCCACATGTATTTGGCGACGAAGAATATGGTTCCGACGAGCAGAATCAGGCTCGCTGGGAGGAAATCAAGCGGCAGGAAAAGGAGGCAAAGCGGAATCGAAAAACCGCGGAACTTCAAGGGAAACCGCTTGACAAACAGTAGGAAAACCGGTATAACTATGATACGTGTTGTACACAATAAATGAAAATATTCCAGGAGGAAAATAAAATCATGAACAAAGCAGAACTGATCGCAGCAGTTGCAGAGAACGCTGAGCTTACAAAGAAAGATGCAGAGAAAGCTGTAAAAGCATTTATCGAGGTTGTTACTGATGAATTAAAGAAAGGTGAGAAAGTTCAGGTTGTTGGATTCGGTACCTTCGAGGTAGCTGAGAGAGCAGCAAGAGAGGGAAGAAACCCGCATACTGGTGAGCCGATGCCGATCGCAGCTTCCAAAGCTCCGAAGTTCAAAGCTGGTAAAGCACTGAAAGATGCCCTGAACTAATACGACAGAGCATGAGATTAGATAAGTTTCTGAAAGTTTCCAGACTGATCAAGCGTCGGACAGTTGCCAATGAGGCCTGTGATGCAGGACGTGTTCTGGTAAACGATAAGACGGCGAAAGCTTCCCTGAACGTGAAGGAAGGGGATGTGATCGAGATCCAGTTCGGTACAAGAGCTGTAAAGGTGGAAGTGCTGGACGTGCAGGAGACCGTCAAAAAGGATGAAGCAAAAGAGCTTTACAGATATTTATAAGGTATAAATCTTAGGACCTCCTAATATATTTTAAGAGAATATATGGGAGGTCTTTTTGTATGGTAAAGATGGGAACTGTGGAAGATCACACACAGGCAAAAGGAGCGCACAAGCTGACGCTTTCGAATCGGCGGACAGCTGGTATCACTGGTGTGTCGGACGTGATCTCTTTTGATATATCGGAAGTGCTGCTGGAGACAGATATGGGCATGCTCAAGATCCAGGGAGCAGACCTTCATGTGAATCGGCTGACGCTGGAAAAAGGAGAGATCGATCTGGAGGGAAGGATTGACAGTATCCAGTATTCGGAAGTGTCAGATTTCAAAAAAGGCGGAGAGACATTATTGAACCGTCTGTTCCGGTAAGCCTATGGGGAGTGACGGAATTGTCAGAGAGCTGCAGTTTTTTGGACTGGCTATGCTGCGAGGTGCGTTGATCCTGGTATTGTACGACCTGCTCAGGATCACTCGAAGGCTGATTCCCCATGGTGTCTGGCTGATAGCGGTTCAGGATCTTCTGTACTGGATATGCACTGCATTTTTAATCTTTGCACTGTTGTATCGGGAAAATGACGGAGCAGTCCGCGGGTATGCATTATTTGCGGTGGCGGCGGGCATGATCGTCTATTATTATCTGATAGGAAGATGGATCGTGGAACCCATATCAGGTATTTTGAAGACAGTGTTGGAATTTTTCCTAAGGCCTGCTGGAACGGTGGCTCGTAAAGTAGTACAAGTCGGGAAAATCACAGGACATTTCTACAAAAACAAATTGAAAAATAAACTCAGAGAGTTTATAATTATTTTATTCTCATAGGAGGAAAGACGGATGACAGCGAAGACAAGAAGCAGACGTATTCGAGATCAGAGAAAGCACCTGAGAGCCATGGGTATTTTATTGATCGTCATGGCTGTTTTTTGTGTGACTGCAATTGGAAGTCTTCAGCTGAAACAGAGGAATCAGACTTATCAGAACAGAGAGGCGGCACTGGAAAAGCAGATCGCCGATGAGACGGAACGAAGCAAAGAGATCGAAGATCTTGAGACCTATACAAAGACAAAGAAATATGTGGAAGATGTAGCCAAAGAAAAGCTCGGACTGGTTTATGAGGATGAGATCCTTTTCAAGGCATCAGGTAAATAAGACATGAAGCTCCTGCTCAGACAGGAGCTTTTTTATGTCGAAAAATTATTTTTTCGAGCCGATTCCAAATGACAAAGCTCGCAAAGACAGATTCTTATAGTATCTACACAAACCGCAGCGTTTGTTCTGCATGCGGCGGAATAAGGATATGGAGGAGAGTTGTCATGGAATGGACAAAGTATGTGTTGGCGTGTACGCTGGGAGTGTGTATGCTGATCCTGTTTGGCAGGAGAGACGAAGGAAGAGACAAGTGGATCTTTGGACTGGCGGTGGGTGGAAGTCTGGCAGCCATGGAGCTGACGGTGGAATATATGTACCACAAGGAACTGTGGGTCATGGCTTCCAGTGTGATGAAGAGTCTGGCGCTGTTTTCGTTGATCGTGCTGGCAGGTTATGGGTGGGAATGGATCCGCAGCCATAAAAGAGAAGACAGTGAGCAGGAACCGGTGCATCCGGTCCGACAATGGATCGAAGAGTATCAGGAGAGTTTTGCTCAGCTTTCCCGCAGCTTTTGCATGACACCGCAGATGACGCCGGTGACAGACAGAGGAGAGTTATTGTTTCAGCGGAGGCTGGCAGAAAACCGGATCGCAGCAGCCGGGCAGATCCGGGAAATGGGTTCCATACTGGAAGGAGCCATGGAACGGATCTATGGGACAAAAGAAGATGTGCCGCTGGAGCAGGAGATTGGAAAGCGGCTTCGCTTTATGGGAATAACATTGATCCAGGTATTTTTTTACAGTCCCGGCGGACGAAAGCGACAAGTCTATGTGACCATGCATACGAAGCGTAAGATCTGCGTGCCGGTAAAGAAAGTGGCGGCGGTATTGTCAGAACTGACGGACTGTGAGATGATGCCTGCCAGAGACAGCCGGACATTTGTCAGTCAGGAGAAAGTGACGGTATTGTTTGTGGAGGCCACTGCTTATCAGGTGTTGTACGGAATCAAGAAAGTGACGAAACCGGGAGAGGCAGTCTCCGGGGATAATTTCTCCGTATTCTGGCTGCCGGAAGGACGGTTTGTGGCAGGACTCTCTGATGGGATGGGTTCAGGACTTCAGGCCTGCGGGCAGAGTGAGACAGTGCTGGATCTGATGGAACAGTTTCTGGAGGCGGGATTTTCCAGAGAGACAGCAGTGCGGATGATCAATTCGTCCATTGTGCTGCAGCCGGAACCACATATATTTTCCACAGTGGATCTGGCTTCCATTGATCTTTATACAGGAATCTGCGAATTTCTGAAGATTGGATCTGCCGCCAGCTTTATCCGGCGGGAACGAAATGTGGAATGTATCCGTGGGACAGGTCTGCCGGCAGGGATCAGCAGTGAATTGCCCTTAGATCCTTATCGGGTACGGATCTATGATGGAAATCTGTTGTTTCTCATGACGGACGGGGTGCTGGGCGCATTGCCGGAAGGGCAGGAAGAGGCGGTCATGAAGGATCTGATCTGGAATCTTCCGCCGGGAACCCCTTCTGAGATGGCGGCACGGCTCATGGAACAGGTACAGACATATGGAAAGGCAGCGGATGATATGACCATTCTGGTGGTCGGAATCTGGAAGCGGTAGTGCGGCTTGCTTTTTTGCGTGGAATTTGTGATAATATTCAGAGCCATGCACATGCTCGCAAAGCAATGAGCATAGAAAATACAGGAGTTCAGTCACATGCAGGAGAAAGTATTTGCCTATCTGAGACAATGGAATATGGTCAAGCCCGGGGACACCGTGCTGGTGGGATTTTCCGGCGGTGCGGACTCAACAGCACTTCTGCAATTATTGTGGAACTATGGGAAGCGGATTCCGCTTCAGCTGGAAGCAGTTCATGTAAATCATGGGATCCGTGGGGCAGAGGCGCTGCGAGATCAACAGTTTTGTGAGCAGTTCTGTCAGGAGAGAAATATTTCATTCACTGTGGTACAGGAGGATGTGCCTGCCCAGGCAGCCAGAGATGGCTTAAGTCTTGAGGAAGCCGGGCGAAATGCAAGACGGCGGGTGTTTGAGCATCTCGCTGAGAAATGCCAGGCATCGGTGATCGCGCTGGCGCATCATCAGCGAGATCAGGCAGAGACCATGCTGTTCCGGCTTATGCGTGGTACAGGGCTTCGGGGACTGTGCGGTATGCGTCCGGTCAATGGAAATTATATCCGGCCGCTTCTGTGTGTGGATCGGCCGCAGATTGAGCAGTACCTGTTGGAAGAGGGGATCCGCTGGGTGGAGGACGGCACCAATCAGGAGCTGGATTATACGAGAAATCAGATCCGGCATGGATTACTTGCGCCTATGGAACGGGTCATGCCCGGCTGTGTGGCCCGCATGGCAGGAACAGCAGCAAGATTGTCGGAAGTGGAATCGTATCTGGAACAGGAACTTCACAAAGCAGAAGAACAGTATCTGCAGATGGAGAAGGACTGTATCCGAATTCGGCTGGAGGCATTTGACGAGCTGCATCCGGCCATGCAGAAGATGCTGGTGCGGCGCGCACTGGAACATCTGCCCGGAGGTCTTCGGGATGTGGAAGCATTTCATGTAGAGCAGATCTGCCTGCTGGCATATGGAAAACGGGGGAGCAGGATACTGCTGCCATCGAAGAACACAGCAGTGCTGGAATATGACGGTATTGTACTGAAGCAAGGATACGGCATCAACCGGGATGACGGTATTATTTTCTGCGGAAGGACAGGAACTTATGAATTCCAGGGAGCACGATATGAAGTGACCGTGGAAAACAGGGACAAAAATCAGGAAATTCCTGTAAATTGCTATACGAAGTGGTTTGATTATGATAAAATCAGACAAGAAGTTGTTCTGCGGACAAGACGCCCTGGAGACTATCTGTCAACCGGACCTGGGGCGCATAAGAAGCTGAAGGATTATCTGATTGACAATAAAGTTCCAAGAGAGAGCAGAGACGGGCTGACCGTTCTGGCAGACGGAAATCATATTTTGTGGGTCGTCGGTATGAGAATCAGTGAAGAATATAAGATCACAGAACAGACCAAAATAGTATTGAAAATACAACAGATAAGAGATGGAGGAATAAAGGATGGAGAAACATCATATTGAAGTAATGCTTCCGGAAGAGAAAGTTGACGCAAGAATCCGTGAGATTGGTGAGCAGATCAGCAGAGAATATGCTGGAAAGAGTGTACATCTGATCTGCATTTTAAAGGGAAGTGTATATTTTACCTGCGAACTGGCAAAAAGAATTACTGTACCGGTAACCATGGATTTCATGCAGTGTTCCAGCTATAGCGGAGACACCAAGTCCAGTGGGATCGTTCGTATTGTCAAAGATCTGGATGAGAACATTGAAGGAAAAGAAGTGATCATTATCGAGGATATCATCGATTCCGGTCGTACTCTGAGTCATCTGAAGAAGCTTCTCGGTCAGAGAAATCCGGCAAGTCTTAAGATCTGTACGCTTCTTGACAAACCGGAGCGCAGAGTCGTAGATGTGGATGTGGAGTATGTAGGATTTCAGATCGAAGACAAATTTGTAGTCGGCTACGGACTGGATTATGACCAGCAGTACCGCAATCTGCCATACATCGGTGTGGTGGAATTTGACTGACAGGAGGATAAGAAGACTTGAACAGACAGTGGAGAGGAATCGGTACTTATCTGATGGTTTTGGCACTGGTCTGCATGCTGCTGGCTTTTTTTGATGAGCAGAGACAGAACAGTGCCTCCTATAGCTATCCGCAGTTTACCAAAGCGGTGGAGGAAGACCAGATTCAAAGTGCCAGTATTCAGCCCAACCAGGAGACACCGACAGGTACGGTAACTTACCAGTTAAAGGACGGCACCCAGAAGGTGACTCAGATCCTGGATACAGAGAAGACCGGCGAACTTCTGGATAACGCTGGCGTTGCTTATGATATCGCGGAAGTAAAGCAGCCGGGATTTTTTGAGACTTATGGAACAACATTGCTTTTAGGCGGTATCATGCTGTTCTATATTGTCATGACCATGAGCAGAAACAGCGGTGGCGGGAATGCCAGAATGCTGGATTTTGGAAAGAGCCGTGCACAGATGACTGCCGGTGATGATGTGAAGAAAGGCTTCCAGGATGTGGCAGGTCTGGAAGAAGAGAAAGGCGAACTGGAGGAGATCGTGGACTTCCTTCGGAACCCGGGACGCTATACGAAGGTAGGGGCGCGTATTCCCAAAGGAGTACTGTTAGTAGGCCCTCCGGGAACTGGTAAGACTCTGATCGCAAAGGCTGTTGCCGGTGAAGCAGGCGTGCCGTTCTTCAGCATTTCCGGATCTGACTTTGTGGAAATGTTTGTCGGTGTGGGAGCATCCCGTGTAAGAGATCTGTTTACTACAGCCAAGAAAAATGCGCCCTGTATCGTATTTATTGATGAAATCGATGCAGTAGCGAGACGTCGCGGTACTGGTATGGGCGGCGGACATGATGAACGTGAGCAGACGTTGAACCAGCTCCTTGTGGAGATGGACGGATTTGGTGTTAATGAAGGCATTATCGTTATGGCAGCAACTAACCGTGTGGATATTCTGGATCCGGCAATCTTAAGACCGGGACGTTTCGACCGGAAGATTCCGGTAAGTCGTCCGGATGTGAAAGGCCGCGAGGAGATTCTGAAGGTTCATGCAAAGAATAAGCCGCTTGGAGATGATGTGGATCTGCATCAGATCGCTCAGACCACAGCCGGATTCACCGGAGCGGATCTGGAAAATCTGTTAAATGAGGCTGCTATTGTTGCAGCAAAGGACACCAGAGCGTATATCAAGCAGGAGGATATCCGTAAGGCATTTATTAAAGTAGGTATCGGCGCAGAGAAGAAGAGCCGTGTGATCTCTGAAAAAGAGAAGAAGATCACAGCATACCATGAGGCAGGACATGCGATCCTGTTCCATGTGCTGCCGGATGTGGGACCGGTCTACACGGTATCCATTATTCCGACGGGTATGGGAGCTGCCGGATATACCATGCCGCTTCCAGAGCGGGATGACATGTTCAGCACCAAAGGGAAGATGCTGCAGGATATTACGGTAGATCTTGGTGGACGTGTGGCAGAGGAACTGATCTTTGGAGATATTACGACAGGTGCATCTCAGGATATCAAGCAGGCGACTGCGCTTGCAAGAGCCATGGTGACTCAGTATGGTATGTCCGAGAGGCTGGGTCTGATTAACTATGGAAATGATGAGGATGAAGTATTTATCGGACGTGACCTGGCACATACCAGATCCTACGGCGAGACCGTGGCCGGTGAGATCGACAGCGAAGTGAAACGGATCGTGGATGAGTGTTATGCAAATGCCAGAAAGATCATCAGCGAATATCGCCCGGTACTGGATTCTTGTGCCGCACTTTTACTGGAAAAGGAAAAGATCACTCGAGAAGAATTTGAAGCACTTTTTGTGCAAGGTGAATAAAAAATATCCATCATTTTTGTGAACTTTGTGCAGACTTCGGCGGGGAATTGTGATACTATAATTACTGTAAAAACCCCCAATACATTATATAGTTTTGCTACACCCCATAAGAAACAAGAAATACCTTCTCCTAAAAAAGACAGCACACCCCCCGCTGTCTTTTTTGCTGTCCTTTTTTGGAAAATGGTTGTTTTAAGTGAGCAGTGGGTATATCATAAGTAATAAGAGAACATGGGAAAGGGACCATCAACTATGGAAATGACACAGCAGACATTGAACAGGGAGGCACTGTTCAGTGATCAGAGCAAATATTATCAGAGCCCCTTTGAACCGCATTGCGGAGACCGGGTGACCGTAACACTCCGTACAGCAAAAGATAATGTGGATGAAGTCTATTTTATCAGCGGAAGCAGCCGTAATCTGATGAAGAAGACAGCATCCCGGGGATTATTTGATTACTACACCTATCGGACCGCACCTTTGATGAGTACAGTCCGTTATTATTTTGAAATTGATAAAGACAATGAAAGATGTTTTTATAATACTTTGGGAGTGACTACAGATCTTCAGAATGTGTATTCCTTCAAGCTGATTCCGGGATTTTCCACGCCGGAATGGGCAAAAGGTGCAGTCATGTACCAGATCTATACCGATCGTTTTTGTAACGGTGATCTGACCAATGACGTAGAGGATCGGGAATATATATATCTGAATGAGCCGGTTCATCAGGTGAAGGACTGGGAAACTCTGCCGGAATCTATGGATGTATGGCGCTTCTATGGCGGTGATCTTCAGGGAATCTGGAATAAGCTTGATTACCTGCAGAATCTGGGCGTGGAAGTTCTCTATCTGAATCCGATCTTTGTATCTCCTTCCAACCATAAATACGACAGCCAGGACTACGATTATGTAGATCCGCATCTTGGCGTGATCGTGGAAGATGGTGGGGAGTGTCTGGCAGAAGGTGACAAGGATAACACCCATGCGACCAAGTATCAGCAGCGGGTGGTAAATAAGAAAAATCTGGAAGCCAGCAATGAATTTTTTGCAAAATTTGTCCAGGAAGTACACAACAGGGGAATGAAGATCATTCTGGATGGCGTGTTCAATCATTGTGGATCTTTCAATAAGTGGCTGGATAAAGAACGGATCTATGAACAGTCTGAGGATTATGAAAAAGGTGCGTATGTCTCCGCAGACAGTCCGTATCGCAGTTTTTTCCGGTTCAATAATGAGCATGAATGGCCCTATAATGAGTTCTATGAAGGCTGGTGGGGACACAACACTCTGCCGAAGCTCAATTATGAGCAGTCCCCGGAACTGAAGGAATACATTCTTAATATCGGACGAAAATGGGTCAGAGAGCCTTACAATGTAGATGGATGGCGTCTTGATGTGGCAGCTGATCTTGGTTTTACAGAAGAATACAATCACAAATTCTGGAAGGAATTCCGGGCAGCTGTGAAAGCAGAACGGCCAGATGCGCTGATCCTTGCAGAGCATTACGGAGATACCAGCCGTTGGCTGGGTGGAGATGAGTGGGATACGGTCATGAATTATGATGCGTTCATGGAGCCGATTACCTGGTTTTTGACTGGTATGGAGAAGCACAGCGATTCCCGCAGAGATGATCTCTATGGAAATGCAGAAGCATTCAAGAATTCCATGATCTACAATATGGCTCATATGCCGGGACCGTCCCTGCAGACAGCCATGAATGAGTTGTCCAACCACGATCATTCCCGGTTCCTGACCAGAACCAACCGCCGGGTGGGAAGAATGAATACATTGGGTTCTGATGCGGCATCTCAGGGGATTGATAAAGGTGTCATGAGAGAGGCTGTTGTCATGCAGATGACCTGGGTGGGAGCACCGACTGTTTATTATGGAGATGAGGCCGGCGTGTGCGGATTCACAGACCCGGATAACCGTCGGACCTATCCCTGGGGAAAAGAGGATCAGGAGCTGCTGTCCTTCCACAAGGAAGCGATCTGTATCCATAAAGACAATCCAGTACTGACGTATGGTTCCACTTGTTTCTTGTCACTGGAGCATCAGCTCTTAAGCTATGGCCGGTTTGATGAGGAAAATCAGATCGTAGTGGTAGTCAACAATTCCAGAGAAGAGCGGGAAGTGAACATTCCGGTGTGGAAAGCATCCGTTCCGCCGTTTTGTACCATGGAACGTCTGATGCTGACTCTGGAAAATGGATTCAGCACCAACGATGCGGTCTATGGAGTGCGGAATGGAATTCTGTATCTGAAGCTTCCGCCAGTCTGTTCAATGATATTGAAAACATTGTAAAGCAAGCTCCTTGTATGATGCAAAGTGGAGAGAGGATGAAACGATGGAGAAAAAATGGTGGCATGGCAAGATTGCCTGTCAGATCTATCCGAAAAGTTATTATGATTCCAATGGAGATGGAATTGGAGATCTCCAGGGAATTATCTCTAAACTTGATTATCTGAAAGCATTGGGCATCGATATTGTCTGGCTGTCACCGGTCTATCGTTCACCGTTTGTAGATCAGGGATATGACATCTCTGATTATTATGAGATCGCGCCGGAGTTTGGAACCATGGAGGATTTTGACATGCTGCTTGCAGAGATGAAGAAGCGTGGCATGTATCTGGTCATGGATCTGGTGGTGAATCACTGTTCCAGCGAACATAAGTGGTTTCAGGAAGCTATCCGTAATCCGGAAGGTCCTTATGGGAAATATTTTTATTTCCGAAAGGGGAAGGATGGTCATGCGCCATCCAATTATCGCTCCTATTTTGGCGGGAGTATGTGGGAACCGGTACCTGGCAGAGAAGACCTGTACTATTATCATGCATTTGCCAAAGAACAGCCAGATCTGAACTGGTACTGCCCGGAACTGCGGAATAAGATCTATGAGATGATCAACTGGTGGCTGGAAAAAGGAGTTGCAGGATTTCGTATTGATGCCATCATCAATATTCAGAAGGATACCACATTTCCTGATTATCCGGCGGATGGGCCGGATGGCTTATGTTCTGCGGATACCGTGGTTTCCCGTGCGTCTGGCATCGGTGAGATGCTGGAGGAGCTAAAGGTGCATACCTTCCAGAAATATGATGCGTTCACCGTAGGTGAAGTATTTAACATGAAGGAAGAAGAACTTCAGGAATTTATCGGAGAACAGGGGCATTTCTCTACGATGTTTGATTTTTCCCAGCACCTGCTGACTGCAGGGGAACATGGCTGGTATGAGCAGAGACCGTTCTGCTTTGAAGCCTGGAGGGATGCATTATTTACGGCCCAGGAAAAGGTTGCATCTGTGGGATTTCTTTCAAATATTATTGAAAACCATGACGAACCAAGAGGTGCCAGCACATTCCTGCCAGACTATGCACAGAATGACGATGGAGTGAAAATGCTGGCAACAACCAGTCTTCTGCTTCGTGGCGTGCCATTTATCTATCAGGGACAGGAGATCGGCATGCGCAACTTTAAGGCTCAGTCCATTGAGGAGTTTGACGACCTGAACACGAAGGATCAGTATGAGCTGGCACTTCGGATGGGCTGCACAGAGCAGGAGGCACTTACCTGCTGTAATCGCATGAGCCGTGACAATGCCAGAAGACCTATGCAGTGGAATGCAGAAGACAATGCGGGATTTACCACAGGAACGCCCTGGCTGAAGGTTAATCCTGATTATACGAAGATCAATGTACAGGGACAGGAGAGCGATCCTGACTCTGTGCTCAATTATTATAGAAAGCTGACTGCCCTTCGCAAAGATCCAAGATATGTGCAGACATTTACCTATGGACGATTTGTGCCAGTGCGGGAACGGATTCCGGAGCAGGTGCTGGCTTATCTTCGGGAGGATGAGCAGCAGAAGATTCTGGTGCTTGGCAACTGGAGCGAGCAGACTGTGAAGGTTTCACTGGGGAATATTGTAAAAAAGGTGCTGCTCAATAATCAGAAAGCATTCCGAATCAATGAAAAGGGCCAGGTAGAACTTCAGAGCTGTCAGGCGCTTGTGCTTTTGCTATAACTGTGTAAAAGCAGTTTGAAAAAATTTGCAAAAATTTTAAAAAAAACTTAAAAAAAGCGCTTGACTTTTCAAAAGACCCGTAGTAGAATACTCATTGTTGCGAAACGAAAGCGACAATAACCCGAAAGGGTTCACATATATGCGGGTGTAGTTCAATGGTAGAACACTAGCCTTCCAAGCTAGATACGTGGGT
>OGKG01003710.1_pt1 | contig 13885 bp, 10 predicted proteins | sample 1572201 | NCBI WGS metagenome assembly OGKG01 (sample SAMEA2582146, study PRJEB24529) | metagenome | biome: Human gut stool | place: China | collected 2011 | reverse complement strand
CGCAGATCTCGCCCATGCCGTAGCGGCGCAGCTTGGAGCGGTTGCCGCCGCAGCCAAACACCACCACCAGCCGGTGGGGGTGGTAGGCCCGCAGGGTGGTAAGGAGGCTCTCGGTGGAGACTTCGTTGTGGGCGTAGTCCAGCAGGATGGTGAACCGCTTGCTGATGGGCACCAGCTCCACGCGGCCCTTGACCACGCACTTGCCCAGGCCCTCGTGGATGGCCTCATCCGGCAGGCCCAGCACCTTGCCCACGGCCAAGGCGGCCAGGGCGTTGTACACGCTGAACTCACCGGGCATGTTCACTTTCACGTCCATATCGTCCTTGCCGGAGACATGGAACTGCACGCCCAGAAAATCGTGGGTACGGAGCAGCTGATACTCGCCTGCACGGTAATCAGCGGCCTTGCCGCGGCCATAGGTCACCAGCTGGCAGGTGTGGCCCTCCAGCAGGGCCTCGGTGTTGGCGTCGTCGATGTTGACCACGCCGATATCGCACCGCTGGAACAGCTTGCCTTTCCAGCCGCGGTATTCCTCAAAGGTCTTGTGCTCACCGGGGCCGATGTGGTCCGGCGAAAGGTTGGTGAAGACGCCCACATGGAAGTGGATGCCCGCCACACGGTCCATCATCAGGCCCTGGCTGGAGACTTCCATCAATGCCGTATCACAGCCCGCGTCCAGGAACTGGCGGAACGTCTTCTGCAGCTCATAGCTCTCGGGCGTGGTGTTGGCCGTCTCCTTGTGGTGGCCCAGGAAGTAGATGCCGTTGGTGCCGATCATGCCCACCTTGCGGCCCGCGGCTTCCAGCACGCTCTTGATCATGTGGGTGGTGGTGGTCTTGCCCTTGGTGCCCGTCACACCGATCATGGTCATCTGGCGGGAGGGGTTGCCGAACAGATTGGCGCTCATTTTTGCCATGGCGTAGCGGCTGCTCTCCACCTTGATGACATTGACGTCCGGCATGGCCGAGAGGTCGATATCGTGCTGGATGACCAGCGTATTGACGCCCTTTGCCACGCAGTCGGCGGCAAGATCATGGCTGTCCCGCTGGGTGCCCACGATACAGACGAACAGCAGGCCGGGCGCGGCTTTGCGGCTGTCGTAGATGATATCCTCGATTTCGGTCTCCAGGGTGCCCTGCACGAGGGTAAAGGGCACATCCTCCATCAGTTGTTCCAGTTTCATAAGTAACACACTCCTCATCCCTGATTGGTGGTTTCCTGATTTGCTGCTTCTTCCGTCGGCGGAGTTTCCGCTCCGGCCGCAGGGTCGGCCTCCGGCGCTGCCGACGTCTCCGCGGAGAGCTCAGCATCCGCCGGGGGATCTGCCTCAGCGGCGTCCGGGTTTTCCACCGGCGTTTCCTCCGGTGTGGAAACTTCCGGCACGAGATAGCCCGAGGGCAGGGTAGGTTCGCCCTGCGCAAAGCGGAATTTCCGGGTGCTGGACGCGCTCAGGTGGCTCAGGTCCAGCAGACCGGTATCGGTGGCGGCGCAGCCCTTGCCGTCCTGGTTGAGCAGGACATACTGGGCCAGCTTGAGCTTGTAATCCAGCTCATTCAGCGTGCCCAGCAGGACGCTGATGCGGTCCTGATACAAAAAGGCCATTTCCTCGGTGTCCGCAAACTCAATGCGGGTGGCGTCACCCAGCATCCCGTAGCTGTCCAGTGCGGACATCAGCGTGTTGAGCGATTCCAGCCGTTGGTCGGTCTCCGCCTCTGTTTCCGAAGAAGCCGCGCTGTCGGCACTCTCTGAAGCGGCCGCACTGCTGGCGGCGGGGGCCGCGGCAAAGTCCAGCTGTTCGCCGGGCGTGGTAGACACCGGCTCCCCGCCGTAAAGGGTGGCAAGGCCCGCTGGCTGGGCGGCATCCTTGGACAGGATCTTCAGGCTGGCCGAGAGGGTCAGCCAGCCGCCCTCCACCTGCATGGCGTAGGTGGGCCGGGCTTCTGTCACCTGGACCACCACGGTGCCGGGGTACTGCCGCTCCACATGGATGAACTCCAGCATGGGGAAAGCTTTTTCCAGCTCCTTGGATTTCTGGCCCGGGTCAAAGCTGAAGATGTTCTCTTCGGTGTGGACGCCCAGCGCCTGCAAGATCTGCTCGCTGGCGTAGCCGCCCACCTCGGCCACCTGCGTGCCGTCCGCCGTCTGCACCTGAATGGAGCTGATCTTGAACAGCATGGTGACCGTGAGGTAAACGCCCGCCGCAATGACGCAGAGCAGCAGGGCAAAGGCGGTCAGACGGCGGATGATCCTGCGCCGCCGGATGGCCGCGCGGGTCAGCTTCCGCTTCTTTTTGCTCTCCCGGCGGCTGGGGCTGCGGAGGTTGGCCTCCGTGGGGCGCATCCGCCCGCTGGGGCCGTTTTTCGCGCCTCTGGAGGCTCCGTTCGCCGGGCGGGTGCTGCCATTCCCATTCCGGCCGCGGGCACGGTCCTGGGCGCTCCGGGAGCGGCCCGCGCCGTTCTGCCCGGCAGAGCCGGACATCTGCCTTCCCTGCCGGGGGAACTGGATGCTGTTATCTGCCCGGCGGGGCTGCTCATAGCGCACACTGCCGTTTGCAAAATCAATGGTCTGCTCCTGGTAGCCCTGCGGGCTGCCCCGGCGCTGAGAGGAGGCACGGCGGGCGTCCTGCGCCTGGTCATACACCCGGCGGCCGGAAGCGTTGGAACGGCTGCGGCGGCGGGCTGTATTTCCCTGCGCCGGGCGGCTCTGGTTCCGGTTTGGACTCTCACGCCTGCGGTTCTGTGCCATGGGGCCTCCCCTCCTTTCCGTCTGATTTTATCACAAGTTGTCTCCCGGTGCAATTACGGGGTCTTGACCAGCTTGAGCAGGGCGTCTGCAATGCGGTCCAGGCTGTCGTCCACCGAGAGCTTCCGAGCGTTCTGGCCCATTTCAGCCAGCTTGCCGGGCTGAGCCAGCATGTCGGAAACGGTCCGCACCAGCTTTTCCCCGGTCAGGTCTTTTTCCTCAATGACCACGGCGGCCCCGGCTTTCTGCAGCTCGAGGGCGTTGTAATACTGGTGGTTCTCCGCCACATTGGGGCTGGGGATAAGGACTGCAGCGCGGCCCACGGCCTCCAGCTCGGCCAGCGTCAGCGCGCCGGCGCGGCTGATGACGAGATCGGCAGCCGCCAGCAGCTCCGGCATGTTGTTGATGTATTCTTTTACCACAAGGCTCTCGCCCGGGGCAAAGCCCTTTTCTTTTTCCAGATTCTGGAACAGCTCCACGCCGTACTGACCGGTGGCATGCAGGTGGAGCACCGGTTTTGCATTCTTCTGTTCCCAGGCGCAGAGGTCGGCCACCACTTCATTGACACGACGGGCACCCAGACTGCCGCCGAACGACAGGATGATCGTCCGGTCGCCCGCGCCCAGCTCGGCACGGATGGCGTCACGGTTCTTGGCCTGCGCAAACACCTCCGGGCGGACCGGGTTGCCCACCACGATGGTCTTTTCCGGGGCACCCAGCTTCTCCACGGCGGCGGGCACGGCGGCGAACACGATGTCCACATCCGGGGCCAGCAGCTTGTTGGTCACGCCGGGGAAGGCGTTCTGCTCATGCAGGGCGGTCTTGATGCCCATTTTGGCGGCGCAGCGCACCACCGGGCCGGACACATAGCCGCCGCAGCCGATGACCAGATCGGGCTGCACCTCCTGCATCATCTTCCGGGCCGTGGGGCCGGAGAGGGCCAGATTCCACAGCGTGATGAGGTTCCGCTTGATGTTGTGCAGCGAAAGCTTCCGCTGGAAGCCTGTGATCTCGATGTGGTGGAAGGGATAGCCCGCCTGGGTCACCAGACGGTACTCCATCCCCTCTTTGCGGCCGGCAAAATGGATCTCGGCCGTCGGGTCTGCTTTTTTCAGTGCACCGGCAATGGCCAGTGCGGGGTTGATATGGCCGGCTGTGCCGCCGGCAGCGATCAGAACACGCATCTTGGTTCCTCCTTATGATTCGGTCCGCACCCTGCGCGCGGTATCCAGCACGATGGTCTTTTCCCGGCGGCGGGCCTCCCGCTCCTCGTGGGCGCGGCGGCGCTCCTGACGGATGCGCTCACCGTTGCGGCCAATGTTGACCATGACCCCCATCTCCGCCAGCAGCAAGATCAGGCTCGTGCCGCCGGAGGAGAAGAAAGGCAGCGAAATGCCGGTGTTGGGCAGCGTGTTGGTGACGACCGCGATGTTGCAGAACACCTGCCACGCGATCTGCGCCATGATGCCGATGCCCACCAGCGTGCAGAAGCGGTTCTCGGCGTGGAAGGCCAGCCAGAACCCCTGCACGAGGAAGACCACGAACAGCACGATGACCAGCACGGCCCCCGCAAAGCCCAGCTCCTCGCAGACGACGCTGAAGATGAAGTCGTTGGTGCTTTCGGGCAGCCAGAGCTGCTTTTCGATGCTGTTGCCCAGCCCAAGGCCCGTCACGCCGCCAGAGCCGATGGCGTACAGACTTTGCAGGGTCTGGTCTGTCATCTTGGTCAGGTCCTGCGTCCAGCCGTCCAGACGGCTTTGCAAGTAAGGGATGGAGTCGATGTGCTGCAAGATCGTTTCCAGCAGAAAGATGCCGGCTGCACCGCCCACCCAGGTGATGACGCCGCCGTTGCCGCCCAGCAGCAGGATGGTGCCCACCATGGCGGTGGTCAGCACGATGCCGGACATGTGCGGCTCCATCACAAGCAGCAGGATGACCGGCAGCAGCGGGAGCAGCGGCAGGAGCAGCTCCCGCACCAGCCGCTGCTGCAGCCAGGGCCCCACCGGCACCCGGCCGCTGCGGCTGGGGTCCAGTTTTTCCAGCCGGGGGGCCTTGGCCGCGATGTGGGCCGTGAGCAGGATCATCTCAAACTTTGCGATCTCCGAGACCTGCACCGTCATACCGGCCACGCGCAGCCAGCGCTTGCAGCCGTTCAGCGGGGTGCTGAACAGCACCAGCACCAGCAGCGCCAGCACAAGGAAATACCCCGGCCAGACCAGCTTGCGGAGCAGACGGTGGTCTACATAGGAGAACAAAAACATGGCCACAAGGCCCAGCCCCAGGCAGAGCACCTGGGATTTGATGTAGTGCAGGCTATCGCCAAAGCGGAGATAGCCTGTGGTATAGCTGGCGCTGAACAGCATCACCAGCCCGAATACGATGATGATGCCCAGCGTTGCCAGCCAGTAGAGCAGAATGGGAGACCAGGGGCCGGGGTCCCGCTGCAACAGCGCGAACGGCTCCGGCTTTTTTCGGCGGATGGTTGCCATCTGCACACCTCCTCAACTGATTTTTGCCCATTGCAGGGCCAGCGCCGCGCCCAGCAGGGCGAGCACACAGAATGTATAAAAGATCTGCACCGCACTGCTGCCGCGCGCTTCCATCCAGCGGTGGAGCGGGGCCGTGCGGAAGAGCTGCTTTTTCCCATGCGTGGTTTGATAGACCACGATCTGCACCGCCACCATGCCGCCCTCCAGCCAGTAGGGCAGCCCCAGCGGGAGCGCAAGGTCCGGCCAGCCGATGCACAGCGGCGCACAGCCCAGTGCCCCGGCCAGAAACAGGCTGCCCACGCTGCCCAGCCGCAGCCGGGCGGGCGGGAAGTTCCAGAGCAGGAACGCCATCAGCGCACCGGCCAGCGCCGCCGGGAAGACAGCCAGCGGGAACCAGCCGAGGATGGTCATGCAGAGCATCAGGCCCAGCTGGGCCGCAAATGCGGTGCCGCAGCACAGGCCGTCGATGCCGTCCGCGATGCGGACGCTCTCGGCCAGCGCCACAAGGCCCGCTTCCCAGACCAGCGGAGCCAGAACGCCCAGCTCCACATAGCCCAGGCCCGGCAGGGCCAGCCCGGTGGCAAGGCAGCGGCTGGCCCCCAGCAGCAGGAGCACCACGGCACCGGCCCCCGCTTCCAGCAGCAGGCGGGTGCCCCGGCGCAGGCCCAGCGGGGCACGGCGGCGGATGCGGGCCAGGTCATCGGCCAGGCCGACGCCGCCGAACAGCAGCGCCCCGAACAGGGCGATGAGCAGCCGGGTGGAGAGCAGGCCCTCCGTGCCCAGCAGCTGCGGTTCGGCCACGCAGGCGGCGGTCCAGCCCACACCCACGGCAGCCAGCACCCCCACCATCAGGCAGAGCCCGCCCATCGTGGGCGGCTGGGCCGGGCGCTCCGGCGCTTCGTCCGAGTCCGGGCTTGGCGCAGCGTCCGGCCGTTCCGGCTCCGGCGGGCGGGTGGGCTGCTGGCGGCTCTGGAAGGCCCGCAGCAGCGGCACCATCAGATTCCCCATCGCCGCCGTGAGGACGAACCCCAGTGTCGATGCGACGATCAAGGCAAAACGGATCATATCACTGCTGCTCCTTGTAGAAGAGTTCCAGCACCTTTTCCAGCGCCATGCCGCGGCTGGCCTTGACCAGCAGCGCATCGCCCGGCTGCATCAGCCGGAGCAGGGCGTCGGCGGCTTCGCGGTAGGTGTTGGCGTGCAGGGTGGTCAGGCCCTTGGCCGCAGCCACCACAGCCGTGCGTCGGGCCTGCTCGCCGTAGGTGATGAGGGTGTCGATGCCGCTTTCCGCCGCCTGACGGCCCACTTCCTCGTGGGCCTCACGGCTCAGGTCTCCCAGCTCCAGCATATCGCCCAGCAGGGCAAAGCGGCGCTTGCAGGGGTACTCCCGGAACATGGCCAGCGCGGCCTTCATGCTGTCGGGGTTGGCGTTGTAGCAGTCCTCAATGACATCCACGCCGTTGCTGTGCACGATCTTCTGGCGCATCCCGGTCTGCTCAAAGCTGCTGATGCCCCGCAGCACCTTCCGGGCATTGAGGCCCAGCCGAGTGGCGGCGCAGTAAGCGGCCAGCGCATTGGCCACGTTGTGGCGGCCCATCGCAGGGATGTGCACCATAAAGGTGCCCTCCTCGTGGTCTTCGAGCACAAAGCTCATGCCGTCGGCCTCCTGCTGGATGGACAGGGCGCAGACATCCGCCCCCTCGTCGCCCAGGCTGAACCAGACGGGCCGGACATGCTTCGGCAGCTCTGCCTTCCGCAGGAAGGGGTCGTCGCCGTTCAGCACCAGCGGAGCGCCCTCCGGCAGACCGGCGCAGATCTCCAGCTTGGCCTTGCAGATGTTCTCCTGACTGCCCAGGTTGCCGATGTGGGACACGCCGATGCAGGTGATGATGCCCACATCCGGGCGGGCGCAGCGGCTCAGCCGCTCGATCTCGCCCAGGTGGCTCATGCCCATCTCGACGACGGCGTATTCCGTTTCGTTTTCGATGCGGAACATCGTGCGGGGCAGGCCCAGCTCATTGTTCTGGTTGCCCTCGGTCTTGATGGTATTGCCGAAGCCCTCGATGGCAGCATAGCACATCTGCTTGGTGGTGGTCTTGCCCACGCTGCCCGTCACACCCACGACTCTGGGGTGGAACTGGCTGCGGTAGTTGGCCCCCATCACCATCATGGCATGGTAGCTGTCCGCGCAGAGCACGGTCTTTTCCTCCGGGACGCCCTCTACCGGGTGGTTCAGCACCACACAGAAGGCCCCGGCTTCCAGTGCCTTGGCTGCAAAGTCGTGGCCGTCGAATCGTTCCCCCGGAAAGGCTACAAAGATGCAGCCGGGGCAGACCTCGCGGCTGTCGGTGGTCACAAGGGACACTTCGGCGTCCCCGGTGTCAAAGTCTTCCGGCGCAAGGCCGTTCAGCAGAATGCTTGCTCTGATCTTTTCCATACGATACTCTCCCTTTTCCTGATATCACTCGATCGTCTTCCATACGAGATGCCGTTCCTCTTACCAACAGCCCCCAGCCAGTCGGAGCCTCACTCCCCGGCTGCCAATGGCTCTCCCTTGGGGAGAGCTGGCGCGAAGCGCCTGAGAGGGTCTACCCGCAGGTGATGGTCACAAGGGTGCCGCGCTGGACGCTGGCCCCCGCCGCCTCGCTCTGCTCCTGGACCAGGCCATTCGCGTCGCCGGCCACAATGCAGTTGAGCCCGGCTGCTGCCAGCATCTGGCGGGCAAAATCCGCGCTCTTGCCCGTCACATCCGGCACCTCCGTGTGCCTGCCTTCATACGTATCGGTATACAGATACACCGTGGTGCCGTAGGGCACCTCCGCGCTTGCGCGCGGGTACTGGTAGGTGACCACCGCGCCCGCCTGGCTGGCGTCGCTCTCGGCCAGCTGGTGCTTGAGGCCCTTGATGTTCAGCGAGACCTGCGCATTGCTCCACTCGTTGCCGATGAGGTTGGGCACCTTGACGATGGTTCCGCTGCGGTCGGTGCCGTCGGTGGCGATGCCAAGGTAGGGCGCGATCTCACTGATGATGTTGCCGACGACGGGCGCAGCCAGAATGGACGAGTAGTCCGTTTTGGCATTGTTGGGGTCGTCGAGCATGACGTAGACGAGGATCTCCGGGTCGTCGGCGGGCAGGACCGCCACAAAGGAAGCGACCTTCTTGTAGTCGCCATCGCTGCGGCGGTCCATGTTCAGCTGCTCGGACGTGCCGGACTTGCCGCCGATGCGGTAGCCTGCCACATAGGCGCGTCCGCCGCCGCCCTGGGTGCCGTCCGCCACTTCATATTCCATGATCTGGCGGATGGCCTTGCTGGCGCTCTCGCTGATGACCTGGCGGCGGACATTTGCCCCCACCTCTTCGATGACGTTGCCGTTCTGGTCGGTGATCTTATCCACCACATGAGGGGTGACGAGATAGCCGCCGTTGACGGCAGCGGAGATGGCCGTGCAGACCTGCAGCGGCGTGACCGCCATGGCCTGGCCGAAAGCCGACGAGGCCAGCTCGACTTCGCCCAGGCGGCTCTTGCTGTAATACTGCATGAAGTTCGTCTCGCTGGGCAGGTCCACGCCGGTGCGCTCGGTGAAGCCGAAGGCGTCGAAGTAATCATAGAACAGGCTGGAACCGATGCGCTGGCCCAGCTGGATGAAGTAGATGTTGCAGCTGTTCCGCAGCGCTTCGGCCAGATTCTGGACGCCGTGGGCCTTTTTGCCAGCGCAGTGATAGGTCTCCTTGGCGACACCGTAGGCACCGGAACAGTTCAGCGTGGTGTTGATGGTCGCTTTGCCGGAGTCCACCCCCATGGCCGCCGTGATGACCTTGAAGACGCTTCCGGGGTAGTACAGCTCGGTGATGGTCTTGTTCTTCCACTGGATGTCGCGGTAATAGCCGGAATAATCGCCCTCCGGGTCCAGCACCTTGTTGCCGTTCGCATCCGTGACATAGCTGCCGTCCTCATTCTTGAGGTAGATGCCGTAGAGTTCCGGTTCGGCGTGGACCAGCTCGTTGAGATAGGCCTCGTTGACGGTATAGTCCAGCGGGCTATTGGGGTCGAAGTCCGGCTTGGAGGCCATGGCCAGGATGGCACCGGTCTTGACGTTCATCACGATGGCCGCGCCGCGGTTCTCGACGTTGTTGGCCGAGATGGCCTCGTTCAGGTAGCGCTCCGCCACCTCCTGGATGTTCACATCCAGCGACAGCACCAGATTGGAGCCGTCCTTGGCAGCGTAGGTGGTGGCGTTTTCGTCCGCGATGGCGTTGCCGTAGGCGTTGCGCAGGGTGATGGTGCGGCCATTGACGCCCGCCAGCGTGGATTCGTAGGATTTTTCCAGGCCGTAGGTGCCGTAGCCGTCGGCATCGCAGAAGCCCAGCACCGCCGCCGCAAAGGCTCCGTAGGGGTAATCCCGCTGGAAGCTCTTGGTGGACGAGACAGAGATGCGGCCCTTGCGGATGCCCTTGTCGGCATCGGCCTTTTTGTGGGCCTTGTTGTATGCGGTGACGTATTGTTCAATGGACAGCTTGATGGCGTTGTTCACCTTGGTGGCCAGCGTCTGGTAGGCCGAGTCGCTCTTGGACAGGGCATCGTACACCGCCTGATACTGGGTCTGGTAGGCCGCCGAGGAGGTGTCCACGCTGTCCAGGCTCTCGCCATCGCCGGAGAGCAGCCGCAGGGTGATCTGGGTGCTGACCTCCTGCAATGCGGCAGGGTCGGCCGTCCTGGTCACCTCGCCGGTGTCGTCGTTCTTGCTGCTGGTAAACAGGGCCGTGCTGTAGCTGGGGTCGGCCCAGATGGTCCAGACCACGCTGGTGGAGGCCAGCGTGATGCCGGACGTATCATAGATCTCGCCGCGGGTCGCCTGAATGGTGCTGTCCAGCAGCTGCTGCTGGGCCGCATACTGGCGGAAGGTCGCGCCGTTCTTGATCTGGATATTGTACAGGCTGTGGATGACGATACCTGCCGCCGCCACGACGAACACCACCGCCGCGCCAAAGCTGAAATGTCGCAGCCGTACGCTCAGCCGCTCGTGCGGATCGGCGCGGCGCAGCCGGTAAAGCCCTTTTTTGTTCTTGGAGGATGGTTCCTGCATGTTGGTTTGACTCCTGAGAAACCGAAAAAGCGTGCGCTGCCGCACGCTTTTCCTGTTTTATTTTAGTTTGCGCGGTTCACGCGGCCCATGACCATCATGGCACCGTCGTGCAGCAGGTCGGTCCACTGCCGCACAGCGGACTCCTTGCGGACGAGGACGCTGCCCTCGTCCAGGCGGATGTAGGTGATCTGGCTCTGGTCGATCTTCATCAGACCGAGGCGGGTGGCCGTCTCTTCCACGCTGGTGATGTTGGTGCGGTTGTTCAGTGCACTGTTGTAGTAGGTGTACTGGCTCTGCTCGCTGACGAGCTCCGCCTTGGCGTTCTGGATCTTGCTGTTCAGCTCCACCATCTGGGACTCGCTCCACAGCAGGCTGACCGCAAAGCCCACCAGCAGCGCCGCCGAGAGCAGCTGCAATGCGTGCTGCATGGCAGCGCGCACCGGGTTCAGCCGGGGCTTGCCGCCTTTTTCCACCCGCAGCGGAACGTTCCGCTGCGTCTGGGGTGCTCTTCTGCGGCGCACCTCTGTCATATCATATGCTGCCTGGCCCATGGTACTCTCCTCCTCACTGATACTCCGCGGTGGTTAAATTTTTTCAAGAACGCGGAGATGTGCCGACCGGCTGCGCCGGTTCTCTTCCAGCTCCTGCGTATTTGCTTCGATGGGTCTGCGGGTGATGAGTTTTGCTTTGGCCCTGCCGCCGCAGACGCAGACCGGGAACTCCGGCGGGCATGTGCAGGCGGTGGCCCAGCGGCGGAACTTGTTCTTCACCAGCCGGTCTTCCAGCGAGTGGAAGGTGATGATGCACAGCCGCCCGCCGGGGGCCAGATGCTCAAAGATGGTGTCCATGCCCTCTTCCAGTGCGTCCAGCTCGTGGTTGACTGCAATGCGCAGCGCCTGGAAGGTGCGGCGGGACGGGTTCTTGTTCTTGCGCCGCTCGGCCGCCGGCATGGCGCTGGCCACGATGTCGGCCAGCTGCAATGTCGTCTCGATGGGGGAAGTCTCCCGTGCCTCGACGATCTTGCCCGCGATCTGCCAGGCGAAGGGTTCTTCGCCGTAATCCTTGAGGATGCGGGCCAGCTCCTCCCGGCTCTCGGTGTTCACAAGGTCGGCGGCGGTCTCGCCCTCCTGGCTCATCCGCATGTCCAGCGGAGCGTCTGCCCGGTAGGAAAAGCCTCTGGCGGCATCGTCCAGCTGGTGGCTGGAAACGCCGAGGTCCAGCAGCGCTCCGTTGATCTTGTCGATGCCCAGCTGTTCCAGAGCTTGTCCCGCATAGCGGAAGTTGATCTGCACCACGGTGGCAGGCAGCCCGGCCAGCCGCGCCCGCGCAGTCTGCACCGCGTCCGGGTCCTGATCCAGCGAGATGAGCCTGCCGCCCTGTTCCGCGTCCAGCCGCAGCGCGATCTGGCGGGAATGCCCCGCACCGCCTGCGGTGCCGTCCAGATAGATGCCTGCCGGGTCAATGGCAAGGCCGTCCAGGCACTCGTTCAAAAGCACAGGTACATGCTCAAACGAGGCCGGGTCAAAGGCTTGTCCAATCGTTTCACTGCCCATAGGGCCCAGCCTCCTTTCTGTCGTTTCAAGTTGCGTATCATCCGGCGATTTCACGCTGTTTTTTCCGTTTTTCGCCGTGTTTTTCTGCCCGCAGGGACACACTGCCCCAAGGCATCTCTCTGATACAGTTTTATTGTAACAAAACCGCCCTGCGAATGCAAGGCTTTTCGGGCTGGTTTTTCTCTCAAAATGTCACAAAAAAAGCCCCTGCAAGCCGTCAATTTTGCTTGCAGGGGCAAATGGGTTTTTCCGACAAACTCCGCTCACTGGGGTTTCCGGGGCGTCTGGCGCAGATTGGCGCGGACGTTCCGGACCTGCGCAGCGTTCTCTGCCATGGTCTCCTCGGTGGTCTTGAGCATATTATCACAGTAGTCGGTCACGGTCTGGCGGACGGTGCGGGCCTCGGTCTGGGCGGCTGAGACGATCTCGGAGGCGCGCTGCTGGGCCGCCTTGACGATCTCCGCCTCGCTGACGAGGATGCGGGCGCGGTCCTCGGCCTTTTTCACGATGGCCTGGGCCTGGGCGTTGGCCGAATCAATGAGCTGGGCGCGGTCGCTGACGATGGACTGCGCCTGCCGCAGCTCCACGGGCAGGTTCTGGCGGATCTCGTCCAGATAATCCCGGATCTGCTCCACGTCCACGATCCGCTTGCCGCCCGAAAGGGGCATCCCGGCGCTTTCTTCCAGCGCGTCCTCAATGGTATCCAAAAGCTCGTTCACGTTCATTCCGCATCTTCCTCTCCGGCAGGCTGCATGGGCTTCGTGTACTTCCACAGCAGCACCTTGCCATACTTATACTGTTTCTTCAGCGTCAGGCTGCCCACCTCGGCAGGCAGCACAAGGCCGGTCTCGCTCTCGCACAGGGCGATGCCGCCGGGTGCCAGCACCTTTTCCACACTGGGAAGGATCTTTTCCAGCGTACCACCGTGGAACGGCGGGTCCAGCAGAACCAGGTCGAACTGCTCACGGCAGGCGGAAAGATACCGCGCCGCCTCGCCGATGTTGACGCGGCTGCGGTCGAACACGCCGCAGGTCTTGCAGTTCTTCATCACGATGTTGACGGCCTCGCGGTTCTCGTCCAGGAACACGCACCGTGCTGCCCCGCGCGAGAGGGCCTCGATGCCGAGCTGGCCGCTGCCTGCGTACAGGTCCAGCACCCGTGCGCCGGGCAGGTCGAACTGAACGATGCTGAACATCGCCTCCTTGACCTGGTCGAGGGTGGGGCGGGTGATATCGGTGCCGGGCAGGGCCTCCAGCCGTCTGCCCCGTGCTTCTCCTGCAATGACTCGCATGTGGTTGCCTCCTTTTGCATTCCGTTTTATGTATCTTTATATTATTGTCAAGACACCGTGCTTTGTCAAGGCCCGCGTTGCACTGCGGCCGCAAGTGTGCTAAAATCAGGGCAGAGCGCCCCCTGTTCCGGGGCGCATGGTCAAAAGGAGAGATTCAACGTATGAAAGTCCTGCTCATCAACGGCAGCCCCCACGAAAAAGGCTGCACCTACACCGCTCTGTCCCTCATCGCGGAGGAGCTGAACCGCGCCCACATCGAGACCGAGATCTTCAACGTCGGCACCCGGCCCGTCGGCGGCTGCATCGGCTGCGGCGGCTGTGCCGCAGGCAGCGGCTGTGTCTTTGGCGGCGTGGTCAACGAGGCCATCGAAAAAGCCAGGACCGCCGACGCCTTCGTCTTCGGCAGCCCGGTGCACTATGCCTCGGCTTCCGGCAACATGACCAGCTTTATGGACCGCCTGAGCTACGCAGGCGGCAAGTATCTGGCCTACAAGCCTGCCGCCATCTGCTGTTCGGCCCGCCGCGGCGGCACCACCACCACGCTGGACCAGCTGGTCAAGTACCCGGAGTTCTTCCACATGCCGCTGGTCAACGGCTCCTACTGGGCCATGGTCCACGGCTCCAACCCCGCACAGGTCCTGCAGGACGAAGAGGGCTGCGCCGTGATGCGGGAGCTGGGCCGGAACATGGCCTGGCTGCTCCAGTGCATCGAGGCCGGCAAGGCCG
>OGKG01003709.1_pt1 | contig 13888 bp, 10 predicted proteins | sample 1572201 | NCBI WGS metagenome assembly OGKG01 (sample SAMEA2582146, study PRJEB24529) | metagenome | biome: Human gut stool | place: China | collected 2011 | reverse complement strand
GCGCGGTCCAGAGCCTGCTGCATGTTGTCGATCTTCTCGCCGTCGCGGGCCTGAATGTGGTTGATAATGATCTGAGCCGTGAAAGCGCGGCGGACGGACCAGTCAGGATAGGCCTCCTGCAGGGCGTCCTCAATGTTCTTGATGTCCTTCACGCGGCTGTCGTTGTAGGACGTGCCGAAGGAAACGACCAGAAGCTCGTTCTCGCCGATGTCATCCTGGTTGCGGGGATCGTCCTTGGACGCATCGCCCGTGTCAAGGCCGAAATACTCGGGGCTCGCTTCCTCACCCTCGACCATGGACTTCTGCTCGTCGGTCAGCGCGTCCCAGGCAGCCTTGGCAGCCTCGCACTGCGCGTCGGTCTCATCGGTGCGCTCCTGAACATAGATCGCGTCAATGAGCGCGGCGACATTGTCGGCCGCGGCCTTGTCGGTGTCCTCCGTGTTCTGCGTGTCGTCGGCAGCGTCGTCCTTCTTGCTGCCGCAGGCGGTCAGCACGCCCAGCAGCATTACGGCTGTGAGCAGGATTGCAAGTGCTTTTTTCATGTTTCTCTTTACCTTCTTCTTCAAAAATCGTTCTGAAAGAAATATAAAAGCGGCCATGGTGACCCACAGCCGCTCTCACGATTCCAACCAGCAACACCGCGCCGCGAAAAAATCGCGCCGCGGGTAAACTCGCAGAAATATCAGCCTGTGTGCAGCGGGCTTGAGATTTCCCGCAGAGGCAGGTCTCCTGACTTCGTTCATCGCGGCGCTGCCCTTCCCAGTTTCCCAGTGGCTACGCAGGCCGTTCCCGTACACAGTGACTGCATCGTTCCGGATTCGCACCGGATTCTCTATTCTCCGCCTCGCGGCGGCACCTCTGCGATACAATTTTACATTTTTTCAGACATAGCAGATTATAGCATTCCCCGTCGAATTGTCAATGAGGAAAGCGCGGCGTCCCTTTTACCTTTTGTGTTGATGGTAAAAACTCCGTCGATTTCACCAAAAGCGTGCCCCAGATACCTAATTCCCGAGAGGATACCTATTTTTAGGGTATTCTCTTTCCTTTGCCTGCTGTCTTAAAACCAAGCTTACTGATATTCAGAAGAAAATAAGATTTTGAGGATGGTGTTCCTATGGAAGATCTATTTGACAGGTTCCAAGCCATAACAGGCATTTCCAGAAGAACAGAAGAGAAGGCAACACATAATAGACAATCAGATATATGGCTTCGCCACTTCTGGAATCGCAGCTACACTAGTAAGAAGGCAGTTGTATGATGACCCTACACTTGTAAAAAACATCCATTTCACAACTGCAAAGGACATAGTAAAAGAGATACAAGGAGCATTCAGCAATATGAAATTTGAAATCTTATCGGCGGTATGGATACAATCACACGATAGTTCTCCGCTGCAAGCAGGCGGATGAGCAGCGGCGAAAACGCGATGATACCGCCCGCGCAGAGGTAGATTGCGTACGGAAGTTTATGCTTCGTTCGCCTCTGAAAAGGTGAAGAAAATGCCTGCTGTCAAGAATGGTTTCAAAATTGAGATTTTTAATGTCCCGACATCGTGATCGTGGAGATGCAGCCCTATTACTTTGCTTTTCATCTTTCTGTTTGGAATTGCTTTTCAGCCTTCTGCCTGATATAATAATGGTAGCATAACGCGAGAAGCTTATCGATAGGATCGGGTGTATTTATGTGAACGCCAAGACCTGATCGGACAAAGAAAGGGTGGGGAGAATGTTATGTCAGAGATAATGCGGCACATCTGCATTTCGAGCATCTACACCCGTGACCGAGTTAGAATGCTTTCTACGATGGAAACGCTTTCATTGCGATTGTGGTCGGAATTCATTGATACTGTTATCTTTTTGAGCTTTGCTTATGGCTGGATACAAATGTTAAGGGAGATATTGATATGGCATTTTTAAATGAAAACGAATGGATACGCCTCAATGAGATCGCATACAATATTTCATTTATCTATACAGTAGAGGAAATGCAGCATGAAATTCTCAACCGATGGCTTCCTTTTTTGATTTCGTATGATAGCGCAATTTTTGCCCGAATCTCTACTGCGGAGAATGGATCCTATCAGTTTCAGGCCCCAGCGGCTTTTCATCTGCCTCAGCAGGCTGTCGATGTCTGGATGCAGGAAAGCCTGAATTCAGATGCTTTTCGCTGGGCGCTGTATACCTGTAAAGGCGGTGCTTTTCGGGAATCTATGGCATCTTCGGATGAACAGGTGAATAGCAGCGGAATCTACCGGAACTTCTATCTGCCCAATCACTTGGCATATTCCGTCGGCCTTTCCATCTCCTTTCGAGAAGAACCGGTCGGCTTATTGAAATTGTACCGGCAAGCTGATAAGCCTCCGTTTAGCGAACGGGATATGTTTGTATTGGAGCAGTTGCACAAGCACTTTGCATACCGTTTAGTATATGAAGCAAAAAAGGGAGACACCCGCTATTTTTACGCAAAAGGATATCATGAAAAGTTGTGCAGCCAGTACGGCTTGACCAGTCGAGAAGGGGAAATGTTAGATCTGGCCGTACACGGGCTGTCCAATGAAGATATCGCTCAAAAAATGAATATCAGTATCCATACGGTAAAAAAACACTTCCACAGCATATATACCAAAATGAATGTGCGTAACCGGGTACAGATGATCCAGAGTCTTCCTGTATCAACCAACAAGATTGATTTTGATGCGCTATAAATAAAACTCGGGAAAAATGTACCGCCTGCATTGGCTAAACTGCATTATCCTTTGGTAGTATATAAAGATTCGTTGGTCTTACATCGGGACACACAAGGCTTGTCTAAATAATATACAGACTACATAAAATGGAACTGGCGCTGAATTTTAACGCCGGTTCCATTTTGCTATATTTGGGGTACAAAAGTTGGGGGATGCATATGAAACGAAGCGATATTTGGTGGGCAGTTGCTTATGGGTTGTTGGCTGTGTTTACGGTACTCTTTTGCGTCACAGGAGGCTTTGCCAAGGTCAATATAGCGTATCCTTATCTGGCAGGTTTTGCGCAATTCGCTGTCTATGCTACGGCGGGTGAGTTGCTCTCCGGACGTCTGTTGGAGGGAACTTGGCAGATCAACCGGGCAACTTGGTTCAAAAGCCTGAGTTGGGGAATAGGAGGCGTCCTTGTCACGCTGGCCTTTACCGTGTTCAGCCAAGGTACCCGGCAAGCCATGGCAGCAGGTCTTCTTCCGGGATATGGAAATGCTCTGGCACAGGCCTTTTTTACCAGCTTGACCAATAATCTGTTTTTTGCTCCTATTCATTCCGCTCTGATGCGAGTATGTGGAAATTATGCTGAAATCCGCTTTTTGGCGGGACAGCATATCACTCCACGCCAAGCGGTGGACTCTGTAGATTGGGGAGAATTGATCGATTTTACTCTGTTTAAAACGATTCCTCTCTTTTGGATCCCCGTCAATACCGTGGGATTTCTTCTTCCGCAAGAATATCGTATCGTATTTGCAGCGGTGCTTTCCTTGGCATTTGGAATATTGATGACTGTTCTCAAATTAAGGGAACGGAAGAATCGGAGTAGAAAGGAGTTACCTATATGATTCAAATTTCAGATAACACTCAGCAGATCCAACCCTCCAAGATTCGAAAAATGTTCAATAAGGCGCTGGAGTACGATCATGTAATTAGTTTTACACTGGGAGAGCCGGATTTTACTGCCTCGCCGAACGTAGTGGAGGCTGGGTGCAGGGCCATTCGGGAAGGAAAGACCAAGTATTCAGAAAATGCAGGGCTGCTGGCTCTGCGCCAGGCGATTGCAGAGTATCTCCATCGCACAGAGGGACTCTCTTACGATCCTGCAAGCCAAATTGTGGTGACGCCTGGAGCCATGGGAGCCTTGTTTTTGGCGCTGAAAGTGCTGCTGAATCCTGGGGATGAGGTTATCGTCAACGAACCCTGCTGGACTAATTATGTCCAACAGATCCGGATGTGCGGCGGCGTGCCGGTGTCGGTGAAAACCAACGCACAACGGGGATTTGATTTGGATGTATCCGCTATTGCCGAAGCTGTTACCGATAAGACAAAGGCCATTATTCTAAACAGCCCATGCAACCCCACAGGAGCTGTAGCCAGCACTGAAACGCTGCTCCAACTGGCCGAATTGGCCCAGAAGCAGGACTTGGTGATCTTGGCTGATGAGGTGTATAAGCACATCCTCTTTGATGGAAGGACTTATACAAGCTTTGCTGCTCTGCCTGGAATGAAAGAACGGACCCTGGTTATTGATAGCCTTTCCAAAACCTATGCGATGACCGGTTGGCGTATCGGTTATGCTGCCGGACCGGAAAATGTGATCCGGAATATGGTCAAGCTGCAGGAAAATGTCAGTGCTTGTGCGGCCACTCCCTGCCAGGTCGCGGCTATTGAAGCTTTGGAAGGTCCACAAGACCACTTGAAGTATATGGTGGAGCAGTACCGCCTGCGCCGTGACTATGTGATGAAGCGGATATCTGAGATCCCTGGTTTGTCCTGCCATGCTCCGGCTGGGACTTTCTACGCATTTATTGACATCAGTCAACTGGGTATGCCTTGTGAAGAATTTGCCATGAAACTGCTGGAAGAACGACAGGTGGTAGTGGTACCCGGTACGGCCTTTGGCGAATTTGGCGAGGGATATATCCGTCTGTCCTATGCGACATCCATGCAGTGCCTGGAGCAGGGGCTGCAGGAGCTGGAGGAGTTTGTCAGATCCCATGAGACTGAGGGGGACCCCGCATGAGTATGATCAACGGCACCCGCTTATATGATCATTTGACCCGACTTGGGCGAATCGGTTTTGTGCCGAAAGAAGGAACCACACGATTGCCGTATACCCCTGCCTATGACGAAGGACGAATCTATGTTCAACAGTGCATGGAACAGGCAGGACTTCAGACATCCGTCGATCCTGTAGGGAATCTGATCGGTACTCTTCCCGGTCAGGGAGAGATCATTTGCATTGGATCCCACATCGATACGGTGCCGGGGGGCGGGATTTACGACGGAACCTATGGTGTGTTGTCCGGAATCGAGTGTGTGCAGCGCCTTAAGGAGTTGGGATATCAAAATCGGCATCCCATCCAGGTGATTGCATTTACCGAGGAGGAGGGCAATGTCATTGGCGGAACTTTTGGAAGTAAGGCATTTACCGGCGGAGAGATCGATGAAGCTATGCGGCCAAATCTGGCCCTCCACGGACTTACAATGGAGCAGGTCGGCGCCTGCCGAAGAGATCTGACCCAATATCAGTGTTACTTGGAGTTACATATTGAGCAGGGCGGGGTATTAGAAGCTGAAAGAATGCAAATAGGCGTGGTTGATGGTATTGTGGGCATCGTGCGCTATCGCATGACGGTTTCCGGCTGTGCCAATCATGCAGGCAGCACACCCATGCATCTGCGGGATGACGCGCTGGTGAAAGCCTGCCGGATCATTACCCAGCTTATGGAACGGACTGAGGCCGCTTCGCCGGATATGGTCTGCACTGTAGGAACCCTTCAGGTGTTCCCAGGAGCGGTCAATGTGATTCCGGGCAAGGTGGAGTTTATTGTGGAACTGCGCAACCCAACGATGGAGCCCATGGATCAGGTCATTGACTCCGTGCTGAAAGAGCACCCGGAGCTGGTAGGCGAAGAATATATTCGCCAGTCGCCTACCCAGTGCAGTTCTAAGCTGATAAAGCTGAGCGAGACACTGTGCCGCAACCGCGGTATCCGTTTTCGCAGAATGTTCAGCGGTGCAGGACACGATCTGATGAATTGGGGAAAAGCGGTTCCCTCCATGCTTCTGTTCATTCCCAGCAAAGACGGGATTAGCCACTCTATCCGAGAATACAGCGCTCCTGAGGACTTATACCAGGGAGCTGAGCTGCTGATGGAGATGGTTCAGGCTTTGGACCAAGAGGAGGGAAAATTGTGAAGATCAAAATCATCAATCCCAATACGACGCAATCCATGACTGAAAGTATAGAAAATTTAGCACGTCGAGTGGCACGCAGCGACACTCAGGTTTGGGCGGTTACTCCGGCATCCGGGCCGGACAGCATCGAATGTTATGTGGATGAGTATTTGGCTGTTCCGGGGGTCCTGAAAGAAGTGATCCGGGGAGACCGAGAGGAAGGCGCCGATGCATTTATCATCGCCTGCTTTGGTGACCCTGGGCTTCAGGCAGCCAGAGAGGTCACCTCCAAGCCTGTGCTGGGTATCTGTGAGTCGGCCATTGCTGCTGCCAAATTTATAGCGCCGTACTTTTCTATCGTATCGGTGTTGGATCGGTCCCGCAAGGTTACAGAGGATGTGGTGTCCAACTATGGAGCGGAAAAGTTTTGCCGTTCTATCCGATCCACAGGTTTGAGCGTGCTGGAATTTGGCAGGGACCCCAAGAAGGGATTGGAAGCGTTAGCCTATCAGGGAAAGTTAGCCGTGCAGCGGGACGGCGCCGAATGTATTTTGCTGGGGTGCGCTGGTTTCGTGGACTTTGTTGAGGACCTGTCCGCCCAGCTGGGCGTTCCCGTGTTGGATGGGGTAATGCCAGCAGTTAAATTTGCGGAAGCCATGGTAGATATGGGGCTGCGTACCAGCAAGGTGTCTACTTGGGGCTTCCCAGAGCAGAAGAATATCGTAGGCTTTCCCATGTTTACCAAACAAGAATTGATATTTTAGGAGATGACAGTATGCGTACCTTGATTAAAGGAGGCACAATTGTAACCGCAGAACAAGAGTATGTGGGGGATATCCTGGTGGAGGGCGATGTGATCCGCGCAATGGGGACACATTTGGACGAAGCTGCAAATCTTGTGATAGACGCCAAAGGTAAATATGTGTTTCCGGGAGGCGTAGACCAGCACACTCACTTTTCCGCCCTGTGTAATGTCGGCAACCGTGACACCGCCGGATATGAGACGACCGACTCTGCTATTGTAGGCGGCACGACCACCATTGTAGACTTTGCTCCGCAGGATCCGGATCGTGGACTGCTGGATTCCATTGATTATCGAATCAATGTGCGGGCGAAGGATAAGTCTTGTGTGGATTTTGCACTGCATTCCATGGTGACATATATTATGGACAGTATCTTTGATGAGATCGAAGAATTTCCTCGGAGAGGCATTTCCAGCATCAAGATTTTTATGGCCTACAACGGCTCTCCGCTTCATGTAGATGACGGTACTTTCTTCCGTATTCTGGAGAAGAGCCGACAGGTTGGCGCTACGGTATTTGTGCACGCAGAGAATGGAGAGATCCTGAATTTCCTCCGCAGCGAGTGTGTAAAGAAGGGCCAACTGACGCCGCATTACCATTATGTTTCCCGTCCGCCTTTTACTGAGGCGGAGGCGGTGCGCCGGGCTATTTATCTGGCTGGTCAGACCGATACGCCTCTTTATATTGCTCATATGACCTGTCGGGAGGCCATTGCCGAATTACAAAAGGCCAAGGGAACTGGTCAGCGGGTTTCCGGCGAGACTTGCACTCACTATCTGACCACCACTAAGGAAGTTCTGGATAATCCGGATTTCAATGAAGCGGCTAAGTTCGTTTGCTCCCCCGCTTTGCGGGATCGTGAGGACTGCGAGGCTCTTTGGCAGGCATTATCCGACGGACTGCTGACGGCGGTCTCATCCGACCACTGCGGTATAGATGTGGCAGAGCTCAAGCAGGCCGGCAGGAATGATTTTACTCAGATTCCAAACGGTTCCCCCGGCGCCGGCGATCGACTGCATATGGTGTGGACCGAAGGTGTATGCACGGGAAAGCTGACCCTCCAGAAATTTGTAGATGTTATTGCCACTCAGCCGGCAAAAATCAACGGTATCTATCCGAGAAAGGGAACGCTGGCGGTAGGTTCTGACGCAGATGTTGTCATTTTCGATCCCAATTATGAGGGAACAGTTCATCTGGCAGATAACCCTAACGGCGTGGACTACAACCTCTATGAGGGCCGTCGTCAGTCTGGTCGGGTGGAGACGGTTCTGCTGCGAGGCCAGGTTGTGGTGGAGAACGCCAAGTTTGTTGGCCGCTACGGCCAGGGAAAATTCATCCCTGCAAATATGTACGCATCCGGTTACGAAAACCGAAATTAACCAAGTGTGATCCGTAGTTACTCGCGCTGCCAAAACCGAAGATGTTGGGAGCGGTGGGAGGCTGGAAACCGGAGTGCGCAAAACGTTTGGTCTGTTCATGAAAATATACGGTATATCGTATGATCAGTCTCGTTCAAAGCTGATATGCCGTGTCTTGATTTTGCAAGACTTACGTTTTGCGCATCCCTGGACCGAGAAAGTGAGGAGGTGTGATTTGCAGATTCGGATAGGGCCTGTAGTTGCGGAAGCAGAGATTCCATGAAAAAAACCACAGATAATTTATAACAGGAGGCTTGTTATATGGATACTACATATGGAGTGTTGTGTCTCATTCCCCCCATCGTGGCAATCGGATTGGCCCTGTGGACCAAACAGACGATTTTCTCTTTATTCATCGCGGTTTGGTTGGGGTCCACAATGATGAACGGCTTTAACCCTTTGGTTGGTTTTGTCAAAATTATCTCGGACTATATGATCCCCTCTCTCAGCGGAAATGCATCTTTGATCATTTTGGTTACACTCTCCGGCGGTATGATCGCCATGCTCCGTACCACTGGTGCTGCAGAGGCCTTTGCTACCAGGGTGACAAAGGTTATCAATACTGCCAAGAAGGGGCAGATCGTTACTTGCCTAAGCGCTTTCATTTTCAGCTATACGGAACCCTGCCTCATGCTTGGTACTATCATGCGGCCCGTTACTGACATGGTGCGCATCTCTCGAGCAAAATTGGCTTATATCTTGGATTCCATGGGATGCAATTTAGCTGCGCTTTCTCCCATTAGCAGCTATGGTCCCTTTATCACGGGACTGATTGCCGCAGAGCTGTTGGCAAGCGGCGTTGAGGGCAACGAATGGGGCATCTGGTTGAATATGCTTCCGTTCAATCTGTATGGCGTATTTGCCATGATTTCTGTTTTGATCGTTGCTGCTTTCGGCTTGAACTTTGGCCCTATGTACAAGGAAGAAAAGCGGGCCAGAGAGACCGGAAAGCTGCTGGACGACGGGGTTCAGCCCTTGGTTCCAGAGGTGAAAAATGAACTGCCCGCAGATTATAAGCTTACTATGTGGAACTTTATTATCCCTATTGTTTGCCTGTTTGGTTCTCTCTTTGCCACCATTTTCTGGTCCGGCGATCTGGTTAACAACGGGTTGGTGGGATGCTTCCGCAATGCCAACATTACACTTGCTATTTGCATCGCCTTTATGGGTGGCGCGCTGGGTGCGGGCATCATGGGTGTAAGCACCAAGCTCTTCAGCGTGACCAAGGCGTTCGATACCTTTGTCAACGGTATGGCCGAACTGATCTCGGTTCCCTTTATTCTGGTGTGCGCATGGTCCTTGGGCTCTATCGTCAAGGGTATGGGGACCAGCGAGTTTCTGATCCATATTGTGGAGCATTACCTGACTCCCGGCATGGTTCCGGCTTTGGTATTCCTGTTTGGCGCACTCATTTCGTTTTCGACCGGTTCTTCTTGGGGCGTGTGGTCTATTATGATGCCCATTGCTTTCCCGATGGCCGTCGCCTTTGATATTTCCATTCCGTTTGTTGTTGGCGCCGTGATTGGCGGTGGCCTGTTCGGCGACCAGTGCTCCCCTATCTCCGATACGACTGTGCTCTCTTCTACCGGTGCTTCCTGCAACCATATCGTCCATGTTATGACGCAGATCCCCTACGGAATTACGGTTGGTATTTCGGCTTTCGTGGGATTCCTTTTTGGCGGACTGACCGGACAGTATGTCTTGAGTATTGCGGTTACTGCTGCTATTCTGACAGTGAGCCTGATTACTCTGACTCAGCTTACCAAACGGCGTTACCCTGAGAAGGTCCACTAACTGCTTTGCCGTTGGAATAGGAGACATTTATGAAAAAGATTGATACCATTGTGGTGGCCCCGCATTTCTATACGATGGAGGGTGCCGGCGTAGGCTATCATAGTGATGCCGCTATGGCTGTAGACGGAGGCAAAATCTTGAAGGTGGGCAACCGGCCTGAGATTTTAGCGGAATATACAGCTGAGGAAATGATCACCTTGGATCATCATATGGTGCTGCCTGGTTTTATCGATGGCCATATGCATACTGCATGCAATATTATGCGTGGATTGGCCCAAGACACCAACAGTTGGATGATGTTCGGCCTCCAGCCCTTTGACAACGCGGTTAATGACGAGGAACGGGATGTGGGCAGCCGAGTGGCCATTCTGGAGGCCGTCCGGGCAGGCACTACCACACTGGGCGACTATGAATCCAAAATGGAAAATGTGTGTGCTTTCATCGATAAGGTGGGCGCCCGAGGGAATATTGCACAGACGATTCGAGCGGCTAAACGACGGGTTTATCAACCGGGCGAACTCTATGAGTTTGATGATGCCATGGGAGAGGAGAGCCTGAATCGAAACATTGATCTGTATAATAAATGGAACAACAAGGCAGGGGGACGGATTAAGATCCTGTTTGGCCCGCAGGGCGCTGACTTTGTCAGCCCGGAGATGCTGTTGCGTATCCAAAAGGCGGTCAAGGAGCGGGGTACCAAAATCCATATGCATGTGCAGCAAGGAGATCGAGAGACCTATCAGATCGTCCAGCGCTATGGCAAGCGTCCTACAGCTTTTCTGGATGAGTTGGGCTATCTGGATGAATCTCTTATTGCAGTCCATCTTACTGACTGTACAGATGAGGAAGCTGCCCTTATTGCCAAACGAGGTGCCTCAATGATCGTTAATCCGGGTTCGATCGGCATCATTGATGGCATTGTCTGCCCAAGTGTTGTTTTCCAGCAGGCGGGCGGTGTGGTGGCCTTGGGTTCCGATCAGGCTCCGGGCAACAACTGCCATAACATCATCAATGAGATGAAAAATGTTTGCCTCTTCAACAAGATCAAGTATCAGAATCCGGAAGTTATGCCCGCCTGGAAAGCCCTGCGTATGGCCACCATTGAGGGTGCCCAAGCGATTGGCCTGGGCGATACCGTAGGCTCTCTTGAGCCTGGAAAACGCGCGGACTATATTGCTATAGATCTCAGTTGTCCCTCCATGTTGCCGGTGTACACCTACCCAATGCGCAACATGGTACCTAATCTGGTTTACAGTGCCAGGGGATCCGAGGTTTCGCTGGTTGCAGTGGACGGCAAGGTCATAATGCGAGACGGCGCGTTTACCAATGTAGATGAAAAAGAGTACTTGAATGAGATATCTAAGTACCCAGATGACATCGGTCGGCGTGCAGCAGATGAGTTCTTCTCCATTGATGGGACCAATGCTCATTTTATGCGTGAGGATAAGCTGTAAGCGCCTGTTTTGGGGCCTGAGGAAAATCTCCTCAGGCCCCCTTTTTATCAAGGTGGAAAGCTGTATGGCGGTCGGATATTGCGCGGTTGAATGGTTCGTCTCCAGCCATACAATTACGAGCGCTTTGTTCAGGCGGACCACTTGGAGTTTTCTTTCGGTGGCGAGGAAGCTAACGTAGCTGTTTCGCTGGCTAACTACGGCCTTGACGCCGTCTACGTCACCAAACTGCCCGCGCATGCCATCGGACAGGCTGCGGTCAACTCTCTGCGCCGCTACGGCGTGGATACCTCTATGATCGTGCGTGGAGGCGACCGTATCGGTATCTACTATAATGGAAAGGCGCGTCTCAGCGCGGTTCCGTTTGCATTTATGACCGGGCGCATTCTGCCATTCAGGAGTCCACTCCCTCCGACTTCGACTGGGATGTGATTTTTAAAGGCGCGGACTGGTTCCACTTTACCGGCATCACGCCTGCGCTCGGCCCCAACATGGTAGATGCCTGCCGTGACGCCTGCAAGGTGGCGAAGGCACACGGGGTCAGGATTAGCTGTGATCTCAACTACCGCGGCAAGCTGTGGAGCCGTCAGCAGGCACGGGAGGCCATGACTGATCTGTGTCAGTACGTGGACGTATGCATTTCCAACGAGGAGGATGCCAAGGATGTGTTCGGCATTGAGGCGGAGGCGACCGATATCTATGCCGGCGAGATCAACCGCAAGGGCTACAAGTCCGTTGCAAGACAGCTTGCTGATCGGTTTGGCTTTGAAAAGGTCGCTATCACGCTGCGCGAGTCCCGCTCGGCGTCCGACAACGGTTGGAGCGCCATGCTGTTTGACGCTGTCGGCAATGAATACCATTTCTCCAAAAAATATGACTTGCATATCGTTGACCGCGTGGGTGGCGGCGACAGCTTCGGCGGCGATCTGATTTACGCACTGCTCGCCGGTAAGGGCAATCAGCGGGCTGTGGAATTTGCCGTGGCGGCCTCCGCGCTCAAGCATACCGTCGAGGGCGATTATAACATGGTTACAGCGGCCGAGGTGGAAAAGTTGGCCGACGGCGATGGTTCCGGCCGCATCCAGCGCTGAATTGATTTTTAAAATATTCCCTGAATTTATAAAGTGTCATTGTAAGCTGCTGATCACTTCAAGATAGGGACTCTTGCGATTCTTCACCTTTCTTTCCTGAATACGGCATTGTTCGTTGGTGAAAGGGACTGATACCCTGCCAAAGCGACGAACAATGCCAAGGGAGCGCAATATTGGCAGACGAATAATAAGACCACGCAGCCCAGCGGGGCCGCGGTGCCAGAGGAAGCGGACGCACGCCAGAGGCGTGCATTCGCTTCCTCTGGCTTTTCTTTGCCCAAATGTGAGAGAGAAGTGAGATGCGCCAGGTAGCAGCAAAAGTGAAGCACCCATGCCTCGGTGTTCGAGTCACACCAGTTCATAAAATCAACCGGCTGCATCTCGAAAATGTCGCCTGTCGCGAGGAAAAACTGCTTTTTGAAAAACTGTTTTTAAAACTTTTTGCGGTGAAAAAGATGATAAATATGTGAAAACACCGCGCAAAAGCGCGGTGCTTTCTGTGCTGCATCTTTCATCAACACATTTTGTCAGGCGGCAACAATTCGGATATTTTTGCTTTCGCCTTTTTTAATCTGCAAGCAAGATAGAAAAGCCGGAATTAACAATCTAATAGTCTCCGCTCTGCTTCCACATTTTCTATGTGCCATCCGGCAATACTTTGTTGCTCATACTCATATATATCTCGATTCACAACACGTGCATTGAGCGCAAGCATGCCTTTCTGTGGACGATCCGCATATACATATCTGTGTGCATGTCGTATAATCATTTCACGAAACAATTTACTGTATGCCAGAGAATAGTCCAAACCAGACATTTTCCTTTTTACACCGACTTCGGAAAATAGAAGTAGTTTTGGAGAAATGGGCATTAATATATTACTATGTTTCTTTCCCCAGCCTCCACCAAAATCATAGTCTCTTTCGCTATTGTAATTCAAACAAATAACAGGATCATCTGATGTTGGGAACGAAATACCATCAGCGGCATGAACCACTTGCCAATTGAGCCGTTCGGACACTTTTACAGTTGATGTAAGCAAATGCTTTAAATCATGTAAGTAAAATCCTTTGCCAACAATCGTTTTCATTTCGACTATGCTTTTCTCTCGATCAAGTGATATCTTGAGTGGAAATAGGACATCTTCTATACTTTTGCTGTTGGCAGACTGATGGGATACGCTCCTTTGTAATTCATGCTCAGATACCTTGTTTAGCTTTCCACAAACTTCGTTCATCGCGTCAGGAAATATTTTTAGGTTTTGCTTAGTTAATCGCAAGTATGCAGCCGGCGTGCGAAAACATTGGGCAAAAACAAAGTGTGAGAGTATTTTTATTTCCTCTTTTGATAGCTTCTCACCGTTAATCAGCTTATCGAATATTGGTTTTGCTGGTCGTTCAAATTCTTGATCAAA
>OGKG01003706.1_pt1 | contig 13892 bp, 10 predicted proteins | sample 1572201 | NCBI WGS metagenome assembly OGKG01 (sample SAMEA2582146, study PRJEB24529) | metagenome | biome: Human gut stool | place: China | collected 2011 | reverse complement strand
GAGCACAACCTTGCCAAGGTTGGGGTCGCGGGTTCAAGTCCCGTTTGCCGCTCTTCTATCCTTATATTTTAAGAATGTTATTTTTGAAAAACAAAAAAACACGACATTAATGAATTTATATCTCCGATATTTTGACAAAGAGACATTGGTATATAATGTTGAAGAAGCATTAGACTTTTTGCGCTCTATACCAGAAATAGGTATGACACCTAATCTCGAAGCTGATGTACGCGATTACGCAAATAGCGAAGTGTACTATCCTAAAAGATATAAAATCCGTCCACGCGTTTATTTTATCATAATCAAGACAACTGCTGCTACAATGCTCGACTTCAAGCAAAAGAAAGCATTGCACTCTGCACCACAGAATAGTCCTGCTGCAGAAAAGCACGAAATGGTGGCAACTGTCACAACAAAGCTCAACGAGGAACGTCCTGGTTGGTACGAAGGCGAACTCGACTTCAAGCGTGTTGTTCTTGTGCCTACAACTGGCAAGCACGAGTACCGCGACACTCACTTCGTTGTGAGATGCAAGGCGAACTCTGGTCAGGACTGCTACAACAGAATGGTCGATCACCTGCGCGGACGCGTTGATAGCCGTTCACAATTCCCTTCTGCAAAGGGAAAGAACTTCCACTACAAATATCTTGGTATGTGGAAATAGGGCTACGCTGATTAATATTGCAAACAAAGAATAAAAGAATATAGAGAAACAAGATAAAGGGTGTCTGTTTGTATAGAGCAGAACACCCTTATTTGCTTTAAACGGAACAATACTACTATGAACAAAGTAATGCTTATAGGAAATGTCGGAAAAGACCCCGATGTGAAATACTACGATGCCGACCAGGCTGTAGCGCAGTTTCCACTTGCTACAACAGAACGTGGCTATCAACTACAAAACGGCACACGTGTGCCCGATCGCACCGATTGGCATAACATAGTAATGTGGGGAAATCTTGCAAAGATAGCAGAGAGATACGTACACAAAGGCGACAGACTCTACGTAGAAGGCAAGATACGTTACCGTTATTACGACGACAAAAAAGGTCAGCGACGCTTCATCACCGAGGTGTATGCCGACAACATGGAACTCCTCACACCACGCTCCACTACAAACAGTGCAACCGAAACAGCCACTACTACATCATCGTCAAACACAACAATGGCGACAAGCGATGATGAAGACAAATTGCCATTCTAAACAATAAAAACGAACAAACAACAACGCTTTGGAAACTTATATCAATATTATACATGAGTCGTTGGCAGACGTTTACTTCGTCCCTCCAACAATGGGTGTCATCATAGCAGCTATACTGACAGTTGTGCTCATGGGACTCTCTGCATTCGCAAGTGGCTCAGAGATTGCATTTTTCAGTCTCTCACCATCAGACATGGCTGAGGTGAACGAAGCCAAGACTGCAAGCGACCGTAACATTAAGTTGCTGCGCGAAGACAGCGAACGCACACTCGCCACGATACTCATCACAAACAACTTCGTGAATGTGACGATTATCATGCTCTGCAACTACATTTTCTCTCACCTCATACACTTCGGCGAGAAAGCATATTGGTTGCAATTTCTGTCGCTCACCGTACTCTTAACCTTCCTTCTGTTACTCTTTGGCGAGATTATGCCAAAAGTGTACAGTCGTCAAAACCCGTTGGGATTCTGTCGTAAGTTTGTAGGTGGCATCATGGTATTCCGTAAGTTGTTTTGGTTTATGGAGAACATATTGCTGCGTAGTGGCATATTAGCAGAGAAGGTGGTACAAAAGGAGAGTCATGTACTCAGTGTTGACGATTTGGAACAGGCTCTTGAGTTGACCGATAAGGAGGATATTAAGGACGAACAGAGTATGTTGAAGGGTATTATACGCTTCAGCGACGAGACAGCTAAGGAGGTGATGACAAGTCGTCAGGACATCGTAGCACTCGATATTCACTCCAACTATCAAGATGTACTGAAGAGCATTGTGGAGAATAACTATAGTCGCATTCCTATCTATCAGGACAATGCCGACAATATTCGTGGCATTCTCTACATTAAGGATCTCCTGCCTCACCTCTCAAAGCCTGCCAACTTTCGCTGGCAAAGCCTCATCCGCCCACCCTACTTCGTACCAGAAACGAAGAAGATTGACGACTTGATGCGCGAGTTTCAAGAGAATAAGATACACATTGCTATCGTTGTGGACGAGTTTGGTGGCACAAGCGGACTCGTAACTCTTGAAGATATCCTCGAAGAAATCGTAGGAGAGATTAACGACGAATACGACGAAGAGAACAAGTACTACTCAAAGCTCAACTACAACACGTATCTGTTTGAAGGCAAAACTTTGCTCACTGACTTCTGCAAGATTTTAAACATCGATGACGAAGAGTTTGCAGACGTTGAGGGCGACGCTGATACACTCGCAGGATTGCTGCTCGAAATAAAGGGCGACTTCCTATCTATCCACGAAAAGATCGACTACAAGAACTATACGTTCGAGATTGTAGGCATTGAGGAACGCCGTATAAGCAAGATAAAGGTTGTGATACACGAGCAGAAGAACAATACAACAGATAAAGAGAAGTAGAAACTATGCCATTAGTATTCATAAAGAATATAGACAACGACACACGGCTCGGGCTGTGGAAGATTGCGGACGAACTTCATACTGATGAGGTTTGTCCGCAAGTGGTATGTAACGAACTAAAACAGAAGTGCACAAGAAGACAGACAGAAACCGTGGCTGTATATGCTCTACTCCATGCCATAACAGGCAGAACCGACCTCGTTATAGGTCACAATGCAGACGGTAAGCCTACGATTGATGGCTACAACATCAGCATCAGCCACACCATAGGCTATGCAAGCATCATAATATCGAAGAGAAAGAACGTAGCTGTTGATATTGAATATCGCAACAATCGCGTGTTCAGAATCGTTGACAAATTTCTTACGAAGCAGGAACAAGATATGCTGAAGGAATTGATAAAGACGAGCAATCCATCATCACCTCAAACAAATATAGCATCGCAGACAGACTGTTACGATACACAAACAGCGTTATTGCTCTGCTGGTGTGCAAAGGAAACTCTATATAAGTACTTCTCAGAAGAGAAACTGATGTTTAACGAAATGCAAACCAAACTGAAGACAATGTCATCGGAGGGTTCGTTTGAAAACTTCAATCTTAAACGAGACACACTGAAAGACATAATGTATATGCAGAACGAAAAATTCGTCCTCACCTACACATTATAATAAAATCAAAGAAATAAAAAACGTGTATGACATAACTGCCATACACGTTTTTTATCTTTGATAATCATAGTAATACCAATAAGTATTGCCAAACATACGCCGTAGTGCATTCTTCTTATCGTGTTCGTTGTCGAACTTACGCTCCAAGAGCTGATAGTCCTCATAGTCAGTTGCTCCTACATTATCCTTATATATTATAGCAGGCGCAGTGTGCGTATGCATATACAGCGTAAGTGCCTCACGATAATGGCGTGGCAACGTTACCGAGTCGTTCACCTCATAATACTTCTTTAAGTCAGCAACGAAAGCATCCAGATTGCGATCTAACAAATGCGCACACAACACATAGTCGGCCATTGGTTTGTTGACACGATTAATGCGACGCTGGAAATTAATATACTGACGTGCATTCATTGTCTGCTTGTAGCGTCCTCCGAGATATACGTAAAGCTGGTACTCGGGATAAAGCTCGAACTTGATATCCTTACCGTTTGGAAGCATTGCGTCAACACCCACAACCGGATAATCGAACATGTGTTCAGCAAGTTCTCCTTTTTTAGCCAGTGCATACGTGGCAAGCATAGAGATATTGCGGTCGCTCACATCGTATCGACGCAAAGTCTTTAAGGCTGCGTCATAATCGCCATCAAGAAGACATTGCTCAGCATGGATACGTGTATGGAAATACTTATCGTCGTTGCTGACAAAGCAGATTGTGAGCATCAGTATGGTCAAAATCAGAAGATTTAACCATAACTCTCTTATTGGATTGCTCCAAACTCGTGGCAGCGAATCGAGCACACCGCTATTGTTCACCCCAAATACAATCAAGAAAAAAAACAACTATCAGCACTGGCGCAATATATCGCCACACACCAAACGCGAGCGTTCCGCTGTCGGGAGACACCCCAATATTGGTAAGCATTATCAGACAAAGAGCGGAAGGTACGAACGTCAGTGCCCATGCCAACCGTTTCCGTTGTAATATTCTAACAACACCAATTTGTATGAGCAACACAACAAGCGTTATCAGGACAGCCCCCACAAAATGGTTGTAGTGGGTCTGTCCTTGTGATAATACGTGCTGCATCACCGTAAGCAAATCGGCTTGATAGCAGTAAAGATAGTAAAAGCAGAATAGTGTGAACACAAACGTACACATCACGCGTGTCAACAATCCTTGATTTTTCATTAACCCTCTCCTCTGCCTTATTCTAATTCTTTTTTAATACAACAGCCGAACGTGCTGGGATGTACAGCTTCAGCCATTCCTTATGCTCAGATACGTAAGCTGGATCATAGTTGGTGAGATGAGTAATGCTATCGTCTGAGAGTCCGTTACCACCGAACTTCTTCGCATCGGTGTTCAAAACCACGTCATAAGAACCTGTCGGCACGAGGAATCCGTAGTCGGTGAACGAGCGTGTCGGACTAAAGTTGAACACGAAGATGAGATCGCCACGCATGTAAGCGAGAATCTGATCGCCATCGTTGTGCCATATTTCCTGCACAGGAGTCTTCTGGAAGTTCTTCTCAAGCTTCAGTGTTTGCAGCATATCGTGATCGAAGTCACCGAGGAACTTGTAATCGAGGTCAGGATTATCCACGAGGTTCCACTGGCGGCGTGCATACTTATGGCTCCAACCATTGCCTTCGCGTGGGAAATCTATCCACTCTGGGTGTCCAAACTCGTTGCCCATGAAGTTGAGGTAGCCACCATTGATAGTAGAAGCCGTAACGAGGCGAATCATCTTATGCAGTGCGATGCCGCGATGCACGCGGTCGTTTTCGTCGCCACGACGGAAGTGCCAGTACATATCAGCGTCGATAAGTCGGAAGATTATAGTCTTATCACCAACGAGTGCCTGATCGTGACTCTCGCAGTAGCTGATTGTCTTCTCGTCCGAGCGACGATTTGTTGTCTCCCAGAAGATAGAACTTGGCTTCCATGCCTCGTCGGGAAGTTCCTTGATGGTCTTTATCCAGAAGTCAGGTATATTCATCGCCATTCGATAATCGAAGCCGTAGCCACCGTCCTTAAACTTGGCTGCAAGCCCCGGCATACCACTCACCTCCTCAGCGATAGTGATAGCCTGTGGGTTCACATCGTGAATGAGCAGGTTGGCAAGAGTGAGATAGCAGATGGCGTTATCGTCCTGATGTCCGTTAAAGTAGTCGCCGTAGTTGCAGAACGCCTCGCCTAAACCATGACTGTAGTAGAGCATTGAAGTCACGCCATCAAAGCGGAAACCGTCGAAGTGGAACTCCTCCATCCAGTACTTGCAGTTAGAAAGCAAGAAATGCATCACCTCGTCCTTACCATAATCGAAGCAGAGCGAGTCCCAAGCCGGATGCTCATGGCGCTCGCCAGGATAGAAGTACTGGTTAGGGTCGCCTGCTAAGTTGCCTAAGCCTTCTGTTTCGTTCTTCACAGCGTGCGAGTGAACGATATCCATGATTACGGTGATGCCGTCCTTATGTGCTTGGTCGATGAGTGCCTTTAGTTCCTCGGGGGTTCCGAAGCGCGAAGAAGCGGCGAAGAACGAACTTACGTGATAGCCGAACGATCCGTAGTAAGGATGTTCCTGAATAGCCATTATCTGTATGCAGTTGTAGCCGTCTGCCTTGACTCGTGGCAGCACGTTCTCGCGGAACTCGTTATATGTGCCAACCTTCTCAGCATCCTGCGACATACCTATATGACACTCGTAGATGAGCAGTGGCGACTTGTTCGGTTTGAATGTCTTCTTCTTCCATTCGTACGGCTCTGGGTTCCACACCTGCGCCGAGAATATCTTTGTCTCCTCATCCTGCACCACACGTGTTGCCCATGCAGGGATGCGTTCGCCCATGCCACCATTCCAGTAAACGTGCATCTTGAAAAGGTCACCGTGTTTCATTGCCTTTGTTGGCAGTTTAAGTTCCCAATTACCTGCCTCATCAATGCGTTTAGCCTTATATTTATCGTTTTCCTCCCAATTGTTGAAGTCGCCCACGAGATAGATAGCTGTAGCGTTTGGTGCCCACTCACGGAAGACCCAACCGCGTGTTGTCTTATGCAAGCCGTAATATTTATGTCCGTTGGCAAAATCTGTCAACTTCGTTTTTCCATTGTTGGTCAATACATTCAATTTCCACAAGGCATGGTCATGTCTGCCACGTATAGCATCCTCATAAGGCTGTAGATAGGCATCATTCTTCACAAGTCCGATGTGCTTTACAGCCGGTTTTTTAGCCACCTTTGTGCTTTTTGTTTTTGTTGCCATAGTTGAGTGATTTATTGTATTTTAAGATAATCCATGTATTTGTTATAATCAGCGATATGCACCATTACTTGTCGACGTATCGTCGTCCATGTTCATAGTGTCCGCGTGCTGTCACCTTTCCGTTGCGATCTTTCTCTACGAAATTGCCGTCTCGATTATCGTTAGCATAGGTTCCTTCAAACCTTATGCCGTCTTTTGTCTCCTCGATGGCAGCTCCATTACGCTTACCATTGCGATATATGCCTTTAAACTTGGCTCCATTGGCGTAGTGTATTATCACCTGTCCGTCCATCATTCCGTTTTTGAAGGTTCCTTCGTACACATCGCCATTGCGCTTTGTCAGCTTGCCATGTCCATTCTGATTGTTCTTCTTCCACTGACCTACATAGATGTCACCATTCTTCCATGCGAATGTTCCCTGACCATCCTTGTCGCCTTCGAGGAAGTGTCCTGTGTACTTGTCTCCATTCTTGTAGCGGAATATGCCCATACCGGTGCGTTCGCCCTGGACATAGTCGCCTTCGTACACGTCGCCGTTCTGAAAGCGGTAGATACCTTTACCGTTCTGTATGTCATTAAGCCATTCGCCCGTGTACACATCTCCATCAGCGTATTTGTTTACGCCTTTTCCTGAACGTTGGTTGTTGAGCCACATACCATCGTATGTTGTGCCGTCGCCCCAAGCAAAGAATCCCTTACCCGACTTCTGGTCGTCTTTCCAGTTGCCTTCGTAATAGGCACCACCAGCAAAGGTGTACTTGCCCTTGCCTTGGCGCTTGTCCTGCTGCCAATAGCCATCGTACTTATCACCATTGTAGTAGTACATTACACCATGACCTTGCTGATAGTCGCGATACCACATACCGACGTACTTGTTGTTATTTATAAACCAAAATGTACCGTATCCGTGCTGCTGATCCTGAAACCATTCGCCGTCGTATTTCTCACCATCAGAAAAGGTGTAAATGCCTTCACCCTGACGCTTACCTTTCACGTACTCGCCTTCGTAGGTATCGCCGTTCTCGAACAAAGCAGAGCCTTTTCCGTGGGGTTTTCCTGCTTGCAACTGTCCTTTATACTGTGCGCCATCATGCGTGACACATGAGCCAAGCGTAATCTTTTGGGCGTTCGCAGCAAACGACAACGAACAAGCAAGAATAGATGCAAATATATATTTCTTCACTTTTATGCTTATAATATTAGTAATTAACGCCAAAATTATCAAATAAATATGAGAATACAAAATGAATTAAGACTTTTTCACCCGAGTTTGTAAAAAAGGAGGGTGTGCATTCAATGTTTGCGTAGAAACATTGAATGCACACCCTCCAGATAGTTTAATTTCTCAACTGAGTAACCTCTGGCTATTTAGAAGCCGTAGTTGAAGCCGAGCGAGATAAATTCCTTCATCTGCATATAGCCATGCTTGCCACGCTTTGCTCCGTCGTCGAAGCGCGGATAGATAAATATGTTGCTCGATATGTATTTGTTAAAGATGAACGTTACGGTGTTCTCCCACTCCACCAGCACACGCTTATATGAGGTGTATCCGTATAGACGTGTCTTCCACGAAATGTTATTAGCAATATTCCAAGCCAAGTCGAGCGTCACCTCCGAACCGAAGTCGTACTTCGTATGCTTGCCTTCATCCACACCGAAGCGCGATGCCATCTTGCTGTCCTTGATATATGTAAGATTATAAGCAATTGGAGCCAAGTGAATAGAACCTGTCAGTTTACCTTTCAGCGCGTCTACGCTGTAGTCCATACCAAGAGAGGGGTTAATGTAGAGCGGTGAGAGAAAATTGGAGTAAACAGTGTGGTCGTTGCTCTTCAAACCACGCATAAACTGTGTGCTTGCAATGAGCTGGAAGGTGTAATACCAACGCTTCGTTGCCTGCAAGCCCACCTTGCCGGTGTAGCGAATGAGGTCTTCCGAAGCACGCACAGTGTGCAGTGTATCGCCCTTCGAGTTCTGCAGACCGAGGCGCAACTCCAGCTTGTTCTCCCAACGGAAGCGCTGCTTGTTGTTGTAATTAGCTTGTAGCGTGACAGTTCCGAGCATAGAATAGTTGCTTTCGCCGCCCTTGTACCAGTTATCCGAAACGTAGTTCTGGAACAACTGCAACGAGTAGTTACCACTTAGCTTCCAAAAGTTCGGCTTTGCCACGAAGATATCCACTGGTGCTTCTATGTCGGCATCATCAGCCTTAGCCACTACCTTATGGGCGAGTTCCGTCTCTGGAGTAACGCTCTCAGGATACGGGTTTACCACCGGGCCTACGAGATCAAGTTGCCTCTGTGTGTTGCGCACCAAGTCGGGACGATTAAGGTATATATTAGCGAGCGTACGATCCTGTTCGTCGCCATTCTTCTCCAATGCAAACATATTCTCTGACACTCCATGATAGAATGTGAGCGGTGCGAACAGACGATAATACTTGCCATCATTAGTGTTTGCCTCCACCACAGCCGAATCAATATTCGCCTTAGTCACCTTGAGCGAATCCATATACTGCTTCACCAATGCGGGGAGGGTATCTGTATTATGAACTCTTGTACTGCGCAAACGCGACTGAGCATCCATTGGCAGTGCGAAAACCGTAGACACTGCGAGCAAGAACAATTTCAATTTCATGTATCGGTTTGTTGTTAATATTACGATATTTATAAAGATGGTGCAAAGGTAAGAATAATAATTTAAAAACTTTGTGCATTTCGCTTTTTTATACTAACTTTGCATCTTGTATTGTTGGATAATTTAGAATTTAATTCTTAACAAATAATATCACCGTGGCTGAAACAAAGTACATATTTGTGACTGGCGGCGTTGTGTCTTCGCTTGGTAAAGGCATCATTTCGGCGTCAATCGGTAAACTCTTGCAGGCAAGAGGTTACAACATCACTATCCAAAAATTTGACCCTTACATTAACATCGACCCTGGAACACTCAACCCCTACGAGCACGGAGAATGCTACGTCACCGTTGACGGCATTGAAACCGACCTCGACCTCGGCCACTACGAACGCTTCACTGGCATACAGACCACTAAAGCCAACTCGCTGACCACAGGACGCATCTACAAGGCAGTTATAGACAAGGAGCGTCGTGGAGACTATCTGGGCAAGACAATCCAGGTTGTGCCGCACATCACCGACGAGATCAAGCGCAACGTGAAGCTGCTCGGACAGAAGTATCATTACGACTTCGTGATAACCGAGATTGGTGGCACCATCGGCGACATTGAGAGTGCACCATTCATGGAGGCAATCAGACAGATGAAATGGGAGATGGGCAAGAACGCCATCAACGTTCATCTTACATACGTGCCCTACCTGAAGGCTGCCGGCGAGCTGAAGACAAAGCCAACACAGCACTCCGTGAAGGAACTGCAGAGCGTGGGCATACAGCCCGACATCCTCATCCTACGCACCGAGAAGCACCTTGAAGAGGGTATTCTGAAGAAGGTGGCAAGCTTCTGCAACGTCGACCTCGACTGCGTGATACAGAGCGAAGACCTGCCAAGCATCTATGAGGTGCCTGTAAACATGCAGAACCAGGGCCTCGACACAGCAATACTACGCAAGATGGACGTACCCGTCGGCGAGACTCCGTCGCTGGGTCCGTGGCGATCGTTCCTCGAGCGTCGCAAGAACGCCACGCAGACCGTCAACATCGGCCTTGTGGGCAAGTACGACCTGCAGGACGCATACAAGTCGATACGCGAGAGCCTCTCTCACGCCGGCACCTACAACGACCATAAGGTGAACATCTCGTTCGTCAACTCAGAGTTCCTCACCGAGGAGAACGTAGCCGAAAAGCTCGCTGGTCTCGACGGCGTGATGATATGCCCAGGCTTCGGACAGCGCGGCATCGAGGGCAAGATTGTAGCGGCTCACTACACTCGCACGCACAACATACCCACATTCGGTATTTGCCTCGGTATGCAGATGATGGTTATCGAATTCGCACGCAACGTGCTCGGTTATGCCGATGCCAACAGTCGCGAGATGGATGAGAAGACTCCACACAATGTCATCGACATCATGGAGGAACAGAAGAACATCACGAACATGGGTGGCACAATGCGTCTCGGTGCATACGAGTGCGTGCTGCGTCAGAATTCGCGCGTGTTCAGTATATATAAAAAAGAGCACATACAGGAGCGCCACCGCCACCGCTACGAGTTCAACAACGACTTTCAAAAGGAGTTCGAACGCAACGGAATGCAGTGCGTGGGACGCAACCCTGAGAGCGACCTCGTGGAGATCGTAGAGATTCCGGGCCTCAAGTGGTACATCGGAACGCAGTTCCACCCCGAGTACCAGAGTACAGTACTCCATCCGCACCCACTCTTTGTCGACTTCGTGAAGACTGCTATAGAGAACAAGGCTGCGGCAGAGAAGAAATAATATTAATCAAATAATAATTTTAAAAGTGAACAAAAACAACATCATCGGTGCCGTGCTTATGGCTGCGGTCTTCATCGGATACAGCGTCTACAGCCAGCCCTCGAAAGAGGAGAAAGCGGCTGCAGCACGTCAGGATTCGATAGAGAACGTGGCTCGCAAGAACGCCGAAAATGCTGCAAAACTGGCAGCTCAACAGAAGATTGCCCAAGCCCAAGCGGCTGCTGAGGCTGACACAACTGCGCTTTTCCATTCTGCTCTCAAAGGCAAAGCCACAAACGTGGTACTGAAGAACAACAGTGTAGAGCTTACTCTTAACACCAAGGGTGGCGTAGTGTCAAAGGCGGTTATCAAGAACTTCACCGACTACAATGGTAACAGTAACGTGACGCTCTTCGACAGCTCTTCGCAGAGCCTCAACTTCGCACTGGCTGCCAAGGAGGTAAACATCAACACTGCCGACCTCTACTTCACACCGTCTAACCAGACCGATTCTACTGTCACGATGACCGCTACAGCCGGCGACGGCAAGGAGCTCGTCATCAACTATGTGCTCGGCAGCGACTATATGCTGCACGCCAAGCTACAGACCGTAGGCATGGCTAACGATTTCGCACCGTCTGCAAGCCAGATGGACGTACAGTGGAAGGAGATGTGCCGTCAGCAGGAGCGCGGCTTCACATTCGAGAACCGCTACGCTTCGCTCACCTATCACAAGGTGGACGGCGGCACCGACTATTTGTCGGAGGCCAAGAGCATCACCGACGAGAACATCGAGAAGAAGATCGACTGGGTGGCTTTCAAGAACCAGTTCTTCTCGGCTGTGATGATCGCCAAGAACAACTTCGCAGAGAACTCGCTTATGACAAGCGTGCCGCAGGAGAAGGGCTCGGGCAACCTCAAGCAGTACGAGGCAAAGATGAAGACATTCTTCGACCCGAGCGGAAAGACTCCGTCTGAGTTCGACTTCTACTTCGGTCCGAACGACTTCCGCTTGCTGAAGCGCGTCGAGGCTGAGTCTACATTCGGCAAGGACCTCGAGATGCAGCGCCTCGTCTACCTCGGATGGCCGCTCTTCCGCATCATCAACCGCTGGTTTACTATCTATGTCTTCGACTTCCTCACCGGTCTGAACATCAACATGGGTATCGTGCTCATCCTTATCACGATGCTTCTGAAGTTCATCACCTATCCTATGGTGAAGAAGAGCTACATGTCGTCGGCAAAGATGCGTGTGCTGAAGCCGAAACTCGAAGAGGCTACCAAGCACCTCAACAAGCCTGAGGACCAGATGCAGAAACAGCAGGCAATGATGATGGAGTACTCGAAGTACGGCGTCAGTCCGATGGCGGGCTGTCTACCGATGCTCATACAGATGCCTATCTGGATTGCGATGTTCAACTTCGTGCCTAACGCAATCCAGCTGCGCGGCGAGAGCTTCCTCTGGATTAACGACCTCTCTACATACGACCCCATCATCGAGTGGAACACGAACCTCTGGCTCATCGGCGACCACCTCTCGCTCACATGTATCCTCTTCTGTGTGGCTAACATCCTCTACTCGTGGATGACAATGCGCCAGCAGCGCGACCAGATGGTAGGTCAGCAGGCTGAACAGATGAAGATGATGCAGTGGATGATGTTCCTCATGCCGGTTATGTTCTTCTTCATGTTCAACGACTACTCGGCAGGTCTTAACTTCTACTACTTCATCTCGCTCTTCTTCAGCGCTGCTATCATGTGGATTCTCCGCAAGACTACCAACGACGAGAAGCTCCTCGCTATCCTTGAGGCTAAGTACAAGGAGAACAAGGACAACCCGAAGAAGATGAGCGGTCTCGCTGCACGCCTCCAGGCTATGCAGGAGCAGCAGATGGAGCTGCAGCGCAAGCGCGAAGAACTTGAACGCAAGCGCAAAGGACTTTAATATTCTATAATTGAGAACTTCTCAAATTGAGAGTTGAGAGTTGAGAATTGAGAGTTATGATTACCAATGATTACAATTGATACTATACATTATTATTGTTGCATATCATAACTCTCAATTCTCAACTCTCAACATTAATAAACACCTCAACATCACAACACCTCAACATCACATAATCTTAACACCTATCACTTATGAACAAAGCTTTATCACTCGCTGTCGCAGCCACACTCAGTTGCGCCAGCCTGAACTCAGAGGCACAGACTATGATTGGCAAGACTACCGACGTTGCAGCTATCGCTAATGGCGACCGCATGAATGCCGAGACGCTTTGGGCTATGGGACGCATCGGCGGTGCTGCTGCTTCTCCCGATGGCAATACTATTGTCTATCAGGTGGGTTACTACAGCGTGAAGCAGAACAAGAGCCACCAGATGCTCTACACCATAAGCTCCGACGGCAAGAAACAGTGCGCCCTGACAACAACCGCTGCAAGCGAAACCGACGCTACATGGATTGATGGCGGCAAGCGCATCGCGTTCCTCACCGGTGGACAGCTCTGGTCGATGAACGCTGACGGCACAGACCGCCGACAGCTCACCAAGTCGGCAATAGATATCGAGGGCTACATCTTCTCGCCCGACGAGAAGAAGGTTATCCTCATCAAGTCGCTCCCCTACCACGAGAGCATCAAGAAGAACCCCGACGACCTGCCTTTGGCTTCGGGCCGACTCGTCACCGACCTCAACTATCGCCACTGGGACCACTACGTGGAGACCATTGCTCACCCCTTCGTGGCTGATGTCACAGCCGACGGCATCGACGATGGTACCGACATCATCGAGGGCGAACCGTTCGAGTGTCCGATGGCTCCGTTCGGAGGTACTGAGCAGCTCGCTTGGAGCCCCGACTCTAAGTCGATTGCATACACATGCCGCAAGAAGACGGGTGTCGACTACGCCACTTCTACCGACTCTGACATCTATCTCTACGATGTACAGACCGGCAAGACAAAGAACCTCTGTAAGCCAGCC
>OGKG01003705.1_pt1 | contig 13893 bp, 10 predicted proteins | sample 1572201 | NCBI WGS metagenome assembly OGKG01 (sample SAMEA2582146, study PRJEB24529) | metagenome | biome: Human gut stool | place: China | collected 2011 | reverse complement strand
CAGAATATAGGGCACCTTCAGGCTGAATCCCTTATAGACGATAAAGGTTTCGATGTACAGCACCCTGCCCTCCGCATTGCAAGAACCGGCTTCAGAGCCGCCGGCAAGTATGCCGCGTATACGCCCGGCAAGCATGCGGTACTGCTCAAGGACGCGCCGCGTATTCTCGGTGATATACCCGGTATCGCCGGACTTGGCCGCCTCCTCAAGCCGGAGAGCCTCCTCGTACAGCGAGTTCGCCCCTATGGTGCGAGAGCCGCTTTTCAGCGCATGAACCTGTATGCGGTAGTTCTCCAGATCCTTGGCGGCGAAATATTCCGAAATGAGACCGTACCTGTCCTCCTCAAGATAAGTGCCGACTATATCAAGATAAAGCTCCTCGCTGTCGCAGCAATATTGCAGCGCCGACGAGACGTCCAGAAACTCCCCGAGCTGCTCCATTACGCCTTTTTTCGGAGCCGCAGCGAACCCGGACGCCGGCTCGCCGTCTCCCATGCGGACATACTCGGCGGGAAGGTACTTCATAACAGTATCCCAGAGCTGCCGGCTTGAAACCGGCTTTGCAAGGTAATCGTCGAAACCGGCGTTGAGGTACATATTGCGCTCTCCTGAAACCGCATTCGCTGTAACAACGATTATCGGGACGCCCGGGCACAGCTCCTGCTTTTGTATCGTCCGCAGGGTCTCCATGCCGTCCATTACCGGCATCATATGGTCTAGGAGTATGAGGTCGTAGCGGTTCCTGCCGATAAGCTCAAGTGCTTCCACGCCGTTCACCGCGGCGTCTATCGTGACCCGGGTCTCGCGCAGGCTGCGGCGGTAAAGGTCGAGGTTCATCTCGTTGTCGTCGGCTATGAGTATCCGCGCCTGCGGAGCCGTGAATCCCGGCTTGCTGCGCGAAAGCTCTCCGGGACGCGTCAGCGCCGCCGCATCGCCTACCGGGCTTGGATCCGAAACGCCCTGCCTCAGCCGGAAGCTCATGCAGGTACCCTTGCCGTAGGTGCTTTCCACCTCCAGGAAGCTGTCCATCATCGAAAGCAGCCTTGTTACAATGGTAAGTCCCAGACCTATCCCCTGAATATTCTGGCTTCGCTTTTTGTCCATTCGCAGGAAACTCGATGATATCCGCGCGACGTCCTCCCCGCGCATGCCGGTACCCGTGTCCTTGACTTTAACGCACAGCCAGCCGCTGTCGCCGTCAGGTTCCCAGCCGACTTGTATCTCCACCCATCCGCGCTCTGTGTACTTCACCGCGTTGGAGGTCAGATCGTTCAGTATCCTGGTTATGCGAACGCTGTCTCCATGGAGCGTCCTGGGAATATCCGGTGAGAAATCAAGCCGCAGCTCGATATCTTTTTTGTTTGCGTGGTATCCCGCGAAAGCGGCGATATCAGAAAGCATGGAAGCCGCAGAGTAGTTCGTTTCCTCAATACGGAAGCTGCCTGTCTCCATCTCGGTGAAATCCATCATGTCGCTTATCATCGCAAGCAGAGTCTTGCCGGCGCTGCGGATATTTTCAGAATACCGCGTGATCTCTTCGTCCTGGGACTCACGCAGCACCATTTCATTGAAGCCCAGCACGGCGTTGATAGGCGTGCGTATCTCATGAGAGACAGTGCTCAGGAATTCCGTCTTGACCTGGCTGGCGCTCTGTGCCGCCGCCATGGCCTCCTCCGCCTCGTCACGGGTGTCGCGGAGTTCCTTCATGGTTCGCTTGAGCACCTTGAGATCCGGGGTCTCCATCGCAAACATCAGCATCATCAGACCGATGGATACCGTGAACAGCGTAAACAGCACGTTCGGGAAAATAAGCTGCACAACCGGTCCGGAGATCAGTACGAGAATATACACGGATACCGAAATGCGCTGCGCCTTGCTGAATTTTCTGAAATTCACGATCATCATTATACTTGTAATGATTATGGCAGCTATCGGGATCACATGTATCAAAAGGTACAGCGGACCGTGAACGTATCCCGTTTCATCAAACGAGAATATCCATCCGGTGAAGATGTTGACGGCGAGCATTGCGGTCATCGCCCCCGCCGCGCCGAGCGTGAACTCCGGAATATGGCGGTGCCGCGCCGTGCCGTAGATGGCGCATGTGCAGTAGATCACGAACTGACATTCAAGGAACACGTCTGAGATCAGGTAAATAGTATTGAGCGCGGTGTTGAGCCATATCGGAACGCTGTCGGCATAGCTTATGGTTATCGCGGTCACGACGTCCAGGGTCACTGCAAGGAACAGCACTCCTGCGAGCCGCTTGAAATGCCGGTTGCTTGGCGAATCCGACGGATATTGCAGATATACATACAGGTTCAGCACCACCAGCAGAGCCGCTGCCGCAAGCTCAAAGTAGATGTTGTATTTCATGCTTCGGAGCCGAGCAGCGCGGCTACCTTATCGGTAAGCTCCTTCGGCAGGAAGGGCTTCCTGAGGTAAGATGTGACGCCCAGCCGTATCGCCTCCCGGACAGTTTCCTGTGTAGCGGAGGCGGTCAGGAACATCACCGGGATATCCTTAAGCTTCTCCGACTGGCGAATGCTTGAAAGCGTGTTGAACCCGTTGAGCAGCGGCATTTCGATATCAAGCAGAATGCAGTCTATCCGAGGGTTGGAGGGTTCTCTCAGGAACTCCAGGCATCGCTTGCCGGACTCGGCAGTCACCACCTCGTGATCCTGCTTTTCCAGAATAAATTTACACATCTTAAGCGTTATCTTGTCGTCGTCGACTACCATTATTCTCTTTTTCATCAGTATTTCTCTCCGTTCTCGGTAAATTTTTGTATGTAAGCTGCCGCCGCTTCGTCAAAGCTTCTGCAATGCGATATCAGCCGCCGCTCATGCGACCTGAGCTTCGCAATGTTCCCGGCTGCAAGAAGATCCGCGGCGTACTGTGCGGACTGAGCCAGACGTTCAGCTCCAACCGCCGCGGCAGCGCTGCAAAGCTCGGTGCAGGTCTGCGCGTACTCCTTCCAGTCGGAGTTATCCAGAGCCTTCTCCAGCGATTCCGCCCGCGAGGTCATATCCGCCATTCCAATGATCCTGCGGAACAGCTTTTCGTCGCCGCAGCAGCAATTTATTCCCGCAGCAGCGTTCAGTTCCGGAAGCTCCCTTGCGCCGGAGGCGGCTTCACGCGTTTCCGAGCCGGGAGTTATCGGAAGGATCAGCTCCCGCGGCAGGTACTCAAGCAGCACCGATTCCAGGCGGTCGCTCTGCACCGGCTTTGCGAGGTAGTCGGTAAATCCACAGGCGGCGTACTTCTCCCGCGCCCCGACCATCACATTGGCGGTCAGCGCGATAACCGGAGTCCCGGCATTGGGAGAGCCATCCTGTGCACGTAGCTGTTTCAGGGTCTCAATGCCGTCCATATCAGGCATAAGGTGATCCATGAATATCAGGTCGTAGTGCGTACGCGAAACCAGCCCGAGGCACTCGCGCCCGCTGTAGGCGGATTCGGTCCGTATCTGCGTCAGACGGAGCAGTCCCTTTATGACATCTATATTGAGCTTCACATCGTCCACTACCAGGATCCTTGCTCCCGGCGCCCGGAAGCGCTCGTGATACTCCTCTTTCTGACCGCTGGCGGCACGGCGGTTCTCGATGAACACCCCGACCGGTTCGTATGACACCACGCGCTGCGGTATCTCCACAGTGAATTCCGAGCCGGAGCCCAGCGTGCTGCGCACCGCGATGGTACCTCCCATCATTTCAGTGAGATGCTTTGTTATATTGAGCCCAAGACCGGTGCCTTCGATGTGGCGGTTGGTCATTTCGTCCAGCCGGCGGAACGCCTTGAACAGGTTCTGCTGATTCTCCTGCGAGATACCCATTCCGGTATCGCGGACGGATATTTTCAGCATGATCTCGTTTTCGGCGGTATGTTTGAAATCAACGCGCATAGTAACCTCGCCCGCAGAGGTGTACTTCACGGCGTTTGTCAGCAGGTTCAGTATGACCTGCCGCAGCCGCACTTCATCACCGGCGAGCTTCGCGGGAAGCTGAGGGTCGTTCTTTATCTCAAGCAGCAGGTCTTTTTTCTCAGCCCGCATTATCATCATGCTGTAACAGTCGTTCATTAGCTGCTGCGTACTGTATTCTGCGGTTAGAAGCTCCAGCCTGCCTGATTCTATCTTCGACAGGTCGAGGATATCGTTTATCACCGATAGCAGCGAGTGCCCGGCAGACTGGATATTTGCCGCATAGCTCAGGATAGACTCGTCGCTGCTTTCCCGTAGTATCATCTCGTCCATTCCCAGGACTGCGTTGATGGGCGTGCGTATCTCGTGCGACATGCTTGCGAGGAAGGATGTTTTGGCTTCGTTGGCACGGTCGGCGGTGCGCATCGCTTCCAGCAGCTTTTTTTCCTGCTGTTCCATTTTGCGCTGCTGTCGCTTGAAAACTACGCTCTGGTACTTTACGGTAAGCCCGATCATCACCGGGACCGTCACCATCACCTGAGCTACGTCAAGCACGGCCATTTTTGTGAGGTCGCCCTCGGGGAGCAGGATAAGTTCCGGGAAGAACATCTGGACTGCAAGGCAGCCGAGCGCGGCGATAAGGTCAAGCGCGAACATCACGCAGCACCTGGCGCCGTCCATCGCGAACCACGGGAACACCAGCCCGAATGCGAGCCAGAGGGGCATTCCGCTGTAGACTCCCCCGTTCAGCATGTACATCAGCGGGAACAGCACCAGATTTACCGCAATAGTGATGAGGTAGGACGCAGCTTCTTTCTTTTTGCGAATAACCGAGAGATAGAACGCCAGGGACAGCGTAAGCAGCCCGAGCAAGGAGGCAAGGTTCCCCGCGAGACTCATCTGCGTCGCGAAGGAGATCACCACTGACGCGGCGCAGCCCGCCATGCTTATAGTAATCAGTATATTCTGTAGTTTGTGGCGTATGTCGAGGTCGTCGCTCAGAAGGAGCGTACGGAGTTTGTTTTTGTCTGAGAGCATGCGCAGTATACCCTCCCTGAGTTGGCTCGCGGGGATTTCCCGCATTTGGCATTTGATATATTGATTATAGCATAAATCTATATAAAATGCAATATACATTAAATTATTTTTGTGCAGAAAAACAAATGGGAACCTCTAAAAACCGGTTTGAAAAGGGAAAATGGGTAGAGTGCGCCGAATGCGATGAAAGCCGACGAAGTAAGGCTGTATGCCTTACGAGGAGGTTTGAAGAAGCAGTCAGTGTGCTATACACATTTTCACTCAAACAAGGTTTTTAGAGGTGACCAAAATATTACAGAATTATAGTCCGAAGCATACGCTTGCAACAAAACAAACACGGGCAGACAAACTGCCTGCCCGTTGTTAAATAATTGCCGTAACCGCCGCCGGAATTCAACTCACCGAGCCTCCGGAACGCTCTCCGTTTTCCGGAGCTGGACCTTTTTTTTGAGCCTTCTCCGGCATATGAAGAAGCAGATAACATGCGCCGCGACCGTTATCACCCAGGAAACCGGATAGGACAGGTACACAGTGTCCGGCGTATGGAACTGCTCCATCTGGAACACCGTCCCGAGCCACACAAGCCTGAGTCCGCATGCGCCGAGCAGCGAAACTATCATCGGCGTGACTGAATAGCCCATTCCGCGCAGTGAGCCAACCATGACGTCCATAATGCCGCACAGGAAGTATGTGCCGCAGACGTACATCATACGGCGCACGCCGGCGTTTATCGCCTCGTCGCCGGAGGTGTAGATACTGAGCAGCGGCCGGCTGAACGTCATCGCAACGCCGAGACCCAGGATAGCCCACACCGCCACCACGCACAGCAGTCCGCAGCGAAGTATCTTGTTGATACGCTCGTATTTCCCTGCGCCAATGTTCGCGCTGGTGAACGACAGCGTGGACTGATAGCAGGAGTTCATCGCCATGTAGACGAATCCCTCGATGCTTGCCGCCGCGGAGTTACCCGCAATGACCGCCTCGCCGAACAGGTTTATGGAGCTTTGGATAACCACGTTCGAGAGCGAGAACACCGTTCCCTGGAATCCGGCGGGAAGCCCGATTTTAAGTATCATCAGCAGCTTGTCTTTGTGGATACGCAGGTTTTTCAGCCGCAGCTTCAGACCGTTCTCGTCCTTCTCGCGCATGAGACAGCGAACCATCAGCGCCGCCGAAACACCCTGGGAAATCGCGGTCGCGAGACCTACTCCTGCGGCGCTCATATCCAGCGCGATGACGAACAGCAGGTCGAGCAGCACGTTGACTACTCCGCCGCAGATGAGGTATATCAGAGGGCGGCGGGTGTCCCCGGCGGCGCGAAGGAGCGCGTTTCCGAAATTGTAGATCATCATGAACGGCATTCCGCAGAAGTAGAGCCGCAGATAATCCGAAGCCATGCCGAGAATGCTCTCCGGCGTGGACATCAGCCCGAGTATCTGCTCCGCGAAAAGCAGTCCAGCAGCCATCAGCAGGAATCCGCTGATAACGCTTAGCAGCATTGCCGTGTGGACTGTCCTGTTAAGCTCGGAGTAGTTTTTCGCGCCGCAGTAGCGCGCCGCCACGACGTTCGCGCCGATGGAAATACCGATAAACAGGTTGGTCATGAGGTTGATGAGCGCGGTGTTCGAACCTACCGCGGCAAGCGCGTTATCGCCTGCAAACCTTCCCACGACGATGATATCGGTCGCATTGAAAAGCAGTTGGAAAAGCCCCGAAAACATTATCGGAAGTGTAAAAACTATCATCTTGCGCAGCACGGGGCCGCTGCACATATCAACGTATTTTGCTGATCTCATTGGTCGCTTCTTTCTGGAATTTCGCTATTTCACCGGCTCAAACCGGTATTTCTGTCCTGCCTCGGGGTATTTCTCACGGTCGGTCTCGGAAAGGAACATCTCAAGCGGGCGGGCGCATATCCTGTGCTCGCCGTAGAGCGCACGGTACACCACCAGCATTTCTCCGGACTCTGTGTGGCGGGCAACTCCGAGTATCTCGTAAAGGTACATCGCGCTGTCCGCGCGCTCGCTTTCCGGGAGCATTCCGCGCTTGAAGTGCTGCACGACGGTTCCCGGGAGCAGGTCTTTTTCGGTAAGCTGCATATTACACCACCTGGAAAATATAGAACTTGAGGTAATCCGTCTCGGGAACGTTCCAGAGTATCGGGTGATCCGGAGCCTGCCTGCGCGCCTCTATCTGCCGCAGCGAGACTCCCGCGTCGGCTGCTGCGTCATGGAGCATATGCCGGAACAGCGTTTCAGTCATGAAGTGCGAGCAGGAGCAGGTCGCAAGGTAGCCGCCCCTTGGCAGCAGCCTCATAGCCTTGAGATTTATCTCCTTGTAGCCGCGCTCCGCCGCCCTTACGGTGCTGGAGCTCTTTGTGAACGCAGGCGGGTCGAGGATTATGAAGTCATAGGGGTGGCCTCCCGCTCGGTAAAGCTCGGTGAGCAGGTCGAACACGTCAGCCTGCCGGAACTCCACGTTGGTGAAGCCGTTCTGCTCAGCGTTGCGGCGGGTCATCTCGATGGCGTCCGCGGAGATATCCACGGCGGTCACGGACTTGGCTCCGGCTGCTGCGGCGTTCAGCGCGAACGAGCCGGTATGTGTGAAGCAGTCGAGGACGGTACGTCCCTCCGCAATGCGGCGGATAGCCTGGCGATTGTACTTCTGATCGAGGAAGAATCCGGTTTTCTGACCGTTGATGTAGTCCACGGTGTATTTTATGCCGTTTTCAGTTATTTCGGTCACGCCGGAAAGGTCGGTGCGAAGCCCCGCGCCAGCCCAGAAGCCCTTGTATTCCTCCATGCCCTCAAGCTCGCGTATCTTAACGTCGTTGCGCTCATATATTGCGGAGATATGCTCGCCCATATCCGCGAGGGTCTGCACAAGCAGCTCGTAGAGCGCGTCCTTTACACGCTCCGTGCCGAGGGACAGCACCTGCGCAACAAGGACGTCACCGAATCTGTCGACGGTGAATCCGGGGAAGCTGTCAGCCTCGCCGAATATGAGACGGCAGCAGCGGAAATCCTCCGCGCCCATGACGGTGCGGCGGTAGTCCAGCGCGTAGCGTATCCTGCGGGCGTAGAAGTCACGGTCGAATCTGTCGTTGGCGTTGCGTGAGATGACGCGTATGCGTATCTTGGAGTTGTCGTTTATGTAACCTGTGCCGAGGTAGCGCCCCTTGCGGCTGAAAACGTCGGCAAGGCCGCCGTTTTCGTATTCGCCGGAGACCTCTGTGACCTCGTCGGCATAGACCCACGGGTGTCCGCCGCGGAGTGCCCTCTCGCCCTTTTCGGTGATGGTCGCCTTGGGATAGTTTCTTTCCATATTATATAGTATCCTTTTCTTTGAAATTGAGTACCTTTCATTATACATCTTTTCGCAGGAATAGTCAAGACATGACGGGAGCTCCGCGGGATACTTTTTGCAAATACCTCCCGGGACGTCAAAGACCCTCCTGCGCCGAAGCACGGGAAGGTCCCGGGTCATTTTCTTTTGGGATCGAAGCCGGTCACTGATTTCAGGCGTATCTTGTCGGCGTACATCGCTTCGTCAGCGCTGGAGAGCATTTTGTCGCAGTCCGGGATATCGCCGGGGCTGCACAGGCAGGGACCTATCGGCATGTAGATCGGGTAGGGCTTGCAGGAGGTGCTGTTGGTGATGTTCACCTTTTCGCTGATCTCACGGCGGAATTCGTCGATTCCCTGCTGAGTGATATCGCCGTAGGCAGCCTTCACGAATTCGTCGCCGCCGATACGGAAATTCTTCTCGCAGGAAGCTCCGCTGATGCGGGTGCAGGAAAGCAGTCCGGCGGCGGTATTTATCAGATTATCGCCCTCGCTGTGACCGAAGCTGTCGTTTACGTATTTCAGTCCGTTCAGGTCGGACATTATCAGCAGAAAGTTCTTCCCTGCCTCCCGCGCCTCGGTTATCATCTGTGGAAGCATGGAGTTGAAACCGTTTCTGTTGAAAAGTCCAGTCATTGAGTCCGTAACGGCGTCCTGGTTGACCTTTTTATAAAGGTACCGCATTATAGTCAGGCGGCGTTGGGATTCAACGGCGTTTGCCAGGACGTTCACCCAGAAATCAAAGCTTGCCTGCGGTGAAATTATTTTACTGCCGTATGAGAGCACGGCGTACCCGTAGCACCTTTCGATAAAATGTAGCTGCCTGAAAACATACGCGGCGGGGTCGCCGTCGGCGCTGAACAGCGGAGGGTACACCTCGCTGACCGGGAACCGCCTGTCCGTTCCGACGAAAGCGTCTGAGGTCCCGTCGGGGAGGCGTTTGTGGTCAAGCACCATCAGCATTTCATCGGTGTAGCTTACGCAGACATCGTTCTCGTCAAGCGACAGCTCGGGCTTCACTACATCGTCGCACATGCACACGCTGAATCTGGTGAAGTCCCCGAACAGGTGGGTATACCAGTTTGCGGTCCACAGGGTCTCGCGGATGTTCGGGCGCCTTATCAGGCTCTCGCTCATGGTGTTGTACTCGGTGAAGAAATCGCTGATCTCGTTGGGATCCTTCACGCGGAAATCCAACAGGTTGTATTCGTCCGGGTACATGCAGCCGCAGGTCATCGCGGGGCGTTTCTGGAACTCGGTAGGAATACGGTTGACGCTTGGAATGCTTCCGCCGTTTATCATGCTGAACAGACCCTCGCAGGCTGAGAATCCGAGGTTATCGGTGGCTCTTATCGTTGCGGAGATGTATTCCGAGGTTTCGGTCTTTTCGCCGTAGCACGCGAGCTTTATATCCCTGGGCGCACGAAACCCGCGCTTGTACAGCGCTTCGTATATTCCGTCCGCCATGTAGCTGTTCGCGCATATTATCGCTTCCGGAAGCCCGCTTTCCCCCGCCAGCAGGGAGCTTACGATATCTTCGCCGCAGGTGCGCCAGAAATCTCCATAAAACATGCGGTTTTCGCGTATTTCAAGGTTATTTTTCGACATTGCCCGGCTGAACGCTTCCAGGCGGTGTTCAGCGTGAGGGTGGTTCTTTCTTCCGGTAACGAACGCGATATCCTTACAGCCATGCCCGGCGGATAGGTGATCCACCAGGAACTGTATCGGCTCAGAGTCGTCCGAGAGGAAGCAGGGGAACTCATCATAATTGCCGTCGATGGTCACGACCGGGATTTTTATTTTTCTGGAAGCCGCAATCAGTTTTTCGGTGATCAGGGTGTCGCGCATGGAATAGTCGATAGTATCCGGAAGGTATATCACGCCCGAAAACCTGGAGTAATCCCCTAGGAGTGAAAATATCACCATTTCACCGATCTGGTAGGCTTCGTCGCTGCGTGTGCTTGTTACGCAGAATACCGCTACGTTGGTGTCATGGCTGAATGCCGATCTGTATATTCCTTTAAGTATCCCGGACTGATAGTCCAGGCTAGGTTTCTCAGTAAGCACAGCAATACATTTTCTGTTTTCCATAATCCACCCCTTATTCATGAAATATATATATTTATTATACATCATCAAAAGTCACCATGTCAATGACCTGAGATAATTTATCAGCTATTTTTTAGAAAAACCCAGTTGTGAATTATGATTCAACAGCCATACAAATGTTGCATATCTCATTGACAGACGCATCAATACGTGATACAATAATATAAGCAGACCTCCAGGTGGGTCTGATTTTTCTTCACTCAAAGGAAGTGCGTTTTATGTGGCTGGTGTTCGCGGCCGGGTCGGCGTTCTTTGCCGGATTAACTTCAATTCTTGCAAAATGCGGTATCCGCAAGACTGATTCTACTGTGGCAACCGCGCTGCGCACCATCGTGGTGCTTATCATGGCGATACTCATGACCATGATAACCGGCTCCTGGAGCGGCATCACGAACATAAGCGGCAAAACATGGCTGTTCCTCGTGCTTTCGGGACTTGCGACCGGCGGTTCCTGGCTGTGCTATTTCAGGGCGCTTCAGGTAGGCGATGTAAACAAGGTCGTGCCGGTGGACAAATCCAGCACGGTGCTTACAATGGCGCTCGCTTTCATCTTCCTGCACGAGAGCATTTCCCCGCTGAAATGCATATGCATGGTGATGATACTTACCGGAACCCTGCTGATGATCGAAAAGAAGAAAACCGACAGTCCCGGCTCAAACAGCGCGAAGTGGCTTCCCTACGCGATTCTCTCGGCGGTATTCGCCGCGCTGACCTCGATACTCGGTAAAATAGGTATCGACGGCGTAAGCTCCGACCTCGGCACTGCGATACGCACTGCGGTTGTCCTGGTGATGGCATGGCTGATGGTCCCTGTGACGGGCAAAGCGGATAAGCTCCGCGGGCTGGACAAGCGCGAGCTGCTGTTCATCGCACTCTCGGGACTCGCTACCGGCGGCTCTTGGCTGTGCTACTACAAGGCGCTTCAGGACGGCCCTGCAAGCGTTATTGTTCCGATAGACAAGCTTAGTATCCTCGTGTCGATACTATTCTCCTACATAGTGTTCCACGAAAAGCTTACGAAACGCTCCGCTGCAGGCCTTGCGATACTTGTCGCGGGAACTCTGCTCATGCTGGTCGGATAATACAAAGATGGCTACTCTTTTTAAGACAGCCATTGAATTGTTTAGAGGCGATGTATGCTTCCTCAACAGTCCACCGGACTGTTGAGGAAGAAAGGCGCAACTAGATTTTATATGTGGCTTGTTTTCCCCCACACCCATTTAGCGCTCTTTTGGCGTTTAGCCGTGCTTCCGCACGGAGTAACTGCGCACTTCGTGCGCAGTATTTCGCCTAACGGCGACGAGGGCGCTGCCCTCGACTCGCAAGGGGGACGCGTCCCCCTTGACTCCCGATTAGGGGTTGCAACAAGTGGAACACTTGCCGCTAAATAATAATTTGTCGGCAGCTCTCTTTTTCATTCCTTCGTTTTCCGGTTGTTATATCTGAACATCACAAACGCCGCTGCGATTATCACCGCGTAGCCCACGAAACTGAGCACGTCTGGGACCTGATTCAGCACCACAAACCCGATGAGCGCCGCGAAGATTATCTGCGAATAATCGTAGATCGAGACCTCCTTCGCCGGAGCGTAGGAATACGCCGTAGTTATGCAGAACTGCGCAATCGCCGCGCTGACTCCCGAGCCTACCAGCATTAGGGTCTGCACCAGGGTCATGGGCTTGAAATCCAGCAGCATCAGCGGGAACGCCACAAGCGTTGAAAACGCCGAGAAAAAGAACACCACATAGTAACTCTTGACGCCCTTCCCCGTTGCCCGGCGGACGAAAGTATACGCCGCGCCCGCACACATTCCCCCGCAGAATCCCGCGATGGAGGCTCCCAGCTCCGCATTCTGGAAGGACGGCTTGATAACGAAAAGCGCGCCGATAAACGCAGTCAGGATTATCGCCCACTGTACCTTATTAGCGCGCTCCTTCAGCAGGAATGTCGAAAAGATGATCGCGAAAAACGGCGACATTTTGTTCAGCAGCGAGGCGTCCGAAATGCTCAGCCGGTCTATCGCGTAGAAATTCAGCACGACCCCGGCGTAACCGCACGCCGCGCGCATGAACAGGTCGAACCTTGCTCCCTTCGGCAGGATAATGGAACAGCGATTCTTTATCATCGCGCCGCTCGCAATGAACAGCGCAAAGAAGTTCCGGAAGAACGTCTTTTGAATCGTCGGGACATCTCCGGAAAGCCGCACGAACATGTTCATCAGCGCGAAGAAAAACGCCGATGTTATCAGAAACAGTATCGCCTTATTCAGCCGGGAAAGCCCCTTCCTTTTCTGCTCAGCCATCAGACTGCCCCTTTTCGACGCGCTCCAGCATGCGGATATACTCCCCGAGCACCGGCTGGAAGTGTATCCCGTAGAATCTGCGGTCGGATGCCGCGGCGGTGTACTCCACAGCCGCATATGTGAACTTTGTAGCTATCTCCAGAGCCTGCGGATAATCCGCGCCGCGCAGCACCGCTCCCAGCAGCGCCGAGGCAAAAACGTCCCCGGTGCCGGAGCATGCAACGTCCTTCTTCGGGGTGAGGCACTCGGTGAAGGCGCCGTCAAAGCAGCCGACCGCCCCTAGCTGTCCCTTCTCCGAAAATCCGGTGATGACCGCGAACCTCACTCCGAATCCGCACAGCTCCCGGAGCATTTCCTTTGTTTCGTGGAGCGTCGGGCAGGGATTGAAGCTGCGCCCTGTCAGCAGGCATGCCTCCGTGATGTTCGGGGTAATGATGTCCGCGCCCTCGATGAACTTCCGCATTCTTGCGGGGTAGTCGTCGGTGAGCGCCGCGTACATCTTTCCGTTGTCGCCCATCACCGGGTCGATGAACGCCGTGCCGTTTTCGGATTTCAGCCGCAGTACGGCATCCCGCACGCAGTCGATCTGATCTGCCGAGCCGAGAAAGCCCGCGTACACCGACTCAAACCGTAACCCTAACCGGTCGTACTGGTCGATGACACGCGGCATAACACCGGTCAGATCAACCGTTTCCCAGCCGGGAATGGCCATGTGCGTGGAAAAATATGCGGTCGGCAGCGGCACGCACTGGTGTCCTGCCGCCGAAATCGCTGCAATGATCGGCACAAGCGACGAACGTCCGAAACCCGACAGATCGTGCAGCGCTAAAACCTTTTTCTGCATGGATTTGCTCTCCTTCTTACTCTATGGCAGCACCGCATAATTAAAGCTGCGGCTTCTTGCGCAGGCTCCGGTCGCTCTGCCGCGGCGCTTTGCGAAAATTTTGTGTTCACAAATCGCTCTTGTTCAATTATGCGGTATTGCCCTGTCTGTATCTCAGCATACAATGAAAAGCCTTTTCTGTCAACGCACCTGTCTGCCAGAATTCACATTATGTACTTAAATTTCCCGATCGGTTGTGGTATAATATAGGGTAACAAATTGGCGAAGCTGCTTTCACAAGCAGGGTATGCAATGGTTATGAAAGCAGCTTCGCCAATTTGTTACCCTATATTAT
>OGKG01003700.1_pt1 | contig 13903 bp, 8 predicted proteins | sample 1572201 | NCBI WGS metagenome assembly OGKG01 (sample SAMEA2582146, study PRJEB24529) | metagenome | biome: Human gut stool | place: China | collected 2011 | reverse complement strand
GCTACGCTAAGGTTATCAACCTCGACAAAGAAAGCGAACCCGATATCTACAACGCTATCCGTCGCGACGCTCTGCTCGAGAACGTAACTGTTGATGCTAACGGTAAGATTGACTTCACCGATAAGAGCACAACCGAAAATACTCGTGTATCTTATCCTATCAACCACATCGAAAACATCGTTAAGCCTATCTCTAAGGGCCCGGCTGCAAAACAGGTTATCTTCTTGTCAGCTGACGCATTCGGTGTATTACCTCCTGTATCTATCCTCTCTCCGGAGCAGACCAAATACTACTTCCTCTCTGGCTTCACCGCTAAATTGGCCGGTACAGAGCGTGGTATTACAGAGCCTACTCCTACCTTCTCAGCTTGCTTCGGTGCAGCTTTCTTGACCTTGCACCCCACAAAGTACGCAGAAGAGTTGGTTAAGAAGATGGAAAAATCAGGTGCTAAGGCATACTTGGTTAACACTGGTTGGAACGGTACCGGCAAGCGTATCTCTATCCGCGATACTCGTGGTATCATCGACGCTATCCTCGACGGTTCTATCGACAAGGCTCCTACGAAGATTATTCCTATCTTCGACTTTGTTGTTCCTACCGAACTCCCCGGTGTTGACACCAACATCCTCGACCCGCGCGACACTTACGATTGCGCTTGCAAATGGGAAGAGAAAGCTAAAGACCTGGCTGCCCGCTTCATCAAGAACTTCGCTAAATACGAAGGAAACGAAGCTGGTAAGGCTTTGGTTGCTGCTGGTCCGAAACTCTAAGCCAATAGCTAAAAATACAAACAGAAGGCTGCTCCCGCTAAGGGATGCAGCCTTTTTTGTTTCTGGTATCAGACTCATCCCGTATGCCACAAACCGGAACCACAAGCGCATAAATACTATTCCCCGCCCTTGCCGTTCCGGTTTAAGACTGACGTCTGACGTTCTATTCCACCCGCACTATGCGGCAGAAGCACGTACCATGCACCTTAGTAAAAAGGGGGAAAATGGGAATCAAAAAATAGTGCCGGAGGTGTTTCCCCCGGCACTATATAAAATAAGGAATCCTGCACACAAAACCGTCAGAAGAGGCTCCACGCCACCGTCAGGCCGGCCATCACGATGGAAACCATTGACATCAGCTTAATCAGAATGTTCAGGCTGGGACCTGACGTGTCCTTAAACGGGTCGCCCACGGTGTCGCCCACGACGGTGGCCTTGTGTACCTCACTGCCCTTTCCGCCGAAATTCCCCTCTTCCACATATTTCTTGGCGTTGTCCCAGGCTCCGCCCGCATTGGCCATGAATACGGCCAGCACAAAGCCCGTGGCCAGACCGCCCACCAGCAGACCTACCACGCCGGCCACGCCGAAAAGCAGTCCCGTCAGTACGGGAGCGGCAATGGCCAGCAGCGAGGGCACTACCATTTCGCGCTGCGCACCCTGCGTAGCTATACGTACGCAATGGGCATAGTCGGGGTCGGCCGTGCCTTGCATTATTCCTTTTATCTCGCGGAACTGACGCCGCACTTCCTCCACCATATTGGCAGCCGCGCGTCCCACGGCATTCATGGTCATGCCGCAGAACAGAAAGGCCATCATGCTACCGATAAAGATACCCGACAATACTTTGGGACTCATCAGCGTCACGTCATAATACTGCATAAAGTCATTGAAAGAGGCCTGCGCCACCTCCACCGTACGCCCGCCGGGCAGCGTAAGCACTTCATGGCCCAGACGGGTAAGACCGATGCGGATTTCCTCAATATACGAAGCCAGCAGTGCCAACCCCGTCAGGGCGGCCGACCCGATGGCAAAGCCCTTGCCGGTGGCAGCGGTGGTATTGCCCAGCGAGTCGAGCGCATCCGTGCGGCGGCGCACTTCCTCACCCAGACCGCTCATCTCGGCATTTCCGCCGGCATTGTCGGCAATGGGACCATAGGCGTCGGTGGCCAGCGTGATGCCCAGCGTGGAGAGCATTCCCACCGAAGCGATGCCGATACCGTAAAGCCCCTGGCTCACCTGCGTAAAATCAAAGCCCGAAGCCAGCCAGTAGGACAGGATAATGCCGGCCACCACGGCCACTACGGGCACCGTGGTCGACATCATGCCCAGCCCCAGGCCGGAAATGATAACGGTGGCCGAACCGGTCTTGCCGCTCTCGGCCAGCCTGCGCGTGGGGCGGTACGACTGCGAGGTAAAATACTCCGTGGCGCGACCGATAACCACGCCCACCAGCAGCCCCACCACTACGGCCAGCGAAAGCAGCGGCCAGTGGGGCATTTGCAGCAGCCAGAGAATCAGGAACGTGGCACCCAGAATAAGTACGGAACTCAGGTTGGTGCCCAGCGAGAGGCTGCGCAGCAGGTCCTTCATGCCCGAAGCCTCACCAGCCCGTACGGAAAAGATACCTACTATCGAAAGCAAAATGCCTACGGCGGCAATCAGCATCGGGGCAATAACGGCCTTGTACTGCACCTCAACGCCCCACGAAGCATAGGCCGCAGCCCCCAGTGCTGCCGTAGCCAGAATGGAACCGCAATACGACTCATAAAGGTCGGCCCCCATGCCGGCCACGTCGCCCACGTTGTCACCTACATTGTCGGCTATGGCTGCCGGATTGCGCGGGTCGTCCTCGGGGATGCCGGCTTCCACCTTGCCCACCAGGTCAGCTCCCACGTCGGCTGCCTTGGTGTAGATGCCGCCACCCACGCGGGCAAACAGTGCCTGCGTACTGGCGCCCATGCCAAAGGTCAGCATCGTGGTAGTAATCATACACAGCTTGGCCGACTCGGCTTCAGCGCCGGGCATGACAAAATGGTCAAGCAGCAAATACCAGAAGGAAATGTCAAACAGGCCGAGCCCTACGACTACCAGACCCATTACGGCTCCGCTCCTGAAGGCCACGTGCAGTCCGCGCCCCAGCGAGCTGCGCGCCGCACAGGCCGTGCGGGCCGAAGCCTGCGTGGCGGTTTTCATGCCCAGATAACCCGACAGGCCCGAAAAGAAACCGCCCGTCAGGAAGGCCACCGGCACCCACTGGTTCTGCAGCCCGAAGCCGTAGGCCATGACGCTGAACACCAGCGCCAAGCCGATAAAGACAAGGGTTACAATTTTGTATTGCTGTTTCAGATAAGACATGGCGCCCTGGCGCACATGAAGGGCTATCGCACGCATTTGGTCCGAGCCTTCATCTTCGTGCATCATCTGCCGGTAGAAATACCAGGCCAGCCCCAGCGCCAGCACGGATGAGCACGGAATCAACCAGAATAGAAGGTGTTCCATAGTAGAAAGACATGTTAATTAATTATGTTTCCTCAAAATTAAGGAAACTTTGCCGCCCTTCCAAACGCGTGCCCGTTAATCATTGCTAAACAACGGCAAAGAATGTACAGCCCGGTTTTTCCTACATATACCCGTGCTGCTGCATGCGCCGGCGCAGGGCCTCGGCCAGGTTGTCCTTGGACCCCAGGCCGAGCTTGCTGCGGATGTGCACGCGCTGGCTCGTAATGTTGCCCTTCGACTTGTTGAGCTTTTCGCAGATATCCTTGAGTTTGTTGCCCTGCAGCACCAGCCGGCAGATTTCCTTTTCCGAAGCCGTCAGTTCCGGAAAAACCTGCGCAAGCGTATCCTTCGACGCCTGCTCCTGCCGGATATAGGCCGCCACGCTCTCATACAATTTCCGGCGGCCCTCCTCGCCCATGAGCTCAAGCAGGTCTTCCACCGTGCCCTGACGGTGCTGCTCCTGCACCAGACTGACGTAGGCCATGAGCTGCGACTTTTCCATCTTGAACAGACTGAGCAGACTGTTTTCGTTGCGGCGCAACTCCCTGTTCTCATACCGCAACACGCCTACATTGGAAATCAGCTTCATCCCCATGATGCCCACCATCAGAAACACAAGAAAAAACAGCCAGTAGGAACTGCGCAGATACTCGTGGTCGGTAATCAGGAAACAGGCCAGATGCGTAAGCAGCACCATGAGCGTAACAACAACGCACGTGCGCGACAAACAGGAAATAATAGCCACCATGATGGCCACCAGCGAAAGCAGCAGATAACCGTTGATGAGCCACAGATAATAATACTCCAGATGCACGGCACAATAAATCATGGTGACGGAAAAATTGAGCTGCGCTATCAGGCACGACAGGCTCAGCGCCCATGGCAGACTCAGCCGCCGGCACATGAACAGGACAAACACCACCAGAGTGGCCACGGCCAACGACAGGTTGTTCTGAAAAAAGAATTCATGGTTGGGCGAAGTCCATCCCAACATATTGATTAACACCCCCAGCACAATCAGCAATACGGAAAACAAATACACCGTCATTTGCTGTCGGCGTATCACCTCGTTTCCATAACAGCTCCTGAAATACCGCAACCTGCGTCTGAAAAGGGTGGATAAACGTTTTTTTAATTCAATTTGCATATTTATCAGTCTTTTTCAGCCTACAAATATAATATTTTCAGAAATTTCAGTCTTTTTCAGTCCTTAAAAATTATATTTGTCACATACATAATACAATTTGTTTACTTATTTTTGCAAAAGTAAACGTAGTATTATAGCAAATCACGTGTGCGGCGGCACATAACAATAAGATGTTTACCCCACATGCTGGGGAAGAAAAAAGAAAAAGTGTTGACGTTTTTACACATTTAGGCAACGCTAATGTTGCCTCACTTACAATCTGTGCATGAAAAAAGAACTAAGCTAACTGATCATAAAGAAGCAACGCCGCGATAACGAAGCCTTTCTCTGCTTCCAGGCGTTGCTTCCTTGCGTCTGTCTCCTCCCCTTTGTTTCCAACGCCCCGCCGCACGCCCGCGGTTCGCCATTTGCTGCCAACCGAAAGCCTTTCTCCGAAAAAAGTCGGCACCTTGTCAAAAAAAGGTGCCGGATAAAAATTGACAGATGCCTTCCCGTTTAAAAAAAGTACCCCGCGGCTACGTCTCCGCTTCCGCCCCGTGCACTCCTCGTCCTGCACCACACAATACAGCCGGCCGCAAACATGTTGCGACCGGCTGTATTTCAATGTCATGGCCTGCGAAATCCGTACGGCAGGACAGGCGTATTCAAGAATCTCCCTGCCCGGGGCTTTGCTTCATGGCTTTCCGGAGCGCCCGGCCGTCAGGAAAAAATCAGCCCCGCAAGGCTACTCGAGGCGCAACTGGAAGGTGCGCATGGCAAACCGGTGGCCGTCAACGTCAAGAGCCAGCTCAAAGTCGGCCGTCGGCCGGCGGGCTCTGCCCCGACGGATGACTACGGCCTGATAGCGCATGCCCTGCCCGGGCCGCAAATAGGAAATGACGGCCGGCGGAGAAATACGCACACTGCCCGAAGAGCAGGTCAGTACGGGCGCAATGTTGTAGAGCGTAACGTCCTCGCGGTTGTACAACTCAAACATGACCACGCAACGCTCGTCGCGGTCGAGACGATGGTTACGGTTGGGGTCAACCAGACGCAGGCGGCTGATTTCCACGCGCGGCACCGACGGGCGATGCACTTCGGGCACCCTCACCGCGTCATGCCTCTGACCGCCGGAAACGCCCTGCTGCTCGTCAATCTTGGCACCCACGGCCGTACCCACGGCCGCACCCGAAATACCGCCGATGAGCGTACCGATGTCCTCGCCGCGGGGACCGCCCATAATACCACCAATGGCGGAACCGAAAATGCCGCCCAACATACCGCCCACGGAAGCTCCCGTAGCCTGGTTGTAGGAGCATGCCGTCAATGAGAGCAACAGCAGGGCAGAAAGGAAAAAAGCTTTGAGTTTCATAAGCTGACAGAATTAGGAGTGTAACGCCGGCCCTCTTCCGCATCCTTCCGGCAAGAGCACTGATAAAAAAGCTCCGCCATACTACTGGAGGCCGACAGACAAAAATAAGAATTAAAACACAAATATCCAAACTCCGGGAGGCGGCAAAACTGTCTGCCAGCGGAACACGGCAGCGCTTCCCCTGAAAAAGAGGGGCCGGACATCATCACCCTGAAAGCGGCACTGATTTTTTCAGCCGACATCAAAAAAAAGATGCGGCTGACAATCATCAGCCGGAACGGTGCTTGCGGTAGCGTGAGGGAGTTTCACCCATGTAGCGCACAAAAGCCTTCGTAAAGTGATACTGGTCGAAGAAACCCAGTTGTTCGGCAATTTCCTTGATACGCGCGTCAGTAAAGTCGAGCAGCTGACAGGCTCGCTGTATTTTCAGCTGGTTGAAATAGTGCAGCGGGGTACAACCCGTGTGGCGCAGGAAGAGTTGCCCGAAATGGGAGGGGGAATAGTTGGCGCTGCGGGCAATGTCGTCGAGGGTGAGCCTTTCGCCCAGATGACTGCGCATGTAGGCGATGGCCGTTTGTGCAAAATCGGTGTGCCGGATGCGCTTGATGGTGCGGAACTGCACGATGTATCGGTAGGAAGCCAGCAGATGCCACAGGCAGGAACTGGCATAACTCAGGTTGTCGGGGCTGTAGCCTGTTTCCAGATTCAGGAAGATTTCCTCAAAAAGGGCGAGGCGCTCCTGCAGCCTGGCCTCGGCGGTTTCGGTAATTTCGAAGACGTGGTTGAACATGGAGCGGAACACGTGGCTCTGTTGACCCGTAAAGTGAATCCAATAAATGCTCCACGGGTTGGTGCGCGATGCGGCATAGGTATGCGGCACGCCGGCTTCGAGCAGGAAAAACTGCCCTTTCTGCACGTTCTGCCGGCTACCGTTAATGCTGAACCAGCCTTCGCCGTCAACACAATGGATAAGGATGTGCTGGGGGGAACCTTCGCTACGGGTGCGATAATGTCCCACGGCATTGGGATAGTAACCGATGTCCGTCACATAAAGCAGACGCGTCAGCTCGTTGGTGGCCTGCATTTCCTGCACACTGCGAGGCACAACGATGGAGCGCTGGTTGGAAAATCCGTCTTTCTTGTATTCCATGACTGCTGCCAACTTGTTTTTTTGCAAAAATAACAAATCATTTGTAACGCCGTGCCCCGGCTGTCGCTGATATTTTATGTTGTAATTCACGGATATGGGTTTTTTCATGGCCAAAACGTACGGAAAACCGTAAATCGTGGAATTATACATTTTTTTGTTCATTTTGTACATTTCACCTTTGCCGGGATAGTTGTTACTTTGCCATCAGAGAACAGGGAACAGACATCCGGCTGCCGTTTTTGCGGCCATCGGGCTTTCCCCGCTCGTAAATCTGCATGGAAAAACCGTAAAAAATATGGAAAACTATCATCGTCCGTTTGTTTATTTTATCTGCCTGGTTTCGGCTATGGGCGGATTGCTGTTCGGCTACGACTGGGTAGTCATCGGCGGCGCAAAGCCCTTCTATGAAATATTTTTCGGCATTGCCGGACGTCCCTCGATGCAGGCGCTGGCCATGAGCATTGCCCTGCTGGGCTGCCTGCTTGGGGCGCCGGCGGCTGCTGCTCTTTTCTGCGCTGGTGTTTCTCGGCTCGTCGTGGGCAACGGGAGCGGCCAATCATTTTATTACCTTTGTGCTGGCCCGTCTGGTGGGGGGCATAGCCATCGGTCTGGCTGCCGACCTTTCGCCCATGTACATCGCCGAAGTGGCACCCAAGGAAGTGCGCGGACGGCTGGTAACGCTCAATCAGCTGACGATTGTCATCGGCATTCTGGCTGCACAGGTGGTCAACGTGCTGGTAGCCGAACCGGTGCCGGAAGGTGCGGCTGCTGCCGACATTCTGGCTTCGTGGAACGGCCAGACGGGATGGCGCTGGATGTTCTGGGCCGTGTGTGTGCCTTCGGGACTCTTTTTTCTGCTGGCGTTGTTTATTCCCGAGAGTCCGCGCTGGCTGGCCGGCCGTGGACGCAGGGACGAAGCCGACCGCGTGCTGACGCGTATCGGCGGACCGACGTATGCGGCAGCCGAACTGCAAAACTACCAGGCTGCGGGAAGTGAACCCGGCAAAGGAGGCACCCTGCCACTGCTCCTTTCGCGGAGAATGCGGCGGGTACTGCTCGTTGGTATCGTGATTGCCATGTTCCAGCAGTGGAGCGGCACGAACGTCATCTTCAATTATGCGCAGGAAATCTTTGAAGCGGCCGGTTACGGCATTTCCGACGTGCTGATGAACATCGTCGTAACTGGTATTGCCAACCTTGTGTTTACCTTCATTGCCATTTATACGGTCGACCGGCTGGGACGCAAACGTCTGATGCTGCTGGGCTCCATCGGGCTGGCCGGCATCTATACGCTGCTGGGCATCAGCTATTTCTTCGAACTGACCGGCTTTGTGATGATTGTCTTTGTGGTGCTGGCCATCGGGTTCTATGCCATGTCGCTGGGTCCCGTCACCTGGGTGCTGCTGGCGGAAATCTTTCCCAACCACGTGCGCGGAGCAGCAATGGCAGTCTGTACGGCGGCACTTTGGATAGCCTCGTTCCTGCTGACCTATACGTTCCCCTTCCTGAACGCGGGGCTCGGCACGGGCGGCACATTCCTGCTCTATGCCTTCATCTGCCTGTCGGGATTTATCTTTACGTTAAGACGTATTCCCGAAACCAAAGGCAAGTCGCTGGAAGAACTGGAAAACGAACTCACGCGTTAACGGCACGATGGAGCAGCTGCAACCTTGCGGCTGCGCCACCTGACCAAGGCCTTTTCCCCCAGAACGGAGAGGGGCGAAAAAAATTAAAGCTACCTGGAATGGTGCATGGCAGGATGCCGCCTTCTTCGGCCTGGCACAGATTGACATGGCGCGCGGCAACTATGCCGAAGGACTCGACCACGTGGACCGCTCACTCCATCGCAACTGGACACACCACAAGGGACGTCAGCTAAAGGCTTCCTTCCTGCGCAAAATGCACGAATACGACCGGGCTGAAGCACTGATTGACGAATCGCTCGCCATGGACCGCTTCAACATGGGTTGCCGCTTCGAACGGTATTTGCTGAACTGCGAGAAAGACGACATCCGCCGGGCTGCTGAGGAGAAGGAGCGAATCTGCTTCCTTATGCGCAATGCGGTACATACCTATCTGGAATATGCGCTGGATTATGCCGCAGCCGGACTATATGAGGAAGCCGCCCGCTGGCTGGATTTCCTGCCCGGAAAAGAGGGACAGACTTATCCTATGATTGTGTATGCGCTGGGCTATTTTGCTCATCAGCAGGGACAGGAAGAGAAGGCTGCCGCTCTCTACCGCAAGGCCGAAACCCTTTCGCCCGACTACTGCTTCCCCAACCGTCTGGAGGAAATCCTCATCCTGGAGGATGCCATGCGGCTGAATCCCGAGGGTGCCCGGGCACCTTACTATCTGGGCAACTTCTGGTATGCTGCCCGACAATATGAACAGGCGGTCGACTGCTGGAACCGTTCGGCCGCGCTGGACGGTAATTTCCCTACCGTGCTGCGTAACCTGGCTTTGGCCAATTACAACAAGCTGGGACGGCCCGACGAGGCTGTGCGCCTGCTCGAAAAGGCCTTTGCGCTCGATTCCACGGATGCGCGCATCCTTATGGAACTTGACCAGCTCTACAAAAAACGCCGTGTGCCCCACCGCCAGCGGCTTGATTTTCTGGAACAGCATCGCGAGCTTGTGGAACAGCGGGACGACCTCTGTGTGGAGCGCATCACGCTTTACAACCAGTTGGGCGACTATACGACGGCTTGCCACCTGCTGGCAGAACGCAAGTTCCATCCCTGGGAGGGAGGTGAAGGAAAAGTGACCGGACAGTTTGTCTTTGCGCACGTAGAGAAGGCCAAGCAGTACTTTTCCGGCAAACAATATGAGAAAGCCCTGCATGAGTTGAAACTGACGGAAACCTATCCGGAAAATCTGGGTGAGGGAAAACTCATCAATGCCGAAGAAAATGACGTGTACTACTGGATGGGCTGTGCCTATGAGGGCATGGGAGATACACAGGAAGCGCGCCGCTGTTTTGAACATGCCACCAAGGGTTCGGCAGAGCCGGCCATCGCCTTCTTTTACAACGACCAGCAACCCGATAAAATCTTCTATCAGGGACTGGCCTGGCGGAAGCTTGGCAACGAGGCCAAGGCACGGAGCTGTTTCCACCGTCTGATCAGTCACGGCGAGAAGCATTATTTCGACCAGGTAAAAATTGATTACTTTGCAGTGTCGCTGCCCGACCTCCTTATCTGGGATGACGACCTGACCCTGCGCAACCGCATCCACTGTCTGCTGGTGGAAGGACTCGGACATCTGGGGCTGGGCAATCGGGAAAAGGCGCAACAGCTGTTGCAGGAGGTAGTAAGTCTTGACATCAACCATCAGGTGGCTGCACGACTGCTGGCTATGTGCGAAAAAAAATGACGGCCTGCCGGACAAGACTGTAAACTGTGAATAAGATAAAATAATCAGAACGTAATATGAGAAGAGTTATATTTTCTTTGTTGGCCGGTATGGCATTGCAAACCTATGCACAATTGGCTACACTGGACCTGTCGGGCACCTGGAGATTCCAGACAGACCCGATGGGGTTCGGCATGACACCGGGATCGGAACTCTATTTGTCAAGATCGGCTGAAACCATGTCCCTGCCCGGCACGATGGATGAAGGCGGGAAGGGATTGCCGAATGCGGCCCGATATGTCGACCGTCTGTCCCGCAAGTTTGAATATTGTGGCGCAGCCTGGTATCAGCGGGAGCTGACTGTGCCCGAAGCCTGGAAAGGCAAGCAACTGGTGTTGAACCTTGAGCGCTGTCATTGGGAAACGACAGTTTATGTAGACGGTAAAAGAATCGGAGCAGAGGAGCGGTTGAGTACGCCCCACCGTTTCAACCTCACAGAGGCACTCACCCCCGGGCTTCACACGCTTACGGTATGTGTGGACAACCGTCTGAAATACCCCATGGACCAGTGGAACCACGGTACGACAGAATACACCCAAACCAACTGGAACGGCATGGTGGGAGATTTAAAGATTGAGGTTTACGACCCGGCACGCATCACGGCTTTGCGCACATATCCGGATTTGCAGCAGCGGGCCGTACGCCTGAAAATCGATTTGGACAATGCCACCGGAAAAGCGCGCAAAGGCCGTTTGCAACTTGAACTCAGCGAAAAAGGCGGGCAGAAGACAGTGGCGACAGCTGCGCACGAAGTGGAACTGGGCAAAGGCCAACAAACCTGGAACGGCACACTTGCCTTAGGCAAGGAAATGAAGCTGTGGGACGAATTTTCGCCCTTCCTCTACGAAATCAAGGCTACACTGACCACCGACTCCACAACCGACGAGCGCACTGTACGTTTCGGCATGCGTGAGGTGGAGCGCGGGGCACACCATGTGCGGCTCAACGGCCGCGACATCCATCTGCGCGGAGCACTCGACTGCTGTGTGTTCCCGCGTACCGGCTATCCGGCCATGCAGCCGGATGAATGGCGCCGAATTTTCTCGACGATAAAGGAATACGGCATGAATCATGTGCGTTTCCATTCATGGTGTCCGCCGGAAGCAGCTTTTGAGGCGGCCGATGAAGTAGGTATCTATCTGCAAGCCGAACTGCCGATGTGGATTAAGGACGTGGGCAAATATCCGGCCCGACGCGATTTCTTTGAAAAGGAACTCTATGCCGTACTGGAAGAATATGGCAACCATCCCTCCTTCCTCCTGATGTGTAACGGTAATGAGAACGAAGGGGACTTTGCCGTGTTGGAGGACCTTGTACAGAAAGGACAGCGCCACGACAACCGTCATCTTTATTCCGCTTCGACGGCCCGCACGCACGTCAAGTCCGACGAATTTTACGTGTCGCATGTCAGTCCCAAAGGCGGAATCACCGTGTATGAAGGCATTCCGTCGACCGACTGGGACAAGGACGCGACTTCCGACATCGACTGCCCGGTCATTGCCCACGAAACCGGCCAGCGGTGCATGTATCCCAATTTCAAAGAAATGTCGAAATATACGGGAGTGCTGCAGCCGCGCAACTTTGAAGTATTCCGTGAACGCTTGACCCGAAACGGCATGCTCCATCAGGCTGACGACTTTTTCCGGGCCACCGGTGCACACACCGTGCTGCAATATAAAGAAGTGAATGAGTCACTGCTCCGCACGCGCAAATCCGGCGGTTTTCAGTTGCTGGGACTTTCCGATTTCCCGGGGCAGGGCAGCGCCTATGTAGGTATTCTCGATGCCTTTTGGGAAAGCAAAGGACTTGTGACACCTGAAAAATTCCGCGAATCGTGCGCACCGACCGTACTGCTGGCCCGAATGCCCAAGCGCACCTATAACAACAATGAAAACTTTGAGGTTCGTCTGGAAGTGTATCATTACGGGCAGCAGCCCATCCGTAAGGGAAAACTGGAATGAACACTGGTCAGCGAAACGGGCGAGACTGTCGGCAAAGGGAGCATAAAGACATCTGCAATCCCCTGTGCTACGGTCGATTCGCTTGGAGCGATATGTGTTCCGCTCGGTGCGGTAAAGAAGGCCGAAAAACTGACATTGCATGCCCGTTTGGGCAACTATCATAACGAGTGGAACATTTGGGTATATCCGTCTGATTTATCCGAAACTTCCGGCGATTATGTATTTGCACGTTCGTATAACGATCAGGTACGTTCAGCACTTGCAGCCGGTAAGCGTGTGCTCCTTGTACCTCAACAAATGAAAGGCCGTCGCACGCAATTTGCCAGTCATTTCTGGAATCCCATCATGTTCAAATGGGACCCGCTGATTGTAGGCACACTCATCGCACAGCAGCATCCCGCCTTCGCAGACTTTCCCACGAGCTACTATGCGGACTGGCAGTGGTGGGATATTCTTAATCATGCGGCTGCCATGGAACTTGACGGAGTCAGCCTGACGCCGATTATCCAAAGCATTGATTCTTATGAAACCAACCACAAATTGGGTATAGCCTTTGAAGCCCGCGTGGGCAAAGGACGCATCTTTGTGCTGAATGTGGACATCGAAAAAGATGCTGACAAACGCCTGGCCACCCGCCAGCTACTGCATTCAGTACAGCAATACGTGGCCTCAGAACAATTCCGCCCTTCCGACGAGCTGCAACTCTTCGAACTTGACCGCCTGTTTTCCGACAAGATGACCGGCAACCAAATTCAGCAGAACAACGCGGCCATCCGTCAATTGCTGAACCAATAAACTTTTATACGCTCACCCCCCAAAAGGGCATTCTTCCTCCGCTTTGAAAGACGGACGAAGAATGCCCTTTTTGATTGCAAACAAAAAACACGCCTGATGTCGGCCACGTATACACTCAGACGTCTATCGTTAATTCATCCGATTACTCCGGAGAAAATGAGCGAAACAAAACTCAAAAGGATAACCATACGTTTGTAACGTCAACACCTCCCTACAGCACATACTTCGCTAACAGTTGCTGCACTTCCACCACATTGGTATCACGTCCGAAATGCTGCTCTATCGGCTCATGACGCCCACGAATCCAGATTTTCAGCTCTGCATCCATGTCAAATGTACCGGCCGTTTCCACTGAATAACATTCCACCGAACGGTAAGGCACCGACATGTACGCACACTTACGCCCCGTCACGCCCTGCACGTTTTGCAAAATAATCCGTTTGTTGGTAAACACCCACTTGTCTCGAATCAGACGATAAGCCTTCACGATTACTTCACCCTCACACAGCAGCGGCCCAAATGTACGCTGCAGCTCCTGTTCATTCATTTCAGAAGCATTGCCTAAGATTGTATTGATAATTCCCATTGCAAATAATATTATAAAGGTACACAAGAGGCCTCTGACAACCGTTACGCAGCCATTTCCTACCTCCTGCCCACGAAAATAAAAAAATGCCCTGAAACAGCAAAATTCACCCGAAAAAACACATCCGATCACTTACCATCATACGTCGCAGTTCTGCCCCGACCGTCTCACCGCCGGACTTCCGTATGCACAAACACAAAAAGTTCACCTTTAACTAAACAAAAGTAC
>OGKG01003699.1_pt1 | contig 13905 bp, 6 predicted proteins | sample 1572201 | NCBI WGS metagenome assembly OGKG01 (sample SAMEA2582146, study PRJEB24529) | metagenome | biome: Human gut stool | place: China | collected 2011 | reverse complement strand
GAGCAATCTTTGTATATCCTGATACCAACGAATTCAGGGAAAAATGTCAGCCATTACTTGATAGTATCGCTAATCAGTCAGATATGACAAAGGATATATATAATAAGGTAGAAGCTCTACGTAATCAGGATTAATGAGGAGGTGTACTTATATGAAAATAGTTAAGAATATACTAGATAAGATAACTTCGTATGCAAGCGTATTCATATTTATTATGATGGTGCTTATGGTAACTTACCAGGTAGTTGCAAGATATATCTTCTCTTCACCAAGCAGTGTGACAGAGATTCTTACAAGATATTCATTCGTATGGTTGATAATCATATCAGCAACTTATATGTTTGGCCAGAGAGAGCATATCAATATAGCAGTTTTAAAGGATAAGCTTCCAGGAAAAGCAAAGACAGTGGTAAACATTATAATTGAGTGTGTAACCATAGTGTTTGCAGGACTTATAATGGTATTCGGCGGCTTCAAGATTACACAGATGAATTTTGTACAGTACGATTCAATATTACATATTCCAACAGGTATTATATATTCTATAATTCCAATATGTGGCGTAATCATTATATTCTACAGCATATATAATATCGGTCTTGAGCTTAAGAAGAAGGCAGAATAGGAGGTAAATATGAGTATAGCATTACAGGTAGCCTTAGTAATGGTTACAATACTGGTAGTACTGCTTGTTATCGGTGCTCCAATCGGTGTAGCCATAGGTATGTCATCAGCAGTTTCAATGATATGTATGATTCCAGCAGATGTTTCTTTCGCAACATCAGCACAGAGAATATTCGCGGGTTCTAACTCGTTTTCACTTATAGCTATTCCATTTTTTATTCTTGCAGGTAACATAATGAATAATGGTGGCATAGCACAGAGACTTGTAAACTGTGCAAAGGTAATTAGTGGACGTATGCCTGGTGCACTTGCACAGTCAAACGTAGTAGCTAATATGTTATTCGGAGCAATCTCAGGCTCAGGTGCAGCAGCAGCCGCTGCCATGGGTGGTACAATCGGACCACTTGAAGAAAAGGAAGGATATGATAAGAACTATAGTACAGCAGTTAACGTAGCATCTGCTCCAGTAGGTATGCTTATCCCACCAAGTAACACTATGATCGTTTATTCAAGCGTTGCAGGCAGTGTTTCTATAGCAGCACTTTTTATGGCAGGTTATATTCCAGGTATTCTCTGGGGTGGTGCAGTTATGGTGCTTGCAGGTATCATGGCTAAGAAGCGTGGATATCAGGCAGAATCAAGAGTTCCACTTAAGGTTGCTCTTAAGACTTTCTGGCAGGCAATACCAAGCCTTTTACTTATCGTAATCGTAATCGGAGGTATCCTTGGAGGTATCTTTACAGCAACAGAGGGTTCTGCTATTGCAGTAGTGTATGCAACGGTATTATCACTTATATACAGAGCATTTAAGATTAAGGATATTCCTAGAATTGTCCTTGAAGCAGCTAAGACAACAGGTATTATCACATTCATGATAGGTCTTTCATCTATTATGTCATGGGCTATGGCATTTACAGGAATTCCAGATATGATAGCTAAGGCAATACTTGGTCTTACAACTAATAAGTTCCTTATATTACTTCTTATAAATGTATTATTACTTGTAGTTGGTACATTTATGGATGTAACACCAGCAATACTTATCTTTACACCAATTCTTTTACCAATATGCAAGTCGCTTGGCATGGATGCTATCCACTTTGGTATATTACTGTGCTTCAACTTATCTATTGGTACAATAACACCTCCTGTAGGTACAATCCTCTTTACAGGCTGCCGTGTTGGTGGAACGACAATCGAGAGCGTTATAAAGACACTGCTTCCTTACTTCGGAGTAATCCTTATAGCATTGTTACTTGTAACATATATTCCTCAGATATCAATGTTCCTTCCACATATACTTGGTCTTGTATAGTGCTGGATAATGATTATCAGATAAAGTTGATTTGTTGAACTGGTACAAATGTGAATCACATCACATTTATATAAACTTTTTTCCTAATATAAAACACCATGAAAGTTAAAAGGCTTTCATGGTGTTTTTGTAGTTAGATTGATTTTCATGTAATTGATTATGATGTGTAGATAGTTATATAATATAGTACTTATGTACTAAAAAAAAGACAAATAAAAGATGAAAAAATCTGTAGTTGATATATAAAATAAAAAAAATTTGGTGGTGTAAAAATAGTGCAGGTTGTATTCTTAAATAAAAATATGAGGCATTTTTTTGTGTAAGATTAACATAGAGTATGACATGTATTAGAACAATCAAAAATCTTATTTTTCACACTATCTCTTGTTAATAGTGTTACATCATAGTATTTTATGCCGGGAAAGGGAGAAAACATGAAGAAATCAGTAAGGAAGAAAGGATGGTTTAAGAGAATATCGGCTGTGATTATGGCTGTTGCTTTAATCTTGTCGGGAATTTCTATACCAGATGGGCTGTTTGCTGTTAAGGCAAAGGCAGCTGAGAATTCAAGTGCATCATGGTCAATGAGTGATAAGATGTATAAGGAAGGAGATAGCGAGAATACAGTTTCTGAGTTAAATAAAGCAAAAGGAACCTTAGTTAATTCTAATAATGATGAATTAATATTAGATGCAACGAGTGCTAAAATCACTAACAGAAACCAGGATTTTCAGGTTAATACAGATTTAGTATTGACATTTCCTCTTGTTGAAAATGCAAGAACATGTACAATAACTATTCAGTCATATAATGAATTGACTAATGATAACATTGAAATTGCTGGAATGAGTGATTATGTATTTACTACCGATACTACTACCAGTTATAAGTCATATATTATCAAGGGTGTGGTTAATAAAGGTGTAACAGAAGTATCTGTAAAATTAAAGCTGAATACATATTTTAATAGTATCAAGATAGATTCATCTACAAGTACTGCAACAACATCAGCAGCATTTTCTGCTGATAAGCTTAGCGGGTTTGAAACAGGGAAGACAATTTCAGCAGAGTGGAACTATAGTAATGGAACTATATCTGATAGTGGTTCAAACACACAGATATATAATAAAACGGGTAAGTATACTAATAAAGATGGTGATGTATTATATATTGATGCATCAAAAGAAAATGGAGCTGCATTTAAACTTGATAGTAGTTATTCAAGAATTCAATTAAATAAAGGTGTTGAAATTAATGTTCCTGTAGTAGGAGATAAAGCCGTAATAACTCTTCTTCTTAGTAAGAATTATACAGGAACAACTACAGAAGATATATTAACAGACAGTATGATAAGTATTAATGACAATTCTAATCTGTTATATAAAAAATGTACAAGTAATGAAAAGTACGATGATAATTATAGAAAGATTGAAATAACATGTTATCTTTCAGGTGCAGAGGGAGAGATTACAGTTATATCTAACGTTGCAAAGAATTATCTTCAGTCCCTCTCAATACAATGCGAAGAACTTGAAAAGACATCAATCAAAGGAACTATCACATCCGCATCAGCTATTCCTGATGGAACAAGTGTAGTTGCAGTTAATAAGACTACAGGTCAGCAGTATTCTGGTATTATATCAGATAGCATGTACTCAGTTGATGTTCCAGTAGAAGATGAAGAGATGGAATATGAGCTTTCTATAAGTAATCCTGCTTATATTATAACTAGTGGTATAACATCGGTAAAGGTTAGCAAGGAAGCTTCAGGTCAGGTGACAGCAGATATTACAATCATGAAGCTTTCAACTAAGATGGTAACTGGTAATATAACAGGTATTGCAGATGAATACGATGTGTCACAGCTTGGAGTATCATTTTTAACAGATGCTGATACAGAATATGTACCAGAGGTCGTTATGGCAGCTGATAAGAAGTCATATTCTGCAAGAGTTGAAAAGGGAGTGACATATAATGTAGTACTCACAGGAGCGGATGATTATGAGATAACATCAGCACATAGTGGAGTAAGCTATACAGAAGACGGAGTATTAGACATAACAGCAGGTCTTAAGCCAACATATGCTGTTACACTTAATCTTCCAGATAAACCGGATCTTACAGGAAAGAATATAATATATACATATACTAACAAAGATAACAGCAGATATACATATAGCTTTGATTCAAAGGATAATATAAGGCTTAGAGAAGGCTCTTATACACTTACTATTGGTGGTGATTTCATAGCACAGCCATATAAGCTTAAGTCAGGAGCAGATATAACAGTTAAATCAGGTGAAGTGACACAGAAAGTTATATTCGAGCAGATAACAAGCTGGTCTTTCGTGTCTGGTTCTGGTGATTATTTTAATAAGACAATACAAAATAATACCGGATATTATAATGGACTTTATATTGATGCAAGTACAGGAAAGCTGGCTGCATCTGGTGATAAAGCGCAGTTTAATGGTGGGACGAAGATAGTAGTTCCTGTAACTGGAAGATGTACGGTATCTGTAGAAGCATATAGTGGTATGTATGCTTTGTATACAATAGGTGGAGAAGCAGCGAGTACAACAACAGCAGTTTCATCTTACAGATATGATTCTAAGGAGGCAGGTACAGTAGAGATAGTATCTACAGGAGGAGATGCCTATATCAAGTCAATATCAGTAGTATACGATGCCAAGGAAGTTGAATATGTTGAGCAGCCAAAGATGCCAGTTATAACAGGCAGCACAGATAGTCTTGTAGTACAGCCGGAAGGACAGAGGCTTAAGCTGACACAGACAGGTGGTACACTTTCAGCAGATAAAACTAATATAAGTTCAACAGTAAGTTACTATGGTTTTGAAGAAACAGCAGATATTAATAAATTATCAGCAGATATAATTATTAATTCATGTGGAAACAGCTCAAGCAACGGCTTATTCTTTGGTGCTTATGATGGCAGCATGATAGCTACAGCCGGTATAAGAAAGTCAACAGAATTAAAGCAGATATATTACAAAGGAACAAGTGAACCAGTTGGTGCAGGAAGTGCATTATCAGGAACTGTAGCTGTTGGTACAATGGTGCATTTTGAGATGGTAAAGACAGACGAGGGTCTGGCTATATCTGTTACACCAAAAGGACAGACAGAACAACAGTTAGTGTACAAGTATACAAGTACAGAGCTGTTTAAGACAGATAAAGTTGCTACTGCAGTATCTTATGGTTTTGTATTAGCCGGAGTTGAGGCGACTATTAAGAATATGAAGTATGAAGCTGCTGATGGAACAGTTCTTTATGACCAGAATAAATGCTACAAGGCAGAAGGAACAGCACCGGAAATAGATACAGTTACAGCTATAGGTTCAGACACAAGAGAATACATAGATGTAAGCTGGACTAATAAAGTAGAGGCAGACGGAGATGGCTTATATGTACTTGAAGTTTCACAGGATAATGGAAGTACATGGAGTAAGGTTGAGTCTGCACTTACAGATACTTCATACAGATATATATTAAAAGAAGCTGGCGATTACAAGTTCAGGGTGAGCGGAAAGCTTGGTGTTGACGGTGAGATTAATTCATACGTTGAGTCAGATAAAGTATATATAAGACCAGCACTTGATAAACCAGTGCTTAGTACATTATCAACAAGTGATAAGATTAATGTTGCATGGGATAAGGTTAATGGAGCAGATACATATGAGTTGTATCGTTATTCATATGATGAAACAAGTGATAATGCCAAGCTCATAGCAACAATAAGCGAATGTGCTTATGAAGACAGTGATGTTGAAGCAGAGATGCCATATTATTACTATGTCATAGCATACTCACACATAGATGGCAAGATTGATAATTATAGTAATCCATCAGATTCTGTATGGGCAGTACCAAGTGCAGGACATACAGGAGAATATGCATATGAAGATTCTTCGGCAGGACTTACTATAACAAGAAGATCATACAACACAGTATATGACGGAAAGCTTACACTTGAAGGAGTTGTTGAAAAACAGTCAACAGTTACATTAAAGATTAATGGAACAGTTGTAGATGAAAAGTCTGTAGCTGTAAAGGGCACATTTGCATTTACAGATGCTTCACTTTCAGCAGGAAGAAATGATGTTGAACTGCTTATAAAGGCTAAAGATGGCAGTGTAACCAGGGAAACTTTTAATTATGTATATCTGACAAATTATGATAAAGTGGTAGATTCTGCATATGATGGAACAGATGGAGAGCAAGTTAATGGCATCCCTACATATAAGACAGTTCAGGCAGCTGTAAATTCAGTTGATAAAGCTAATACAAAAAGAGTTGTTATCCTTGTTAAGGAAGGCGATTATAATGAACACCTTGTTGTATCATCACCTTATATTTCTCTTATAGGAGAGGATAGTGAAAAGACAAGAATATATTATGATGTTAATGAACTTGCCGGTGGTGACATGGATAAGCGTTGTGCAGTACGTATTGAAAGCACAGCACACAACTTTACGGCAGAGAATCTTACGTTCGAGAATACATATAACTATCTTGGAGATGGCAGTAAGAGTAATGAGTCAGCAGATGCATTAAGCAGTGATGCTGATAATGCTTCTTATATTAATATAAGAATACTTGGTTATCAGGATACATTATGTGCCAATAAGGGTACACAGTATTACTACAAGTGTTATATAGCAGGTAATGTAGACTTTATATATGGTAATGAGCCTAGAGCGTTATTTAACGATTGTAAGCTTGTATTCCGTTATAATGCCAACAAGAATTCAGGTTATGTATGTGCTCCTAAGACTTCTGCAGATGCAGCTTATGGACTTACATTCTATAAGTGTCAGGTTCTTTCAGAGGATGGATGCTCAGGTAGCAAGTATTATCTTGCACGACCTTGGGGTGCAGATGCGTATATAACATGGATAGACTGTTATATGGGAAAAATTCTACGTGCAAATGCAGCTAATCCATATGCAGATATGAGTGGTAATTCAGCTAAGGCCGCAAGATTTTATGAATACGGAAGCTATGGACCAGGATATGCTATTAATGCTAACAGACCACAGATATCTAAGAAAAAGGCAGATGAGATGATTAAGATTAATTATCTTGGATGGGATCCTTATTCAGTATTTAGTGCAGTGGGTATTAACTATGCAGGAAATGTAACAACTAAAGCAGAACAGAAATATGTTACAACACAGTATGTATCAGACACATACAATGAAAATGATGGTGATGATACTGGTCTTTACAAGTATAATGTTGAAGGTTATGCAGCAAGTGCCGGTGTAACTGGTGGTGGTAATCTTCTTGAAGAGTCAAAGAATTATTATAAGGCAGGAAGTGCCGAAGAATTCTTAGATGCAATAAAGAGCGTTAAAGCCAGCGGACGTGCATCAGTTATAGAGCTTACAGCGGATATAGCACTTGGCGATAAAGAAGTTGAGGGGTATTCAGAATATAAGTCATTTATAACTGCACATAAGAATTATCCTATTACACATCCGGATCTTATCAGCTCAGGAGTATCTATGTTAAAGCTTGCAGGTATGAGCAATCTTACAATCTATTCTAAGAATGGTGCTAAGATTACACATACATGTATAGATATAACAGGTTCTGACAACATAATTATAAGAAACATTAAGTTTGATGAACTCTGGGAATGGGACGATGAAACAAGTGGTGGATATGACCGTAATGACTGGGATTATATGACTATAGAAAAGGGTAGTTCTAATATATGGATTGACCATTGTACTTTTTATAAGGCATATGATGGTGTTATAGATATCAAGACTCCATCAGCTTATAGTAATATAACAATATCATGGTGTGAATTCCTTCCAGCAAGTGATGGTGGAACATTCTTTGATAATATGATGAATGCTATGAAAGCTAATCCGGATGGATATGCATATTACAAGCATTTGCTTGAATCTGGAATGACACATGAACAGATATGTAATTATGCATATGGACAGAAGAAAACACATCTTCTTGGACAGAGCGATGAGGATACATCATCTAAGAATATAACAGTAACATTTGCTAATAACTACTATAAGGATTCTATGGACAGAATGCCTAGATTAAGATTCGGTACAGCACATGTATATAATTGTATTATGGATGCACAGAATCTTAGGAATTATCGTCAGGATATAGAAAAAACAGCAGGTTCAGAGTATGCACAGAAAATAGTAAGTAATGGTGCTTCATCTAACTGTGGAGCACATATGCTGCTTGAGAACTGCTATATGTCAGGTATGACTAATGCACTTATAAGTGGTAATGGAAGCAGTGCAGCCGGATATATCAATGCATTTAATTCTATATATATGCTTGATGGCAAGCAGGCAGAGTTAAAGGTAGCACTTAACACAGATAAGGCAGGTGAGGTAGCACTTGTTCAGGATAGAGAAGAATTCAAGAATGCACTGCCATATAGTGATTATGTATTATATGCAGCAGACAGACTGAGTACAGAGGTTCAGCCATATACAGGTGCTGGAAAGTTAAAAGACCTTACAACATTACAGTGGGAAAGAACATCTTATAATGATTCGCCACTTGTGCATAAAGAACATGTATGGAATGATGGAGAAATATCAAAAGATTCTACATGCACCGAAGCAGGTGAAAAGGTATATACATGTAAGGTGTGTGGAGAAACAAAGACAGAAGAGATAGCAGCACTTGGTCACAGTTATAGTGAAGAATGGACAGTAGATAAAGAAGCAACCTGTGAAGAAGCCGGAAGCAAGTCACATCACTGTACAAGACCAGGCTGTGATAGCAAGTCAGATGTAACTGTTATCGAAGCATTAGGCCATGAATGGGGCGAAGGAAAAGAAACAAAAGCACCAACATGTACCGAAGCTGGCGAGAAGACATACACATGTACAAGATGCGATAAAACAAAGACAGAAGCGATAGAAGCATTAGGTCACACATATAGTGAGGAATGGACAGTAGATAAGGAAGCAACCTGCGAGGAAGCCGGAAGCAAATCACATCACTGTACAAGACCAGGCTGTGATAGCAAGTCAGAAGTAACAGAAATCACAGCATTAGGCCATGAATGGGGCGAAGGAACAGAAACCAAAGCACCAACATGTACTGAAGCCGGAGAAAAGACATATACATGTACAAGATGCGATAAAACAAAGACAGAAGCAATCGAAGCATTAGGTCACGCATATAGTGAAGAATGGACAGTAGATAAGGAAGCAACCTGTGAAGAAGCCGGAAGCAAGTCACATCACTGTACAAGACCAGGCTGTGACAGTAAGTCAGAGGTAACTGTTATCGAAGCATTAGGCCATGAATGGGGCGAAGGAAAAGAGACAAAAGCACCAACATGTACTGAAGCTGGCGAGAAGACATACACATGTACAAGATGCGATGCAACAAAGACAGAAGCAATAGAAGCGCTTGGACATGCCTATAGTGAAGAATGGACAGTGGATAAAGAAGCAACTTGCGAGGAAGCAGGAAGCAAATCACATCACTGTACAAGATTAGGCTGTGATAGCAAGACAGATGTAACTGTTATCGAAGCATTAGTCCATGAGTGGGGCGAAGGAAAAGAAACAAAAGCACCAACATGTACTGAGGCTGGAGAGAAGACATACACATGTACAAGATGCAATAAAACAAAGACAGAAGCAATCGAAGCATTAGGTCATGCTTATAGTGACGAATGGACAGTTGATAAGGAAGCAACCTGTGAGGAAGCCGGAAGCAAGTCACATCACTGTACAAGACCAGGTTGTGATAGCAAGACAGATGTAACTGTTATCGAAGCATTAGGACATGAGTGGAGCGAAGGAACAGAAACCAAAGCACCAACATGTACTGAAGTTGGAGAAAAGACATACACATGTACAAGATGTAATGCGACAAAGACAGAAGCAATAGAAGCCATTGGACATGCATATAGCGAAGAATGGACAGTAGATAAAGAAGCAACCTGCGAGGAAGCCGGAAGTAAGTCACATCACTGTACAAGATTAGGCTGTGACAGTAAGTCAGAAGTAACAGAAATAGAAGCATTAGGTCATGAATGGGGCGAAGGAAAAGAAACAAAGTCACCAACATGTACTGAAGCCGGAGAGAAGACATACACATGTACAAGATGTAATGCAACAAAGAAAGAAGCAATCGAAGCATTAGGTCACGCATATAGTGACGAATGGACAGTAGATAGAGAAGCAACCTGTGAAGAAGCAGGAAGCAAGTCACATCACTGTACAAGACCAGGCTGTGATAGTAAGTCAGATGTAACTATTATTGAAGCATTAGGACATGAGTGGAGTGAAGGAAAAGAAACAAAAGCACCAACATGTACCGAAGCCGGAGAAAAGACATACACATGTACAAGATGTAGTGCAACAAAGACAGAAGAGGTAGCAGCATTAGGTCACGATTACAGTGACGAATGGACAGTTGATAAGGAAGCTACAACTACAGAAACTGGAAGCAAGTCGCATCATTGCAAAGTATGTGGAGATAAGACAGATGTTACAATAATTCCTATGATTAAGGCAGATGTCAGCATTAATGTTGAAGTTGTAAAGAAAGAAGATACACCAGATACGACCATTGAGGGTTCAAATAATGAAATAATTAACAGTGTTTTTACAGAAGAAGAAATTAAGGCATTCAAGAATGGTGTTAAAGTAGAAGTTACAATAGATATAAACAATATCGAAAATAAAGTGACTGACAGTGATAAGAAATTAATTGATAATAAGCTTAAAGCTGATGAAAAGATAGGTACCATACTTGATATCGTACTTAACAAGAATGTAGATGGTAATAAAAATAGTGTTCATGAATTGAATTCAGCTATAAAACTTAAAGTTGCAATTCCAGAAAATATTATCAATAAGGATGCATCTATAAAAAGAGAGTATAGTGTAATAAGAATTCATAATGGAGAATCAGAAAATATATCTGTTGATTATAATGAAAATGATAATACTATCATATTTGAAACAGACAGATTTTCAACATATGCGATTGTCTACAAGGATATAATAAAGAATACTGAAGATAATAACCAGTCAGTAATCCCTGATAATAACACATCTGTAGATTCGAAAGATAACAGCGTTGCTACATCAGATACAATGCATGCAGCAGGCACAGTGTGGTTATTGTTTGCTATAAGCTCAGGAATGATATGTGTTTTATCACGAAGAAGAAAAAAGAATATATAAAAAAATACAATAAGATAAATATGATGTTATAGGAGCTTAAAAGATGGCAGTTTATTGAAAATGATATGAACTGCCATCTTTTTTTATGTCTTAATTTAAATATATAAAGTAGCCGGAATTATATAAATCTTACTATGAAAAGCTTATGCTTATTTATGTACATAATAAAACTATTAACGTGAGTTTTACTGAAAATTTCACGTTGATTTAACTGGAAATTTTACTGCAAATTTTACGTTGATTTAAGTTGACATATAAATGACCAGATTATAAAATGAAAAAGTTGAATAAGCATGAAAATGCTTATATAAAATTAAAAAGTGAGGTGACGATAATGGACGGGCATGATAGTCCTCAAATAGGAAGCAATGACATAGATTATAAGCCGACAAAGCTATTGTCTGCGTTTCTAAAAGGGACGTGTGCAATAGTCTGTTAAAGTCGCCTGTTTTCTAATCTTTGTCATTGTTCTTTTAACATTTTAATAGTGAAAGGAGAATAATGATGAATAAGATTCTATCTAATGTAGTTATTCATAAGGATTATAGCAAAGATATAGTAAGAATCCTTAAAAGTAACAGATCTGATGAGGTAATCCGTAAAAAATTGTCGAAATATCATGAGAATGATATTGCTGATGCAGTAAAACTGCTTGATAAAGATACCAGAATTCGTCTTTATAAGATTCTTGGTGTTGAGTGGACTGCAGAGGTGTTCTCATATCTGGAGGATACACCAGAGTATATAGAAGAACTGTCTGTGGATGAGGCTGCAGATGTCCTCGAAAAGATGGATGCTGATGATGCCGTAGATATCCTTGATAATGTGTCAGAGGAAGAAAGACAGGCTCTGATATCACATATGGAGAAAGATGCCAAGGAAGATGTATGTCTGATTTATTCATATAATGATGATGAGATTGGTAGTAAGATGACTACTAACTTTATATGTATAAACAACAGGCAGACTATAAAGGGTGCAATGAAAGAGCTTGTATCACAGGCAGAAGAAAACGATAACGTAAATACAATATATGTTGTTGATGACAACAATATATATTATGGAGCAATAGATTTAAAGGATCTTATTGTTGCAAGGGAGTATCAGAAGCTTGAAGATATAATCAGTACATCTTATCCATATGTATATGCTCATGAAAAGATGAGCGAATGTATCGAAGACTTAAAGGATTACAGTGAAGATTCAATTCCAGTATTAAACAAAGATAAAGAAATAATAGGTGTTATCACATCTTCTGATATAGTAGAAGCTGTTGATGAAGAGATGAGTGATGATTATGCAAAGCTTGCTGGTTTAACTGAGGAAAATGACCTTACAGAGGGGCTTTTTGCCAGTATGAAAAAACGACTTCCATGGCTTATATTATTACTTTTTTTAGGCATGGGAGTATCATCAGTAGTAGGTATATTTGAAAATGTAGTATCACAGCTTGCAATTATAGTATGCTTCCAGTCACTTATACTTGATATGGCAGGTAATGTAGGAACACAGTCACTTGCTGTTACAATCAGGGTGCTTATGGATGAAAATATATCAGCTAAACAGAAGTTAGAGTTCGTCTTAAAGGAAATGCGTATAGGCTTTGCTAATGGTCTGTTGTTAGGCTCTATGGCATTCGTATTGCTTGGCATATATATTATGGTTGTAAAAGGCAAGCCATGGCACTACGCATTCGCTATATCAGGCTGTGTTGGAGTATCACTACTGCTGGCTATGCTCATATCCAGCCTTATAGGAGTGCTTACACCTATGTTTTTCCATAAGATAAAGATAGATCCTGCAGTAGCTTCAGGACCACTTATAACAACTATCAATGACCTTGTTGCAGTTGTTACATATTATGGATTGGCTGCAGTTGTGCTTATAGGAATGCTGCATATAACGGGATAATAACCTCTTAAACTAATGCCGTCTATATCGTTAAATGCAATTAAGTTTTTAAATATTTGTAACAGATATGTGAATGATGGTATATAATTAAGAAGAAATTAGAATAGCAACTATAGAAGCTAAGGAAAGGAAGATTACTATGAGTGATGTGTTGGAAATGATTAAGACAAGAAGAAGCGTAAGAAAGTATAAAAGTGACATGGTTCCTGCAGATGTAATAGATAAGATAGTTGAAGCTGGAACTTATGCAGCTACAGGTAAGAACAGGCAGTCACCTGTTATACTCGCTGTTACCGATAAGGAACTTAGAGATAAGCTTTCTAAGATGAATGCAGCATTTATGGGTAAACCAGAAGACTTTGATCCATTTTATGGTGCACCGGTTGTACTTGTTGTTCTGGCTGATAAGAGTGTGCCTACATACGTATATGATGGTTCTTTAGTTATGGGTAATCTTATGCTTGAAGCACATGCACTTGGCATAGATAGCTGCTGGATACATAGAGCTAAGGAAGAGTTTGAAAGTGCAGAGGGTAAAGAGATACTTAAATCACTTGGCATAGAAGGCGATTATGAAGGAATCGGACATTGCATACTTGGATATGCAGATGGAGATAAGCCACAGTGCAAGCCAAGAAAGGATAACTGGGTGTATAGAGTGTAATGCTGTATAAATCAGTTATATACATATGCCTTGGATACAACAAGGCATATAGAAGGCTGTGAACTAAAGTGAAGATAAATGATAAAGAAGGAGCAAATAAGAATGGTTAAACATGTTATATTGTGGAAATTAAAGGAAGAGCTTACAGATACAGAAAAGGAAGAAGT
>OGKG01003682.1_pt1 | contig 13945 bp, 9 predicted proteins | sample 1572201 | NCBI WGS metagenome assembly OGKG01 (sample SAMEA2582146, study PRJEB24529) | metagenome | biome: Human gut stool | place: China | collected 2011 | reverse complement strand
ATAGCTTATGAGCTCGAAAAAGAATGCCCGGAACAATACGATGTTCGACCATACGATACTCCGGAATATTCGTTATATCCAAAACCAATGCAGCCTCTTGGATCACACGACAAGCAGCATGTACCGTATAGCAGGTGTTATATCCCATACCAGAATCGTACATTGGCATAACACCAGCACCAAACTCCACTCGCCCTATCTTCTTATCCAAGCCGATCTTCAATCCGCTATCATAAAAACGCCCAGCATAATTGGTCCCAAAAAAAGCTTCGGCAGAAAACTTTACGCCCCAAACTCCCGTAGAGTAGCGGAAAGTTCCGTTCGCTCGGATATATTGCTCGCTCAGATGGCGTATAAATATGGTATTTTCCAATCCCACCGACCAATTCTTCGCCTGAAACCCGATCGACGCATATTTATTATTTCTCACTCCTACAAAAATCGACTTGAATTGCAACGAGTCATTTTGCGACCATACACTCAAAAAAGATATTACTCCTATAAACAACAATAAAACTCTCTTTTTCATAATTCCTTCGATAACCTCACATTGAGAATATTATACCCCAAATCATTCAAATGTAACCCATCTAACGAATAGTTCATATTCATTTTATCTTCATGGGCAAAATCGTCATACACATCTAAAAATACACCATAATTCAACGTCTCGACCATTTGAGACAACGCAAAGTTCAACTCTTTGATATAATCGTTTGTATGCGGATTATCGGTCTCTAAGTTTCTAGGTAAAATAGAAATAACAAACACCCGGCGTGGAGCCAATCCTTCGATCGTTCTCTTATACTCATCGACAAAATCGGTAATAAACTCTTGCCTCGTAGCATCATTGAAAAGTTTCCCTCCCAAATTATTCGTTCCTATCAACATCACTACATTTTTGTCTTGATAATTCAGATTCCAAGTAGCAATCTCCTCCAACTTCGCGCCACTTACACCATCGTCTCGTACAATCCATGTGGGAAAAGCATCTTTTACGTCCCACCCAGCAACCAACGAGTCGCCCACGAAACACAATTCACCTTCTTTTTCTTCCGAACATGCACCCAAGCTCAAAATCAAAAGCAACATTATTTTCCCCATTCTACACACCCAATTCAGTCTCATTTTTCTTACTCTTTATTTTTTTGTAAAAATCACTCTTTAAAATTTGATTTATAAACATATCGGTAAAAATCCGAGCGCCATCGCCATTTAAATGCATGTTATCATAAAACAGCTCCGGTCTATCAAAAAAATACTCCATTTGATTATCATCTATCACCCGAATTCCATTCTCTCGGCACAACTCTGTAATAACCCTTTTCGAATAGGGATTCCCCTCGTGCCTCAATTTACGATAATATGGAGGAAAAACGACCACCAATTCTACATTGTTCGATTGTAGCTGCGTTATAATCGCTTTCAAATATTCTAATTTTACCGAGTAAATAAAATCATCATCAGGTTCGTCTCCATAATTTTCAAAGATAGGCAAATTATTGGGTTTATGTTTCGCTACAAATCCATGATTTGCCATTTCTTCTCTCGGCAAAAAAGATTGTAAGAAAATACGGAACCACACGGTATTATATTTATACAAATTAGATCGAAGAAAAGCAGAGCCTTTTCCATCATTTTGCAAGACCAACGCAGAATCTATAACCGGATTTCTCCCGTAATAAGGATTTAGTAACTCAATTCTACCGATATGATCGTCTGATAAATCATCGGGCTGCAAAGCTAAAATAACTCCCCGTGGTCGATGGCATTCAAGCAGCCCATCTATCATACATCTGAAAAATATTATGTTCTGAGCATTACACCCCCCATTAAAAACAGAAATTCCCAAACTATCCATCATAATATCCGGCATAAAACTATTAATCGCGACAGAAGACCCGATAATCACCACATCTTCATTTGCCTGATGAAACAGATACTCTATCTTCGCATAATCTCCCGGAAGCCCATACCTTTTAGAATAAAATGACATGACTTGCCCGAATATAACATCGAAAACAAGTACGATTACAATAATCGACACACATGTTTTCACCAACTTAAATATACTTCGGTTCATAATCGGTCATCTAAAATTGAAAATAGATAAACGCTCCACCGTTGAATGAAGCCGTCAATATAATAAACGCAATAAAGAGAGATATAGATATGATTCTCACCCAATAGTTCTCAGCATTTAAAGCGTGAACTTTTATAGACATCTCATCTTTTATCTCTTTCAACATCAAAATACCTATACACATAAATCCTAACAGCAACGAAGGTATTCCTTCCCCCGTAAATAACGGACCTCGGTCGGTAAAAATTTTTGCAATGATACTGAATGCCGAATGAAGATCATTCGCCCTGAAAAAAATCCAAGCAAACATAACCAATACAAAAGTTACCAAACAATTAAAAACCGCATGCAATCTTTTGGAGACATTTACCTTCGGGAGCAATCTGTTTTTTCAATCCCGACAATCTGGTACAGCCCATGCAAACTACCCCACAAAACAAATGTAAGATTCGCTCCATGCCAAATCCCACTCACCAAGAAGGTTACAAACAAATTCCACAAATGTCTGTAATGCCCCACTCTATTCCCTCCCAACGGAATATATAAATAATCTTTGAACCATGTCGACAACGAAATGTGCCAACGCCGCCAAAATTCCTTGATACTTTTCGCAAAATAGGGACGATGAAAATTCTCCATTAAAGTAAAGCCCATCATTTTCGAAGAACCTATGGCAATCAAAGAATACCCGGCAAAATCACAATAAATCTGGAAGGTAAAGAAAAAGGTCGCCAGCAACAAACTGACTCCCGAATGTTCCATATAATTATTGTACACGGCATCGACATAAGTAGAAACTCGGTCTGCTACACACAATTTCATGAAAAAGCCCCATATCATCAACCTAAGTCCTGCATCAAAATTCTCATACGAAAACTTATGTTTTTCTCTAAACTGAGGAAGCATATTTTTAGCTCGTTCGATAGGACCGGCGACCAACTGCGGGAAAAAAGAAATAAACAGGGCATATACTACAAAATTTTTTTCTGCCTTTATCGTTCCTCTGTACACATCAACCGCATAACCGACAGCTTGAAATATATAAAACGAAATTCCCACCGGCAATAGCACGTTCCATCGAGGTATCTCGATTCCTATATTTAGGAGAGAGAAAAAATCGGTAATCAACGAACCCGCAAATTCATAGTACTTATAGAAAAACAAAATACCCAAATTGATAAATATCCCCGAGAATAATGAAATCTTACGCCTTCGACGAGACCGAAAACGGTCCATGCACAAGGCCGAAATATAGGTAATCGATGTACTTGTCAACAGCAACAACGCATATACGGGCTCCCAACACATATAAAAATAGTAACTGGCCAGAAGCAAAAATATCGTACGTCCTTTAATACCCGGCAACAGGTAATAAACCAAGCATACAATCGGAAAAAACAAAATGAATTCTAAGGAATTAAACAGCACAACATTGATTCTTTAATTCGACAAGTAGATTATTCTGCACACAAATGTAATATTATTTTAAAAAGGAACAGATAATTTATTACAAAAATGCAGCTCTCTTAACAGCCTATTAATCAAATCGGAGAAAAAACTTTTCTTGCTTCCCAAAATCGGGCATACAAAAAAGACTGCCTTGCGAATCAAGAACAGTCTTTTTATTTTTCAATGTCAATGACAATAAACGTCATTAAAACAACGACTTACTCTACAACCAATTTGAACGATTTATCGCCAGCGCTCCCAGACACCACAGCCAAATAAATACCCGGTATAAAATTCTGAGTCGAGACACTCGCTTCTCCGTCAACAACTACATCGCATACATTCACGCCGTCGATAGTATATATCTTCAATCGACCCTGAGCCGCCACGTTCAAAGGCTCCCCCCGTTTCACTGGATTGGGATAAAGTAAGGTGACTTCTCTTTCGGTTCCCGTCAAACCGGTAGAAGTACCGTCCATATAAACCTCAAACTCGGTAACAGTTGCCGACTCTCCGTCTATATTTCCGCTTGGAATTTCAATTTTCACATAACGAGCCTTCACCCTATCCACGGTCACCGACTTATTCGTTTTATTCAAATCGCCCGATGAAACAAGAGTCCAAACGCTATTCTCATCTGCACTATTATTTATTTTATTAAGGTCGGGGGTCTCTGTGGCCACATAGATATTATACCCTTCGATTTGATTCGCATCATATACCTTGAATGCATTTACATCATATTCGTCTTCCAAATCGAGAATGCAATAATGCTTATCGGCGGCAGACCTATCGAAATCCCAATGATACTCGGTATTTTCATTCAACCCGTCAAAAATATGCCGGGCATTGGTATAAAACGATTTAGCCCCCGAGGACTTCAAAAACGTTTTACCTACACTCACCAAATTGCCCCTATCCGTTCTTTCTTTCAACTTACCGTAAATATCGAACCCATAGATACGCACGGCATTTTCACCGGTAGGAAGTTCCATCGAAAATTTAACAAACCGGGCTTCCTTAGGCTCGGCCAAACGATGATCCTTTACATTGGCGTTTCCCGCTTCCGCATCATTGCGATTCACCACTTCTTCCCAATCACCGTCGTTTCCCGTCTTACTGACGTAAATACGATAGGAATGAACATTGTTATTTCCCTCTACCGTTTTCGAATCCCGAAAGACAAAACGATCGACCATATACACATCGGCCAACTCAAAGATCACCCAGGGATTGGTACTCTTATTGTCGCACCATTTCACCCCCTTTCCCGGCTCCTCAAAAAGGCAATAAGCCGCTTCGTTATTGCCTACCTGTGCACTGTAAGAGTGTATACGCACTTGCGGTGAATCTATTTCGGGAGAAACCTCTTCAACTCCTATCGGCGACGATGGAGGCATTTCTCCATCGATAGCCCAATCGGACGGTTTATCGCCCATGACAAGCTCCAAAGTCCCGCCATTAACGATTTCTTCATGCTTCAACCAGCACCGACCGAGCTCTTGACCGTTCAGTTTGGCCGATTGAATATAGATATTCTTATCGCTTGCATTAGGAGCCAATACTTCAAACACTTTTCCTCCGTCGAGATTAATTGTCGTTTTCGTAAATACCGGACTTGAAATAAGATATATGTCCTGTCCCGCATTAGGATAAAATCCCATTGAATGGAATATATACCAAGCCGACATCGACCCCGAGTCGTCATTTCCGGGCAACCCCGTAGCAGTCGTATTATATCGCTCTTTCAAAACCCTACGGACAATCTCCGCCGCCTTGTCGGGACGATTCACATAGTTATACAGGCTTGGCACTAAAAATGCCGGCTCATTGCTTATTTGGAATAATCCCATATAGCTGTTTTGGTCGAACCCGTCTTGGACATGCGTAAAATATGTATCCAGCCGCTTCAAGAAAGCCTCTTTACCGCCACATCTTGCAATCAGCCCGTTCACATCGTGAGGCACGTAGAACGACATCTCCCACGGGAATGATTCATATACGATTCCTTCCCAACCATCGCGACGGAAAACATTGTAATCTTTCTCGTTCACCCAGTCGCCACTACCATTTTTCGGCCACAAGAATCCTTTGAATCCAAGACTATTGATGTTGTCGTTCCACAAGTTTTTCCAGTTATTCGACCGTTCGAGATACTTTTCGTAAACATCTTGTTTACCCAATTTCTTTGCTACGGTAGCGATTGCATAATCGCAATAGGCATATTCAAATGTGCGAGTTCCCGATCGCTCGGTCACCGTGGAAATATATCCTTTGGTATTATACTCCTCGACACCGCCACGACCTTCATTTCTCGGGTTCTCCGGTTCTACCTCGGCATTTTTAATCATTGCGGCCAATCCTTTTTCGTAATCAATACCCGGCAAATTTTTCACGATAGCGTCAGCAATCAGTACATCGCTGTTCGAGCCCCCCTGTACACGACCGTTACAATTCCCGCTACGGCCGTCCGGCATATATCCCTCGTGCTCATAAATATCTATCATAGACCGTACGATATCGGCCTGACGAGAAGGTTTCAAAAGAGCGAACAACGGGTGTGTAGCTCTGAATGTATCCCAGATGGCATAATAATCGTCGAAATAAGGTTCGGACGATTCCCACAGCGGATTCTCACCCGTGCGGTCGGTAGGTTGTAAAAAGGCATGATACAAAGCCGAATAGAAAATAGTCTTGTCGTTATCGTTCCCCTCGACTTCCACAGTGTTCAACACCTCTTTCCATTGTGCGATTCCTGCATTGCGAATTTCGTCAAAGTCCCAAGACGAAAGTTCCGAAATGTTCGCTTTGGCTTTCTCTGTGCTAATAAACGATATTCCTACTTTTACTCTCACTTTTTGCCCCTCTGTCGTATGAAACCCGAAATAAGCCCCGGTTTTCTCTGTTCCCGTTGCATCTACCTGCTCGCCCGATTGGACAGACGTCCCTTTCCAAACAGTATACTCATCGGCGGGGGTATCCAACAAAGCGTAGAAATACACCGTATAAGGACCACCTAAATTCCAGCCTCCTTTGACGGTCGAATAACCCTCGATTTCTTTATTCGAAAGAATTTTTACCCCCGAGGCTACCAATTCCTGTGATTCGACATGTAGTGTCAGACAACTTCCTGCATCGATCAATATCTTTGAAGACTCCGATTGGGGGAAAGTATATTCATGAAATCCGGCCTTAGCAGATGCCGTCAGTCTCACTCCCACATTATACTTACTCAAAGAAACTTCATACAAGCCCAATCCGAATCTCTCGTCGGAACGTGCCGACGAATAATCCGAAAGGTTCAAATCTCCGGTCATCGGTTGAAATAAAATATTTCCATACTTGGGACCACCGCCGGTTCCGCTCACATGCAAATGGCTGAAACCTTGTATATTGCCACCCTTTCCCCAACCTGAGTTATTGGTTCGGTCTCCACAATCGGCTCCTAATTTCACCATACCGAAAGGCACACATACTCCCGGGAACACATGCCCCTCGCCGTCAGCTCCGATTTCGGGTCTCACATACTCCCAATTCTCTCGGACAATCACATCTCCTCCGGTACAAACCATCTTCATTGTATTCAAATCGACACGGATTGTATAGACTCCCGTAACAGGCACTTGAAATGCATTATCGAAGCCATCATTGGCGGTAGCCCGCTCATACAAATCGTATTCCTTTCCCGACTCGACGAGCAAATGTCCGGCTATATCTATACGACAAGTAATGGAAGGTTCCCATTTATTCGACACCAAAAATTTGAACCGGCCTTCATCTATACTATAATCCGATAAAGTTCCTGTCCACGTAAAGATACCAGGCTCCTGCTTTTCCATCGGGATAGCGGCATCCGGATCCCAACCTGCCTCCGTAGCATTACCTACCAAATAAAGATTGTCATAAGCGGCAAAAGCCGGACTAAGAAACGATAAGAAAAATACTAAAATGAAAAAAGATAAGTTTTTCATGTTTAAAAATTTTAGGATTAAATATTCATGTCATTTATATGACACGCAAAAAGCCAATAACCCTTAAAAGGTCAAGAATAAAATCTATAATTATGGAATATTAATTTATAATATTAAGATAAGTACCTCATAAACAAGGAGAAAATTCTTCCGATTTTAAAGATTTTTACGACACGCCAAACAGAGCCTTTGAAAAACAAATTTTATTATATTATATTTGCGACTACATACTTATATCACAATGCTTCTCTTTCAATAAATTCATGAAAATAACCGAAAATAATATTATAGAAAGTTTGAAATCTGGAGAAGAACAAGCATTTCGATACATTTACGACAAATACTACGGTTATTTATGTGCCATAGCAAAAGGTTACCTTTCCGATAACGATGCGGCAGAAACTGTTGTAGGAGATGTAATTTACAACATCTGGGAAATACGGAAAAATCTGAATATTCATACTTCGTTACGATCATACCTCATACGTAGTGTAAAAAATAGATCTATCAATTATTTACAGCAAGAGTACATTGCCAAAGAAATTTCTATCAATTCGCTACAAGATTACACCGAGATAGAATCTTTTTACTTTATAGAAGAAGAACACCCTTTGGAAAAAATGCTCGAAACGGAACTTGAAAAAACGATAAAATCTGCTATCCATACACTTCCAGACGAGTGTCGAACGGCTTTTATATTGAGCCGTTATCACGATATGAAATACGAAGAGATAGCATCCCAAATGAATATATCCGTTAATACTGTAAAATATCATATCAAGAATGCCCTATCCAAACTGAGAACAGAATTAAAAGACTACCTTGTCGTACTTTTATTATTTCTATTATCGAATGAACTTTATTGTAACACTATAAAGAAACTATTAGATTTCCTAAATACTTAAAATTATTTAAAACCGCTCATACAGACTACCCCAAAGAAAAAAAACATCTGTCTTTCCTTTGAATATGAAGAGAGCCGACATACATACCGAGCACATAAATAATCTGATTCTTTCATTTTTGAATCGGACAATATCTTCTACCGATTTAAAGGTATTGAAAGAATGGATTGACGAAAATGAAGACAACAAAGCCTATTTTTCGGAAATACAAAAAATTTGGCTGATTTCCAGCATTTACGAAAAGAAAAACTTCGATAAATTAAAAGACCGGGCTTTTCAACAATTCAAAGACCGGATCGCTCAAAAAAACCAAGAACAAGACATTTATATCTCACGTCCAAATTGGAATCGGATTTTTTATATAGCGGCATGTATCATTATTGCATTCTTTGCAGGAATAGGAGTAATGTACTTTACTGGGAATCAAAGACTCTCCGATCAAACACTATCCTATTCGGTAGAATCTCCACGAGGATCGAAATTAAAACTGTCTCTCCCGGACGGAACATCGGTATGGCTCAATGCCGATTCAAAACTATTATATGACAACAACTTCGGTATCAACAACCGCGATGTCACGCTATGCGGAGAGGGATACTTCGAGGTCAGCAAAAACAAAAATCTCCCGTTTCAGGTCGTATCGGACGATATAAAAGTAGAGGTCTTAGGGACAAAATTCAATGTCAAAAATTATCCAGAAGATCCGAATATCAAAGTCGCATTGTTAGAAGGTTCGGTGATGCTATACGATTCTCTTGAAAGCACGATATTAAAACCGAATCAGATAGCACAATACGACAAACAAAACAAAAAAACCACATTAAAGACCATAGCGGCAGAAAATACAAGCGCGTGGATAAACGGTCACCTGTATTTCGACGAGGAAAACATGGAAACCATCGCTTTGGCTTTGGAACGAGCATTCGATGTGAATATTACCATTAAAGACGAGACCCTGAAAAAAATGATATTCTACGGCGACTTCATTATCGAATCGAACAATATCGATGAAATTATGAATATCATGGCTGCCACAAACAAATTTAACTACCACTATAAAATCCGTAAAAACGAAATAGAAATATTTCAATAAACACATTCGATATTTATTGGTGTAATAGACAAATCCAATTTGTCTAACTAGCCGTTTCATACCTAAAACCATGCTCAAAACAGTTACTATTTGTCGTACGGTTTATCCGTTAAGATTCATCTTACTACTCGGCATTCTATTCTCTTTCAATGTTTTTGCCAAACAAAGCCAAGAAGAATATATAATCGAGAGAGAAAACTGGAAAGCCTTTATTCGTCTTTCGGACGGTACAGTAGACCGATATGAATTTCGGGAACATGGCGTATGGAAAACCATACCCTTTCGCCACGACCGAATGGCCGGACCGGCTTGGGACGGTATCATGCTGGCTCACGATAAAAAAAATCCGGGATCGTTTATTGGTGAAAAAGACCACATTTTATACAATATCTCGTACGTCCCGGCGCAAGACCATCTCATCGTCAAATGCTCCATGACCAACACGGGGAGTACACCATACGCTCCGAAACAAAGCAGGCTGATTCTCGGTATCGATAGTGAAATGCACGCCTACCCTCAATGGGACACTAAATTTTTCCCCACTCTGCTACGTTGTGAAAAAGACTTCGCATGGGGCTATTTCATGTCTCCGAAACAAACCATATTCGGTTTTACAACGGCCGAACCGGTTGCCTCATACGCCATAAACTACATTTACGAGGGTTGGCTTAAATGGAAATGGGGACATCAAATAAGAACTGCCAGTTTAGATATGCTACATTGCTTACCTCTGCCGGAAAGGCATCCCCAGAACTTAACGGAGCTGGCTCCCGGAGAGACGAAATGCTGGCATATACACATGGGACAAATACAGTCCCTTCCCGACGTAAAATCGAAACTTTCGGAATGGGCTGCTGTTCCCATGATCGAGTGTGACCGCTACACCATAACATCGAAAGAAAGCATATCCGTACGGGGGTATTCGACCGACTCGATAAGTATCGCGATAAAAGGCCCCGGCATAAAAAATCAAAAAAGCCTCACGACCGACAAAAAAGGCAATCTGTACACGACCTGTTTCCGCCCGACTCAAAAAGGAGAGTATAAAATCACAGCGACAACCCAATCGGGGAAAACGGCAGAAGCCCGCATATTCGTTCGGCAACCGTGGTCGTGGTACATGAAAAATGCCCGAGACTTCGTAGCCGAGAACCAACCCTTATTCTCCAACGCCTGTGAAACATTTTACGGATACTACACCGCCTTTCTTGCGGCAAAACATTTCCCCGACACGGCAAAAGACAACGCCTTGCAAGAACGGTTCGACAACACTCTGCCTCTAATTATCGACACAACCACATGGCTGCCTAACCCGAAATCACTGCCTCACCGCATACAAAATTTCTCGGCCCTGATGGGAATGCTGGTCGACCTATGGGAATATACGGGAGAAAAACATTACTTGGAAAAAGCCGCCCACATCGCAGATTATCTCTGTTCCGATAAAATACAAGGGCCCGACGGAGCTTATCGCTCGCAAGGAACTCATTACACGGCTGTTATCTATACAGCCAAATCGATGCTCGAATTGGTGGCCGCCGAAGAAAAGCTCATCGCGAATCCCGTTTGGAAAGAACGCCACGAACGACATTTAAACTCGGCCCGAAAAGCCGTAGACGATTTGTGCGGACGGCTCGACGACATAGAGACCGAAGGCGACATGACTTTCGAAGACGGCATGATCACTTGCAGCGCCCTGCAATTGGGCATGTATGGATTGCAAACTACCGAACCGTCACAGCAGAAGAAATACAGCGAAGCCGCCCGATATCTGATGGACAAACATAAATGTCTTGAACAATTATTAATCCCCGATTGCCGCATGAGGGGAGCCACACTGCGATACTGGGAAGCTCTCGACGTTTACTTTATTCCCAATCAAGCCATGAACTCTCCGCATGGCTGGACGGCATGGAAAATCTACGCCTCTTACTACTTGTATCTGCTGACCGGTGAAGAATTTTATCTAACCGATTTCATGGACACGCTCGGGGCCTGCGCCCAAATCATGAGAGAAGACGGTCATTTGCGCTGGGGATTCATTCCCGACCCCTATATAGAAGCCAAACTATATGTAGAAAATCCCGAGCAAAAACACCACGGATTAGTCGTTGACTCTATCGTGGGAGAACAATACTTAGATATGATAAGTCCGTGGTTGCGTCCCGACGACGAAAATACCATCTGTCAATTTAAAGAAAGAGGAGGAGCCGGAGACAATACGGTTCAAGAAATTTTCAAAGTCATGGAAGAGTGCGCTCTCACATCAGCCTATGTCCTCATACGAAAAGACGGCTCTATTCTGGCTTACAATTGTCAGGCTCACAAGAAAAACGGCACTTTGCATATTATACCCGATGAAGCCATCATCTCTAAGATACACTTGAATACCGCCCGAGAAACAAATATTTCCATACAGGCGACCGGCAAAAAGATTCGCGAGAAATCGGTTCTCGGGTGTAAATGGATCGAACTAAATTAAGTCTTACCTCATGAACAAAAAACTTATTTTTTTAATAGTCAGCTTTTTGTACATGGTGACGGCTACGGCACAACCGTTATTAATCCCATATCCCCGATCGATAGAGATGCGGGAAGGATATTTCGCCCTCACCGCAAAAACAGGCATTATCAATCTCAGCGACAAGAATAACGCCCGGCTGTTAAAACATTATATAGAAGAAGATATCAATATTAACCTCCACGAACAACGAGGCGACAACAATATATTCCTAATCACGAACCGAAAACTCAAAGAATCGCTGGGAGCCGAAGGATACCGCATGAACATTTCGGCTGATTCGATCGTCATCGAAGGAGCTGAAAATGCCGGCGTTTTTTACGGAATCCAAACGTTACGACAGCTAGCGGCACAAAACAGACTGGCCATACCCTGCATGGAAATATTCGACAAACCCGAATACGAATGGAGAGACTTTATGCTCGACGAAGCACGCCATTTCAAAGGGAAAGTCGTCGTAAAGCAACTTCTGGAAGAGATGGCCTATTTGAAAATGAATAAATTCCACTGGCATCTCACCGACGATCAAGGGTGGCGCATCGAAATCGAAAAATATCCGCGGCTCACCCAGATAGGAGCATACCGGGACAGCACCCAAATAGGAGGTTGGAACAGTCCCCTCTACGATGTCAACATTCATGGCGGTTACTATACCCGAGAAGACATACGGGAAATCGTAGACTTTGCGGCCGAACGGCACATTGAAATCGTCCCCGAAATCGAAATGCCGGGACACACCTCGGCGGCCATAGCCGCCTATCCCGAGCTCGGTTCCTTGAAAACACCCCCTACCGTGGCCACATATTTCAACCCCACGTGGGGAGTATTCAACGTGGCCGACGAGCGTGTAATACAATTCATACAAGATGTTTTCGACGAAATTTTCGACTTGTTTCCAAGTCGCTACATACACATAGGCGGAGACGAAGTCCACCCCGAATCGTGGGAAGCCAACAGCGACATCAGCCGCTTCATGGAAGAAAAGAATCTCGACAATTATAGCGAAGTGCAAATGCTGTTTACCAACCGGGTCGCCTCGCTCATACACAGCAAAGGACGCACGATGATCGGGTGGAACGACATCATGGGCAAGAACATTCACGAGTGGGCCGACTCCGATAACGAAAGTACCCATGCCCTCGCTCCTTACGCCGTCGTTCAATTTTGGAAAGGAGACACCGCCCTCATAGCCGAAGCGCTGAAACAAGGTCATCGAGTCATCAACTCATCGCACAGGGATACTTACCTCGATTATAATTATACCAAAATTCCTTTGAAAAAAGCCTACGATTTCTCTCCTTTTCCCAAAGGCATAGACCGAAAATACAAGCCGCTGCTGTTGGGATCGGGCTGTCAAATGTGGAGCGAATGGATACCTCGCATCGAAGATATGCAACGCCAAGTGTTTCCCCGCATAGCAGCCTATGCCGAATCTGGTTGGACTATCGAAAATAAAAAAAATTTCACCCGGTTCTCGACCTCCCTATCCCAAATATTGATTCCTCGATGGAAACAAAAGAACATCGCATGGCATAAAGAATCGACACCGCAAGCCGAATAAATCAATACAGGTGCGTATCCACTCATATAGTTTTAGATAGTTTTTCATTCGGTAACAAAAAAATCACGAAAAAATATTTCGTTATCGACTACCCGATAAACATACAGACTTGTCCTAATTATATAACAAGAATATTGTTTTATGACTATTAACTAAAAAACTTTAATACTAACCTTTAATCAAACCAATCAATGATTAAGCATTACAGAACCCTGCTACTCGTGTTTGCGCTATTCTGTAATACGGTTGTCATTCAAGCTCAGAACGTTTCTCTGAAATTGAATAACGTAACCGTAAAGGAGGCCATCGTTCGGGAAAAAGTTCATACGCGGAGAAATTGGCATTAAGCTTATCACCCACTC
>OGKG01003679.1_pt1 | contig 13962 bp, 13 predicted proteins | sample 1572201 | NCBI WGS metagenome assembly OGKG01 (sample SAMEA2582146, study PRJEB24529) | metagenome | biome: Human gut stool | place: China | collected 2011 | reverse complement strand
ACAATATCGCTATGGTATTTATAAGTTTTCTATTATTGGATATTGGATTTTCTGCATTCCTTATATCATTCAAAAAATTTATCATAATTACCCTCACAAATTCCAGATTATCTAACTCTCATGCTCCGATCAAACTCTGGTCAAAGGCAAACAGAGCCTCGTTGATCTCAAAGACGTTATAGTTCCCACGCTCCACGAAATATTCCACGATGATGTCAAACTTGTTGGAATGGGAGAGTGCAAAGCCCGCCTTCATGAGCATATCCTTCATTTCCACAAGTGGCAGCTCAAGAGCGATGGCAAATGCAATGACGGTGGGCTTGGAAGGCTTGTAGGTCTTGTCCGAGCGGATCTTCGAGAAGAGTTTCCGGTCAATATTTGCCTTCTTGTAGCACTGTGCGTCCGTCATGCCGCGTTCATCAATCTTCCGCAGCAGCATCTCCGAAAAGCTCTCATCGATCTGTCCCAGTGCATCGTCGAGTGTTGCTGCCTTTTCGGAGCTGACTGCCATAGGAGCTGTGAGCTTTTTGATAGCTTCATCACAAACGGATGACTCGCAAGGCATCGGCTCTTCCATCCGGAAGGCGTTCATTCTGCGCAGCCGCTCGGAACGACTATCGGTATGTTCGTCCACATAGCGGTCATCTATGTATGAAGCAATGTCGGCAAATAGCTTGCCGCTGATCTGATAGGCTTTGCGGTCGAAAATGACGATGTACACCGTCATTTCGTTTTCAAGAAGGAAACTGCTGATGGTGTCAATCGCCACTTTGAGAGCCTGATCCTTCGGATAGCCGAAAATGCCGGAGGAAATCAGCGGAAAGGCCACCGACTGACAGCCATTTTCTTTTGCCAGGTTCAAAGATGTCCGATAACAGGATTCCAGAAGCTCCTGTTCCCGATGCTTGCCATCCCGCCAACGTGGACCGACTGCATGGATCACATATTTGCAGGGCAAGCGGTATCCCTTTGTGATTTTTGCGCTGCCGGTTTCGCAGCCATGCAGCGTACTGCATTCTGCAAGCAGCTCCGGTCCGGCGGCACGATGAATGCAGCCGTCCACACCGCTGCCGCCCAAAAGAGAAGTATTGGCAGCATTGACGATTGCGTCAACGCTCATTTTTGTAATATCGTTTCTGATAATCTGTAAGGGCATTGCTTATTTTTCCCCTTTCTGCTGCCTAGTTAAACATGCTTCTTTTTCAATTCACGAATCAACATTTCAACCTGTGCCCCTGTTAGAAACGGTGTTTTGATTGTCGATGCCCAATAAAAATTCCGCTTCAAAATTGTTTTAATCTCATTCGGAGAAAGAGCAGGCAATGCTTTAACATCTCCATTGAAATTTTCCGGCACAATCATTCTGACACTATGATATTTTTCATCAGCCACTTCTGTCGGCGTGTCTGTGACAATCTGTCCAACCGCAATAATGCCTCTTCCTTTGGAATAAAAAAGAGCATAATCCCCTTTGCGGAAGCTGTCGATATACCGTTTTGCATCTCCATATGCCGCTATTTTGTTTCCAAGAATCATCTCGGATTCATTTGTGTCTGAATACGAGATATTCGTATCAAACATGATTCCTTTACACGCAGAAAACTTCAAACGATTATTTTCTATTTCTGTCAGAAACTTCACCCAGTATAAAACATTCTCCGGAATGATATGAGACTTATCCGGATTGATCGCAAATTCATAGATAACAGTTGGATCTGCTACTTTCACATTTGAATATTTCTGTGCATTCTGAACGTTTCCTTCTGTTGTAAGCAAATACACTTCACCATTCAGGCTGGAATAGTCATCTGTATTGAGATCAACATCACCCTTCTTTACCTGAATGTAAATATGCTTTCGGTTCAGGTCATTTGGATCAACCAAAACGCACTCATACTTTGGCGTAGCAATTTTATTTGTCGATGGAATGCAAACGTAGCCTTTCGTATCATACAGCCACAGCGCAAGTAAATCCTCAACATCTTCCGGCTGAAGCAGGCTGTAAAAATGCTTCTCACATAATGAAAGAGCCGGATCGGGATAATTGAATAGATCCAGTGCTGAATCGTGGACACGGTTATACAACATCTGACTGTATTCTTCCACTCCATTTTTCTTAATTCTCTGGATGGTTGAACCCATAATAAATGATGTTGCCACAGCACCAGGAACGGATTCTTTATCTGCCTTATCTGTAGCTGGATACCAATCTATATTGGTCAACTGATTTGCTGCATCAATCTGTACTGCATCCTCGCGAAACACCCAAGTACTGTTCGCCTTAACTCTCGCAATATAGTACTTTCCTTCATTTCTTGAGCGCATCCATAGGAGGTCTCCTTCTTTTACATCCTCTGCCATACGGCACACACTGTCGAATGATTTGTACTGAGTTCTTGCCAGATTACAGTAATCCAAAAATGTATGTATCCCAGAACGTTCTGCCTGGGTTAATTCACGCAGACTCCATCCCATTGCTGCGACATGATTTTTCAAGCAATAGTCGGCAACATTTGTACCTCCTGTGTTCACCTGTAATCTCCATACTGCCATCTTGTCTTCCTCTTTCTTTTTGCATTTAGAACTTTCTCATCATTCGCTTTAATATTATTATATATCGTCCACACATAGAGTGACAGATGCAATGTACATTATTTTGCACATTTCCGATTTGGTCTTGCGGTACTCTGCATAGGAGCTTTTCTTTCGTTCCAGGAGCATCGCATACTCTGCGTTCAGCTCGCTGATGCGTGGAAGCTTTTTGTCAGAGCCGTTCTCTTTCTTATAAGCATCGAACGCCTTTTTCGCTGCGCTGTTGAAAAATGCCATAAATGTGTACCTCCTTGTACGATGCGCCCTTGCAGACGGATGAATAGTGAATGTCCCCTTGCATGTGCACCTGCAAATGGGCAAAAAATAGCCAGGTCTCCAATTTCAATCAGAAACCTGGCTATGTAAAAAGGGCGGTTCACCGCCGCCCTCATTGTTAATATTCTGTACTCAATAGAAAATCTGCAATGTGCATACTCTTAATGCCTTGGTAATTGCCTCCGGCAAATTCATCGGTTCTCAAAACATACTTCGGATAGTTATCCCGGATTTCCAGCAGTCGTTCATATTCACGCTTTTCTGTTTTTTCGGATTTAATCTCCTGTGTGACCTGCACATACAACCGGTCATTCTGCTTCTGCGCCACAAAATCGACCTCACCGTCCGGTGTCTTCCCAATTGTCACGGTATAGCCTCGTCTGCAAAGTTCCAGATACACCACATTTTCCAGACTGGAAGCGACGCTGTCCGGTGTATAGCCCAGCACGCTGTAACGTAAAGCGGTATCAGCAAGATAAAACTTCTCCTGCGTTTTCAGAATCTCCTTTCCGCGCAGGTCGTATCGAGAACAGCGATGAAGGAGATATGCTTTCTCCAGCTTTTCCAGATAGCTGTACACCGTTTCATTGTCGATAGAACGATGCTCTGATTTCAGATAATCAGAAATTGATTTTGCCGAGAATGAATTTCCCACATTCGCAAATGTGTACCGAACCACCCGTTCCAGCTGGTCGATCTTACGAATCTGGTTTCTCTTTACGATATCCGAGAAAATCGTGGAATTATAGATATCCCGGACAATCGTATAAACCTCATCCTGTGAATACTCTCGCAGGTGTGTTGCAGGGAAGCCACCCAAGCGGATATAGTCTGCCAGTTCAGCATGGATATCCTTTACCTGTGTATACTGCTTTTTAAATTCCAGATATTCCTGAAACGAAAGCGTATAGATACGGAAGGAAACATATCGTCCGGTCAGGTAAGTCGCTATTTCCGAAGACATCATTCTGGAATTGGAGCCTGTCACATAAAGGTCAACATCATAATCCGTTGCCAGGGAGTTTACAACTTTCTCCCAGCCTTCAATTTCCTGAACCTCATCCAGAAAGAGATACGTTCTCCCAGTTGGGTTTAGCTTTTCTTTGACAGCCTTGAACATATCCTTCGCTGTCATATCCTCATAATCCATGGAATCGAAGCGCATGCTGACAATCCTCTCAGACGGAACACCATGCTCCTGTTGCAGCTTCTCCATGATCATTTTAAGGACTGTGGATTTTCCGCAGCGGCGAACACCCGTCAACACTTTTACAAAAGGTGTGTCGGTGTAGGCCATAATCTTATCGACATAGAGCGGTCTGTTTATCATAGGAACCACCTCCATGGTTCCATAATACCGCAAGTACATAAAAAAATCAATATGTTTTGCGATTATAAACCGCAGCTCCTATTGATTCTCACTGACTTTTTCGGATTGTGTCGAATTCTGTTTCCTTTCAGCATCCCCTTACTGATTCACCTTCTGAACGACCCCCTCGCGTTTCGTTAGGGGGCCTCTGCAATGGCGTTTCACTGCTGCGTAGGGATTCACATACCCCAACGCTTTCGCCACGTCGCTTGCACAGAAGAAGGTCTTGCCCTCCTCCTGTAACAACCGGATCGAACCAAACTCCTGGTTCTCAAACACCTCCATCATCTGCCTCGACTGTCCGCCATGACTGCCCACATCGGTGTCATGGGTCTTCTGATTGAAATCCGTCATACCTGTTACCTCCTGCTCAAATTTGTCTCGCCGGATTTCGGGCGAAAAAAAATAGAGCCTCGACCCATTCTCGTTTTCAAAGAATGAGCCAAGGCTCTATGTAACAGGATACCTGATATTAAATTTTTGCAGAATTCGTCAGAACTCGCCAAACGATCCTGACACTGTTTTTCATTCCATTTCAGCCGGATTTTTACCGAAAATCTGTCAAGGATATGGGGCTAATTTCCCCTCCAAAATGGCCTTCTGTAAACCCATTTTCCCACCCATTAGGCTCAAAAATAGGCCGTAAACCCATGGTAAACCCATCAAAATGGGTTAATTTGAAGTCAAATTTCCTCAAATTTCACCATCGGAATCAGGTGATTTCAGGCATAGAAAAAGCCCGGAAAATGGCGTATTTCCGGGCTTTTTTAGCATTTTTAAGCTGTCGATTATCGCTTGCTGAACTGCGGAGCGCGACGAGCGGCTTTGAGACCGTACTCAATCAGTTTTTTCGCCTTTTCCCCTGTATTTTCAAGGGTTTCTTCGTTCTGTCTTGCCGTTTTCCCCTACGAGTTAACCCATCAATTAAGCCGATTCTTTTTCACTATTTGTGCTGAAAGCTTGGTTTATCACCGATGCCAGTTCCCAAGGCTTATTGTACTTCACCTTGGCGTAAATGTCCATAGTCACCTTGCTGTTCTCGTGCCCAGCCAAATACTGAACAGTCTTTGGATCAACGCCTTCATGAATCAGATTCGTGATATAGGTGTGCCTGAGAAGATGCGGCGTCACATGAAAATCCAGAGTATAGTAGATGCTCTTGTTCGTTCTGGATCTCTCACCAAGCTTAGGAGAAATGGTGTGATGGATTTTCTCGCCATTGATATACCGATAGATTTTTCTTTCCTTAACCCTGCGGACTGTAATGTAGTGCCATAGTCTGCAGAACTGAGAGTCTGACAGAGGCTCACCATTTGAGTCGGAGATTACATAATCAGAAAACGATTTTTCTTTTTCAGCCTTTAAGCAATCAGCAAGAATCTGCGGGATAGGGATGTCTCTCTTTGCCGCAGGAGTTTTCAGAAGCGTAGTTACTTCAGGGCGATTTTTAACCGTCCTCCATGCTCTGCGAACCGAAATATAAGGGATGTCGTCATCAATATGTACGCAGTCCCACTGCAGACCTAAAATCTCTTCGCGTCTGAGACCGGCATACAGTCCAAGCATTACAAACAGATAAGGGGGAAGGTCTTTAATTGTATCCAGCAGAGTGCTGATCTGCTTATCTGTGAGAGCCACTTTCTCTTTCTTCGCCTTACCGCCGCGCGGGTTGATACACGCTGCGGGGTTATCCTTAATTACATCACTCTCTACTGCTGAATAGAAAACGCATTTCAGGAGCATATTGACTGTTCCATAGAGGCCCCTAGACATTTTCGAGACAGGAACCATAAGCATTTTCAAATCATCCGCCGTGATTTCATCAATATACCGATCTCCAATGGGCTCAATGATATGCTTTTCCATGGCCTTACGATATCCTTCCAGGGTGTTCGGCCTGACTGTGGCTGATTTCATCTTAAGCCACTTCTCACAGTATTCTCTGACAGTCGGATTATTCTTGCGGAAAATAGCATCTGCTATCGCTCTGGAGGCGGCCTGTGCTCTCTATCGTAGACCTCTTCACATGTTTTACCGTAGATATCAACTTGCTTTCCGTCTGCGTCCAGGATTCTCGTCCTGTAATACTCGGTTCCGTTCTTCTTGACTTTGCCGTACTCCGGAATAACTTTTTTCTTTGCCATTGTAATCCTCCTTACATCAAGGGGGCGGGCTTAAGCAATGCCCGCTCCCCGTTCTTTTACTTCGTTGTCGTCTCGTTCCACTGATCAAAAACATGCTCCAGCATACTTCACCTTAAAGATACGTGTCTTTAATCCTTAAAAGACCGTTGACCTTGCGCTCAGAGCGCGGGTCAGCGGTCTTTTGCTGGCCAGCCGCAGAAGGCGGCGGCAAATTGGCAGTTCAGCGTTTTATGGCGGCGAAATGAGCATTTTTTGCAATAATCTTCGCATTATTGTGCATTGTATTGCATCGAAGTATCCGATATGATGGATTTACAGTAAATAAGCATGAAAAGGAGCGCACATATGAATGCAGCGGAACTGATCGAATATATCCGCACTGCCGAGAAAAAAACGCCGGTCAAGGTCTACCTCTGGGAACGCTCGCCCACGAGCTTTCCGAATGCAAGAGTCTTTCCGGCGGGAGACGGGACAAAAATCGTATTTGGCGACTGGCGGGACATCGGCCCCGCCATCGAGGCGCAGCAGGACGCCATTGCCGACATCGTGATCGAGAGCACCTGCCGCAATTCAGCCGTTCCTCTGCTGGACACGAAGGGGCTGAACGCCCGGATCGAGCCGGGTGCCATCATTCGCGAGCAGGTCGAGATCGGAGAGGGCGCGGTCATCATGATGGGCGCCATCCTCAACATCGGCGCAAGCGTGGGCGCGGGCACCATGATCGACATGGGCGCGGTGCTCGGAGGCAGGGCTATGGTCGGCACACGCTGCCACATCGGCGCAGGCGCGGTGCTGGCCGGGGTGATTGAGCCTGCAAGCGCGACGCCCGTCGTAGTGGAGGATGAGGTGCTCATCGGGGCGAATGCCGTGGTGCTCGAGGGCTGCCGCATCGGCCGCGGTGCGGTTGTCGCCGCAGGTGCGGTCGTCATATCGGACGTACCGCCTGAGAGCGTGGTCGCCGGATGCCCCGCGCACATCATCAAGCACAAAAGCGATGTGTCCGCTGGAAAAACAGCGCTGGTGGACGCCCTGCGGGAGCTTTGAGCCGCAGACGCACGACATTCAAAAAGCAGCAAGGAAGGTTTACAAATATGCAAACGCTCACCCCCATGACAGCGGACAGGCGCGCCCTGCACCGCATCCCCGAGCTGGGCGACGAGTTGCCCAAGACCATGGACTATTTACAAAACGTCCTCGGCACGCTCGGCTGCGAGGTGTTTTTCCCGCTTGACAGCGCCGTATGCGCCTATTTTGACTTCGGCGCGGCGGATACGCTGGCGTTTCGCGCTGAAATGGACGCGCTGCCCATTGCGGAGCAGACAGGTCTGCCGTTTTCTTCTCAGCACAGCGGGCGCATGCATGCCTGCGGTCACGACGGGCACATGGCGATGGCTCTGGAGCTTGGCCGCAGGCTGCGCGGAAAGGAAAATCTGCCGCACAACGTCCTGCTGGTGTTTCAGCCCGCCGAGGAAACGACCGGCGGAGCCAGACGGATCTGTGAAACAGGGCTTTTTGAGCGGCTGCGCGTCAAGGCCATTTTCGCCCTGCATCTCTGGCCGGGGCTTCCCGCCGGGACGCTCGCCGGTTTGCCCGGCCCCATGATGGCGCGCTCGGCCGAGGTGACGTTCACCGCCACGGGCCGCTGCGCACATTTCTGCTCCGCCGGCTCCGGCCGCGACGCGCTTGCCGCCTGCGTGGCATTTTACAACGAGGCGGCGGCGCTGTCGTTCCCGCAAAGGCCGGAGCTCCTGCTCGGCTTTGGACGCATGGAGGCCGGAAGCGTCCGCAATGCAGTTGCCGGAAGCGCACGGCTGGAGGGCAGTCTGCGCGCGCTCGATGATGCTGCGTTTTGCAGCATCCGGGAGGCTCTGAAGACGATCAGCCGCCATGCCGCGCAAACCAGCGGCTGCGAGGCTGCCGTCCATTTCAGCGAGGGCTACCCCGCTGTTGTGAATCCGTCGAATCTGCTCCGCAGGGCTTCTGCGCTGTTTCCCATCGAGGCGCTGACCGCGCCGAGCATGGCAAGCGACGATTTTTCATACTATCAGCAGCGGCTTCCCGGCCTGTTTCTGTTTTTGGGCTGCGGCGAGACATCGGCGCTGCACACGGCGGCGTTCGATTTTGACGAGCGCGTGCTTGAGGCCGGCGTGCGCTATTTTGAGACAGTCGCGGGAGGAACGGTATGGTAGACAGGCTCTGCACATCGCTCGCGGGGCTCTCTTTGAGCGCCATTCGCCGCTATACCGCCCTTGCCGCAGAGCGTGAGGACTGCATCGCGCTGACCATCGGCGAGCCGGATCTTCCCACGCCCGCACCCATATGCGAGGCCGCCGTCCGCGCACTTGCAGGCGGCAGCACCCACTACACCGCAAATCAGGGCAGCGCTTCGCTTCGTGCGAAAATCGCCACCTATGAGGCAAAAACGCGCTATCTTGATTATGCCCCGGACGAGATTATCGTCACTGCCGGTGCAACGGAAGCCATTTACTGTGCCCTAACCGGCGTCCTCGACCCCGGCGACGAGGTCGTGATCCCGACGCCCGCCTTCGGGCTTTACGAGACCGTGACACGGCTCGCAGGCGCTGTTCCCGTGTATCTGGACACCGCCCGGACGGGCTTTCAGCTGACATATGAAGCGCTGTCCGCCGCCATCACGCCGCGGACAAAGGCGCTCGTGCTCAACAGCCCGAACAACCCGACGGGCGCGGTATATGAGGAGCCCTCTCTGGCCGCCATCCGCCGCGCAGTCGGAGACAAGCCCATCTTTATACTCTGCGACGACGTTTACCGCGGGCTGTGCATGCGGCCCTGTCCGGATACTGCGGCCCTGCCCGGCCTGCGGGAGCGGCTTTTGATCGCCCAGAGCTTTTCAAAGCCGTGGGCGATGACGGGCTGGCGCATCGGATATCTCATGGGCAGCGCGCCGGTCATCCGAAAGCTCACTGCGCTCCACGGGCATATTCTGACCTGCGCGCCCAGCATGCTCCAGGCCGCCTGTGAGACGGCGCTGGAAACCGACACGGCGCCGATGCGCGAGACCTACGCAAAAAGACGGGCGCTGGTGCTGCGCCGCCTCCATGCGATGGGGCTTTGCTGCCCCGTCCCGGAGGGCGCGTTTTATGCCTTCCCGGATATCCGTGCCTTCGGCCTTTGCTCCGAGGAGTTCTGCCTTCGTCTGATCGCGGAGGCCGGGGTCGCAGCAGTACCCGGAAGCTGCTTCGGAACAGAGGGGCATATCCGCATATCCTACTGCTGCGGCGAGCAGACGCTCGAACGCGGCATGGATCGTCTTGAGGCATTTCTGGAAAAGCTCAAACAGGAAAGAAGAACTTGACGACCTACAGAAACAGGAGGTAGCTCAAATGAAACAGAAAACACTTTTCCGCGGCATCGCCACAGCGCTTGCCACCCCGATGACATCTTCCGGCGCCATCGACTATGACGCCTACGGCAGACTCATAGACTGGCAGATCGAAAGCGGCGTCGCCGGGCTTGTCACCTGCGGCACAACGGGCGAGGCGTCCACAATGACCGCCGAGGAGCACCGCCAGACGATCGCCTTTGCCGTAAAGCGGGCCGCCGGGCGCGTGCCGGTCATCGCAGGCACCGGCGCAAACTGCACCGAAAAAGCCGTCGAGCTGACGCGGTTTGCCTGCGCCGCCGGAGCAGATGCCTGTCTGGTGGTGACGCCCTACTACAATAAGGCCACGCAGCGCGGGTTGATCGCCCACTATACCGCCATCGCGGACGCATCGGACAGGCCCGTGATCCTCTATAACGTTCCCTCCCGCACGGGCTGCAACCTGCTGCCCGAGACCTGCGCCGCACTTGCCGGGCATCCGCGCATCGCTGCTGTGAAGGAGGCAAGCGGAAACATCTCGCAGATCGTATCGCTATTTCACAAGGCAGAGGCTCATCTGGACGTCTATTCCGGCAACGACGATCAGATCGTGCCCATCCTCGCCATGGGCGGCGAGGGCTGCATCTCCGTGCTCTCCAATGTGCTGCCCAAGGAGGCGGTTCGGCTGTGCGAGCTGTTCTTCTCCGGCGATGTGCGCGGCGCTGCGGCGCTCCAGTGCCGTCTGCTGCCCGTCATCGACGCGCTGTTTTCCGAGGTCAATCCCATTCCGGTCAAGGCAGCGCTGGCAAAAATGGGCTACGGCACCGACACGCTGCGTCTGCCGCTCACCCCGATGGAGGAAGGAAGCCGGGCCGTCCTTCTGAACGCGCTCGAAGCATGGGGTGTTTGAGATGACAAGGATCCTTCTGCACGGAGCAAACGGCGCAATGGGCAGAGCGCTTCGCGCGCTGCTGGACGCCGGATTTGCGGACTGCACCGCAGGGCCCATGGTCAGCCGCAGCGGAAACGGCGCGTTTGCGTCCTTTTCTGAGATCCGGGAATCTGCCGACGTCGTGCTCGATTTTTCCTTTCACACCGCGACCGAAAGCGCGCTTGGCTTTGCGCTGGAGCACGGCCTTCCCATCGTGATCGGCACCACCGGACACACGCAGCAGGAGCGCGCGCGCATCGAGCGCGCCTCAGAGCAGATCCCCGTCTTTTTTTCCGGCAACATGAGTCTCGGCATTGCGGCGCTCCGCAGCCTTGTGCGCGAGGCCGCGCGCCTGTTTCCGGAGGCGGAGATCGAGATCGTGGAGACGCATCACAGCCGCAAGGCGGACGCCCCGAGCGGCACGGCGCGTATGCTCGCTGCCGCCGTTCAAAAAGAGCGGCCGGGGGCAGCGCTTGTGTGCGGCCGCAGCGGCTTTTCACCGCGAAAACACAGCGAGATCGGCATATCCTCCATCCGCCTCGGCAGTGTGACCGGCATCCATGAGGTGCTGATCTCGACCGGAGCCGAAACGCTGAGTCTGAAGCACGAGGCGCATGACCGGCGGCTGTTCGCAGAGGGGGCGCTGCGGGCTGCCGTTTTCCTCTGCGACAGGCAGTCCGGTCTTTACGATATGGACGATCTTTTGAAGGGAGACGCCCTATGAAAACAGCAAAATTCGGCGGCACGTCTCTGGCAGACGCAGCCCGCTTCCGGCAGGTAAAGCGCATCGTATCGGCAGACCCGGAGCTGCGCTTTGTCGTGGTCTCCGCCCCGGGAAAGCGCTCTGCGGAGGACAAAAAGGTGACGGATCTGCTGTATGACTGCCATGCCGCTGTAAAAACAGGCGCAGACCCCGAGACTGCCTTTGCACCTGTCGCTGCGAGGTTCCGGCAGATCGCGCAGGAGCTCCGTCTCGGCATCGATCTGGAGGCGGAACTCCGGCAGATCGAAAAGGATCTGCGCTCCGGCGCGTCTGCGGCATACTGCGCCAGCCGCGGCGAATATCTCAGCGGGCGGATGCTGGCAGCCCTGCTGGGCTGGCCGTTTCTCGACCCGGCGGAGCTGCACTTCTTTGACGCTGACGGCGTCCCGCAGCACAAGCTGGCGGAGCAGACGCTAATGCGCAGGCTCCGCGACATGGAGCGTGCCGTCATGCCCGGCTTCTACGGCGGCGGCGCGGACGGCCGCATCCACACGTTGCCGCGCGGCGGCTCGGATATCTCCGGAGCGCTGCTGGCAAGCGCCTCCGGGTCGGATGCCTACGAAAACTGGACGGACGTGCCCGGCATCTTCCGCGCCGATCCCGCAATCGTGCCCAGCGCAAGGGCGATTCCTGCCATGGCCTATGACGAGGTACGGGAGCTTGCGTATATGGGCGCCAACGTGCTGCACGAGGACGCGGTGACGCCAGCCCGGCGTATGGGCATTCCCATTCACATCCGCTCCACGATGCAGCCGGACACCCCCGGCACCCTCGTCTCCTCGCAGAGCCCTCCTTCCGTCTGTCCCGTCACGGGAATCGCAGGGCGCAAGGGCTATTGCTCCATACAGGTGGAGAAGGAAAATATGAACAGCGCCGTGGGCTACTGCCGCCGGATTCTCTCGGTGCTCGAAACGCATGAAGTCCCTTTTGACCACATCGCGACGGGGCTTGGCAGCATCTCGTTCATCGCCCCGGCCGCGGCGGTCTCCGCCTGCCGCGAGGCGCTTTTGTCGGACATTTCCGCCGCCGTCCGCCCGGACAGCATCTGCGTTGCAGACGGGCTTGCCATGGTGTCCATCGTCGGACGGGACATGGCGGGAAGGCCGGGCGTCTCCGGCCGTCTGCTCTGTGCGCTCGGACGCGCCGGCATCAACGTGCGGATGATCGTGCAGGGCACGCGCGAGATCAACATCACCGTTGGCATCAGCGAGCCGGAATATGAAAAAGCCGTGCACGCGGTGCACGGTGAATTCTTCCCGGAAGCGCCCCAGTGAGCCTTTGCTCGCGCTCCTTCTTCGGTTCTGTTGACCTTGTTCCTTCCCCGGCGCGCCTCAGCCCGCCTTTTCTGATATCCTGCTGCGGAGCGCAGAAGCGCTCCGCTTTGTCCGATGCATAAAAAGCGGCCGGCAGCGTTCAACTGCCAACCACCAAAAAAGCGGGGCAGTTCATCGCGCCCAAGGCCGCTTTTCGTGTCCTGTTTTATGAAAAAGACGCTTCTTCCGCGCCTCGCGTCAGGCGGGACAACGCACAGACCGCGTACATATAGCCTGCAAGGATCAGCGGTGCCGGCAGCCCGTAGAGCAGCGGCACCGGGATGATACGCCAAAACAGCTTGAGCACACCAATCTCCGCGCCATAAGTGAAGAAGTAGTTCGCCTCCGGGCAGAGCGTGAGGCGCAACAGGAGATTGATAAGGTGCGCGCCTACGGCAAGCAGGCCAAAGGTCTTGAGGATCTGCGGAATATCCCTTGGGGCAGGACGGTAAAAGCCCAGCGTTGCCAGACTCAGACCGCAGACAACAAGGAGCGCGTGGGTCACATAGTAGCCAAAAATTCGCGGCATTAACAGCGAAAAGCCGGAGAACAGCGGCTCCGGGAAGAGCAGCGCCATCAGTGCGCCAAGGGGCGCTACAAAGAAGGAAAAGCCCATGATCGAGCGGTTTCTCTTCCACACGCCCAGCGGGATCAGGAACAGATTGATGTTGCACAGGTGCAGCGGCAGCTCATTAAAAATGCTGAAGCCATTGGGATAGTACGCACGGATATACGTTGCGTCCATGGACAGCGAGAGCTTGTAGCCGGCAAACAGCGCGAGATTAAAAAAGCAAACGCCGATCAGATACCGGGAGCGCCGTGCTTCCGGTTTTCCGCGCAGCAGCAAGAGTATGAACAGCACCGCCGTTACCGTAAGCAAAAGCAGAAGCAAATGCGGCCCGCGAAAGGGCGTAATAGAAAATTCGTTCATTTCACACGCCGGAACGTCTTTCCGGTCTTCTCCTCAAGAAATCGGTTGAATTCCTCCACCGTCCCGCCGGTAAGAGTACGCTTGTCCAGAGACTGCGCATAGCGTTTCTTCATCAGAAGGATGATGTAGTCCCGCGACTCAGCCAGTGCGTCGATCAGTTCATAGCGGAAGGTGGAGGTCGTGGCCGCCGTAACGACGGTATAAGAATCCTCGCCGAACGCGACATGATATTCCTTTGTGCCCGCCAGCGGAGACCGCAGAAAATTCTGTGTAATCGACGATCCTCGACAGTATGAAAATCTT
>OGKG01003671.1_pt1 | contig 14010 bp, 13 predicted proteins | sample 1572201 | NCBI WGS metagenome assembly OGKG01 (sample SAMEA2582146, study PRJEB24529) | metagenome | biome: Human gut stool | place: China | collected 2011 | reverse complement strand
CACCGCAGCAGGTGGAGGAGTTCATCGCCAATGTGCTCAAGCCCATCTTCGATGCTAACCCCGATGCCGTGGAGCAGCACGCATCCCTGAGCGTGTAATAGGGCAGGCCATCAGGGAGCTTTCTCCGCGAACAGCGACGGGTTGCGGCACCCAGCATCCGCTTCGCTATCGCTTGCGTCTTGCTGGCCGCTGCCCCAACAGCTTCTCCCTGTTTTCTGCCGCGGGCAGCGGTCGTCGCTGTTGCGAGACTCCAGTCCCGCCCTACCGCCTGCGGCGGCAGGGTCCCACCCCCAGGACATTCGCTGGAGAAACTTCCTGCCGTCCTGCCGGGTAGCTGCAGTAAATATTAAAAGGTCGTCGCCGAAGGGCGGCGGCCTTTTTGTTTGCAAAAGGGATAAAGTGTGATATTATAATTAAAACAAAGTAAAAAAGTATTGCGTTTGCGGAGGAAAAAATGAAAAAGAAATCTAAAAAAGAGCTTTTGATGGCAGGAGGGCTTGCATTGGAAATACTGGTGGTGCTGCTGTTCCTGAATGCACGAATAAACGCCCTGCTGGATTCGGATATGTCCAGCGAAATGGTTCTGGCCCAGCTGCTTGCAAAAGAAAATGCAGCCCTCAGTACACATTGGTACTATTCGACCGAACTGCGTGTACTGAACACACAACTTCTTTATGCCTTCTTTTTTAAGCTGAGCAATAATTGGCACTGGATCAGAATGGCATCAATTATATGCTTGTGGTGTATTATAATTGGTATCTATTATTTCTGGGCTTGTGCGGAAGGCTGCAAAAAGTATTTCCTGATTACAGCACTCCTTTTACTGGCACCGATCTCCGAAGACTATTTCCGATTCGTACTGGCGGGTGTCTATTATATTCCTCATATTGCAATTGCGTTTGCGGCGCTGGCAATGAATGAGCTTTATATGAAAGCGCAGAGGGGAAGCAGAAAGCTGTGGCTGGTGGTTTCTGTGCTGCTTGCTTTTGTGGCAGGCTTGGGCGGCCCGCGAGAAATCATTGCGCTATACGGCCCCATTGGCGTTGCCGCAGCGGCAGAACTGCTGAATAAGAAAAACAAAACAAGATGGCAGCAGTTCATATATGCGACGTTTGTGGGCGCAGCAGCACTGCTGGGTTATGCACTGAATATGTTGGTTTTGGCCAGAATTTATCATTTTGCCACTTGGGGATGGCTGGGCTTTCAGCTTGCAGACGGCAGCAGAATGGTAGAAATCTTCAGTTCCTTCCTGCAGCTGTTTGGAGCACGCGGCACAGGAACAGAATATGTTTTCACCTGTGCAGTGAGTGTGATGTGGATTGTGCTGACGATTGGATGCATCGTTTATGCTTACACGCACGAAGTGTCCGATGGGTACCGCCGTCTGGCAGATTTTACAGTGGCAGTGTATCTACTGTATTTTCTCCTGTACAGCGTCACAAATATGCTGTTCTCGGCCCGCTATGGAATTCTGAATACAGTTTTGTCCATCCCACTGCTCGCAATGGCGGCAAATGAAGTACATCTGAATGAGAGCAAAAGGCAATGGTTGCTTGCTGTAGTCGCTACAGCGACTATTGCGGGTGGGGCATTGGTACTATTCAGGATCGCTGGAGAAGATCAGACCACTGCACAAAGAGATGTGACAGAAAAGCTGTTGGCAGAAGGGTATGTGAACGGATATGCGACTTTCTGGAATGCGAATGTTCTGACAGAACTTTCGGACGGAAAAATTGAAGTCTGGCAGTGGTGCGGCGGACAGGATCTGCCGGAGCATAGTTCTGATATAGATGATATGACTCAGTGGTTGCAGCTTGCCAGCCATATGGTAGAGCACCCGTCCGGAAAGGTGTTCGCGCTGTTTACGAGAGAAGAATTTGAAAGCAATCCGTGGCGGAAAAACCTACACCCGGAAGATGTGATCTATGAAAATGAGGAATACATTGTGATGAGTTACCCAGATCATGATACGATGAAAGCAACTCTGGAAAAAGGCCTGTGAAGGCACGGAAGATATATATGCGATTGGATAAATATTTGGCCGAGACGGCCCAGTGCACCCGCAGCGAGGCTAAGGCACTGCTTTCCAAAGGGCGGGTGCAGGTGAACGGTGCTGTCTGCAAAAAAGGGGACACCCAGCTCAGGGAAACCGATACGGTGGCCGTGGACGGCAAAGCCCTGAATTACCAGCAGTTTGTGTACCTGATGCTCAACAAGCCCGAGGGCGTGGTGAGCGCTTCCACCGACAAGCGTGACACCACCGTGGTCGATCTGGTGGGGGACGCCTATCCCCGGCGGCAGCTGTTCCCGGCGGGGCGGCTGGACAAGACCAGCACCGGCTTTGTGCTGCTGACCGATGACGGCACCTTTGCCCACGAGATCCTTGCTCCAAAGCGCCATGTTTCCAAGACCTACACTGTGGTGTTGGATACGCCGCTGACCGAGCAGATGCGCACCGGCTTTGCGGCGGGCGTGACCCTTGCCGACGGCACAGCACTTTCGCCTGCGGAGGTGACGGCCCTTTCTGCCGATGGCTGCACTGTGCGGGTGGTGCTCAAGCAGGGCGTATACCACCAGATCAAGCGGATGTTTGGCGTGTACGGCGCAGGCGTGAACGGCCTGCACCGGGATGCCATCGGCGGCCTTGCACTCGACCCGGCCCTTGCACCGGGCCAGTGGCGGGAGCTTTCTGCCGAAGAAGTGTCAAAAATTTCCAGCTGACAGGGTCGGCTTTTCACCCGAATTTCAAAAAAGCAACACATTTTTCCGGTAGAATAGGGGGCAGAACCACGCAAAAAGGCACTTTTTTGGTTCAGAATGGCCCCTAAAGATAATATTCACAAGAAAAAACTATCTTTTTTGTTGAAATATGTTGCAAAAGTAAATTCTTTTGTGTAAAATATAAAATGTAATGCAGCTAAATTGTTAAAAATCACGACCGGCTGCCGCTGCGGTTTGCACAAACGAGGAAAAGGGGTATCCATTATGGCCAATAGAGTATTTCAAAGCGTGATCTACCAGATGAAAGACGCGATCAACCGGGTGGTCGGCGTGGTGGATGAGACCGGCGCTGTTATTTCCTGCTCGGAGCTGAACCTGATCGGCGAGGTGCGCGAGGGTTTCATGGCGGAGCGTCTGACCGCAGGCGACCGCTTTGTGCGCGATGGCTACACCTATCAGCAGTTCTCCAGCGCCAAGCATAACGATTATGCAGTATTCGTGGAAGGCGTGGACGAGACGGCTGGTCAGTTTGCCGCCATGCTGTCCATCAGCCTGCAGAGCATCAAGCAGTACCACGACGAAAAGTTTGATAAGTCCAACTTTATCAAGAATGTGGTGCTGGATAACATCCTGCCCGGCGATATCTATGCCAAGGCCCGTGAGCTGCACTTTGCCACCGATGTTTCCCGCGTGGTGTTCATCGTGCGTGTTACCAGCGGCGGCGATATCTCCGCCTACGATGTGGTCAGCAGCCTGTTCCCCGACAAGCAGAAGGACTTTGTGTTCAATATCAGCGAGACGGATACCGTACTGGTCAAGGAGATCCGCAAGGGCATCGACCGCACCGATATGGAAAAGCTGGCTGCCAGCATCGTGGATACCCTGTCCGGCGAGCATTACATCAAGGCTGTGGTGGGCATCGGCACCCCCATCTCCAACGTGAAGGATCTGGCTACCTCCTTTAAGGAAGCACAGATCGCCATGGAAGTGAGCAAGGTGTTCGACACCGAAAAGCAGATCATCCGCTACGATAATCTGGGCATTGCACGCCTGATCTATCAGCTGCCCACCACCGTGTGCGAGATGTTCCTGCGCGAGGTGTTCAAGCAGGGCAGCATCGAAAGCCTGGATCAGGAGACCCTGTTCACCATCCAGCGCTTCTTCGAGAATAACCTGAATGTGTCTGAAACCAGCCGCGGCCTGTTTGTGCACCGCAACACGCTGGTGTATCGTCTGGAAAAGATCAAAAAGCTGACTGGTCTGGATCTGCGTGAGTTCGACGATGCTATCGTCTTTAAGGTAGCACTGATGGTCAAGAAGTACCTGTCCAACAATCCGGCCAAATACTAATAAGCTGCAGGCTCTGCCTGCAGTGCAGAACCGGCCGCTCGAAACCGATGCTGGCCGGTTCTTTTTGCTGTGAAAACAGATTTTAATGTCAGGAGCTAATATTACCCTATGATCGATTTAGAACACGTTTCCAAGGAATATAAACGGGGCGGACCGCTGGCACTGGACGATATCAATCTCCATGTGGACGACGGTGAGTTCGTGTTCCTGCTGGGCCATTCCGGCGCAGGCAAATCCACCCTGCTCAAGCTGCTGCTGCGCGAAGAGCTGCCCAGTGAGGGCAAGGTGACCGTTCTGGGCAAGGATGTTGCCCGCCTGCACCGCCATCAGGTGCCGTATCTGCGCCGTCAGATGGGCATTATCTTTCAGGATTTCCGGCTGATCCCCACCATGACTGTGTACGAAAACATCGCCTTTGCCATGCATGTGACCAACGTCAAGCGCCGGGAGATCAGCGATCGTGTGGAGTACATGCTGGAGCTGGTGCATCTGGAGGATAAGGCCAAGGCCTATCCGGACACCCTTTCCGGCGGTGAACAGCAGCGCGTGGCTGTGGCCCGCGCCCTTGCCCACGGCCCCAAGCTGGTCATTGCGGACGAGCCCACCGGCAACATCGACCCGGAATTGAGCCTGGAAATGATGGAGCTGCTGGAGCGGGTGAGCGAAACGGGCATCACCGTGGTGGTTGTTACCCATGAGCACGAGCTGGTGCGCCAGTTCCACCAGCGCGTCGTCACCCTGAAAAAGGGCCGCATCATTTCGGATGTGCCTGCCGACAAGGAAGCCATCCGCGCACGCGCAGAGCGCAAAGAACGCCTGTTCGAGACCGAGCTGGAACCCGCTGACACCGCAGAAAAGGAGGCGGCCACCGTATGATGAGACCTTCTACCTTCTTTTTTCTGGTCCGGCGCGGTATCCGCAATCTGGGCAAGCACTGGGCCATGACCTTTGTGTGCATCCTGTCCCTCAGTGTCTGTATGACCCTGAACACCTTTGCAAGCCTTGCCGAGGTGAACGTGGACAGCATGGTGAACTATCTGGGCAGCCAGAACGAGACCGTGGTCTATCTGGACCCGGAGTGTGATGATGCCACTGCGCAGGCCGTGGGCGAAAAGCTGGCGGCAATGCCCGGCGTGACCAATGTGCAGTTCGTCTCCAAGCAGGACGTGCTGAACACCTACCGCAATTACATGGAAGATTACTCCTCCCTGTGGGATGAGTTTGAAAATGACAACCCCTTCAAGGCTAACTACCGCGTTTCCATCGCGGATCTGAGCCAGATGGAGAGCATGAGCAAGCAGATGCAGGTCATTCAGGGCGTGTACAGCGTTACCGCCCCGGTGGAAATGACCAACGTCTTTGTGCAGGTGCAGCGCTCTGTTACCAAAGTGGGCCGCGGCATCGTGCTGGTGCTGATGGTCGTCAGCATCATCACGGTGGGCAGCACCATCCGCCTGAGCGTGTTTGCGCGCCGCCGCGAAATTGAGATCATGAAGTACGTGGGCGCCACCAACGGTCTGGTCACTCTGCCTTTCGTTGTGGAAGGTCTGGCCATGGGCCTGATCTCCGGCGTGCTCACTGCAGCAATCAGTCTGGGCGGCTACTCCTACATGGTGCAGGCCTCCGACGGTCTGGGCGGCGTGTGGGAAATGATCATGGGTCAGGCACTGGTGCCGGTGAGCGCCGTCTGGTCCACTATCATCCCGTACAGCCTCATCGGCGGTGCCGTTGTGGGTGGTCTGGGCAGTATGTTCTCCATCCGCAAGCACCTGAACGTGTGATCGAAAGGAGCCGCACATGAAAAAAGCACTTCATGCAAAGCCCTTCCGGCTGCAGATGCCCGGCCATACGCCGCGCCATGCACGGCCGGAGCCTGCCCGCAGCAAGCTGCTGCGCGGCGTGAGTCTGTGCCTGGCGGCGGTATGCCTTGCGGCAAGCGTCAGCTTCCAGCCGGCCACGGCAGCCACCAGCATGGCCAGCCTGCAAAACAAGCTGAACAGCCTTTCCAAATCCATCGACCAGCACAAGAAGGAGCTTTCGGACGCAAAGAAAAAGGAAGCTGCTGCAAAAGCGCTGGAAAGTGAGCTGAAGGAGCGCGTGGGCGTCATTCAGTCTCAGATCGGTGTGCTGAGCACCCAGATCGCGGCGGTGCAGAACAGCATCGGCCAGACCGAGCAGAAGATCAGCGCCAAGGAGGCGGAGATCACCCAGAAGCAGACCGAGATCGACGGCCAGTGGGACGATTTCAAAAAGCACATGGCGGCGATGCAGGAGCTGCGCGATGGCGGCAGTGTGGCCATGCTGAGCGCAGTCAACGACCTGTATGAGCTGCTGACCTTCAACGAGGTCATGCAAGATATCTCCATTAAAGATACCGAGATCATGGACAATATGAAGGCCGCCAAGAGCGCTTTGGAAGCGGATAAGGTGGAGCTGGAAGCCCAGCGCAAGGAGCTGACGAGCCAGAAGGCAGAGCTGGATACCCAGAACTACCAGATGAAGGCCAAGCAGAGCGAGCTGAACAGCAGCATTTCTGCGGCGCAGCTTTCTGCACAGGATGCCCAGAAGGCCCAGCAGACGGCACAGGCCGCTATTGAATCGGACGAGCTGAACTATGAGGCCGTCAAGAAAGAGATCCAGAAGCTGATCGCGGCCGCTGCATCCAGCAAGCCGCAGCTGAGCTTTACCGGCTTTGCCTGCCCGCTGAAGAGCTATACCCGCATTTCCAGTGAGTACGGCTGGCGCAAGAACCCGGTGTCCGGCGTGAACAGACTGCATGCCGGCATTGATCTGGCTGCGCCGGGCGGTACCCCCATCTACGCAGCCGCAAGCGGCTATGTGCAGGTGGCGGGCTGGTCCAGCGGCGGCTATGGTAACTATGTCATCATCTACCACGGCAGCATGTCGGACGGCAACGCCTACAGTACCCTGTACGGCCATATGAAGTCGGTAGCCACCAGTGCGGGCAAGTATGTCAAGCAGGGTGAGCTGATCGGCTACGTTGGTTCCACCGGCAACTCTACCGGCAATCACCTGCATCTGGAGGTCTGGAAGGGCGGCAGCAAGGCCAATGCGGTCAATCCGCGCGGTTATATCCCGTTCCCGCACAACTGAGTGTATTTATAAGGAGTCTGGTATTCTATGAACGAACAAAAACATAAGCGTTTGCTGCGCATCGGCTGCCTTGTTCTGGCAGGCGTGTTTGCACTTTCGCTGCTGGGCAGTGTGCTGATGATGCTGCTGTTCTGACAGGAGGGAGCAAGGCATGAACCGTAAGATCTCTGTGGGCATGGCTGTCACCATTGTGATCCTTGCCATGACCGTGACCTTTTCCATTACCATGCTCATTGCCATGCGTCTGTTTGACAGCACGGTGAGCAGCGTGAAGGAAAAGGAGAGCATGTACAACAAAGTGGCCGAGGTGGACCGCTATGTGCGCAGCAACGACTACTACACCATTGATGAAACGGTGCTGTACGACCGCCTGACTGCAGGCTACCTGCTGGGTATCGGCGACAAGTACGCCCGTTACTACACCGCCAACGCCTACACCGAGCTGATGAACCAGCAGAGCGGCAAGGTGATGGGCATTGGCGTGGAGCTTGGCATGGACCAGACCGGCTATGCCAGAGTGACCAGGGTGTATGAGGACTCGCCTGCGCAGGAAGCCGGTATCGTGGTGGGCGATTACATCACTGCTATTGACGGCACCGATGTGAAGAGCCTTTCCGGGGTGGATGCAGTGCAGTCCCGCCTGCAGGGCGAAGCCGGCACCATCGTCAATGTTACATGGCTCGACAGCAAGGCTGCTTCCCGGACGACGGACCTGACCCACTCCGGCTACACCAGCACCACCGTGGACTACCAGATGCTGGACAGCGTGGGTTACATCAAGATCCGCCAGTTCGACGGCAGCACGCCCAGCGAGCTGGACTATGCCATCCGGTCTCTCACTACCAGCGGCGCCCAGAGCCTTGTGTTCGACCTGCGCGATAACGGCGGCGGCGTGTTGGATGATGCCATCAGCTGCATCGATCTGATCGCCCCGGAAGGCGCTGTGGCCTATGCCGAGGATAAGAACGGAAACCGAACCATCATTGGCAGCAGCGACGATGAGAGCAAGGTGGAGCTGCCCGTCGTCTGTCTGGTCAACGGTAACACCGCCAGCGCGGCAGAGCTGTTTGCTGCCAGCCTGCGCACCATGAACGGCGCACGTCTGGTGGGCACCACCACCATGGGCAAGGGCACCATCCAGAGCAGCCCGCAGCGCCTTTCGGATGGCAGCGCCGTGAGCATCACGGTGGCAAAGCTCATCTGCGGCGACGGCTCCTGCTTTGATGGCACCGGCCTGAGCGTGGATGTGGAGCGTGCCCTCAGTGCCGAAGAGACCACGAATTTCTACGATTATACCCCCGAGGATGACCCGCAGATCCAGCGTGCGGTCAGCGCAGCACAGCAGCTGAGCGGTACCACGACTCTGGGCGGTGTCAACGAAGCAGCTTCTTCGGCTGCTGCTTCCGAAGAAGCCGACAGCGCTGCCACTGAGCCGGAGAACGCTTCCTCTGAGGAAACGGCTTCCTCCGCCGAAGCAGAAGCTGGCAGCGAAGCAGCATCCAGCGCAGAATAAAGGGTAAAACCGGCAGAAATGCTGCATGAACTTCTTCTTGTAAAAAGGAACCCGGTTTATTGCGGTGCTGTTTGCCGTACGCATGTTCCTTTCTTGAAACGGCTTTTGATCGCGCCCGTAGGGCGCGGTGATGCTGCCTGCCGTACCGACTCCTCACGGGAAAAGGCGTTTTGGAGCGCCCCGCAGCGCTCCCGTTTACCGTACCGACCCCTTCTCGTGAAAATGCAACCCAGCCAGACCCGCAGGTCTGGCTGGGTTGCCATATTATAATAATATTTCCGCTGAATATGCCCAAAGCGACGCGGAGGGCATTCAAATCGTACTATGAAAAAGGATGGAATCTATGCCCGAACTGACCGACCTCTCGGTGATCCGCGCCCTGTGTGAAAAATACGATTTTGCACTTTCCAAGGTTTTTGGACAGAACTTTATCATCAACCCGGGCCTTCCGCCCAAGATCGTGGATGCCAGCGGCGTGGATAAGCGCTATGGTGTCATTGAGATCGGCCCCGGCATCGGTGTGCTGACCCGGGAACTGGCAAAGCGCGCCGCCAAGGTGGTGTCCATTGAAGTGGACGAACGCCTGCCGCCGCTGCTGGCCGAAACGATGGCCGGAGTGGACAATTTTAAACTGGTATTACAGGATGTACTGAAAGTTGACCTGAAGGCTCTTATTGCGGAAGAGTTCCCCGGTATGCCGGTGGCTGTGTGCGCCAACCTGCCCTACTACATCACCAGTCCCATTGTCATGAAGCTGCTGGGCGACCGCCTGCCCATTGAAAGCCTGACCGTCATGGTACAGAAGGAAGCTGCCGACCGTCTGGCTGCTGCGCCCGGCACCCGTGCATCCAGCGCCATCAGCTGCGCGGTGAGCTACTATGCCACCTCCAAAATGATGTTCACCGCTGCGCCCGGCAGTTTTTACCCGGCCCCCAAGGTGACCAGCGCCGTGGTGCGCATGGAGATCCGTCCGCAGCCCGCTGTGCAGGTGGAGGACGAAGAAGGCTATTTTGCGCTGGTGCGTGCCGCCTTCGGACAGCGCCGCAAAACGGCTGCAAACGCCATTGCCAGCGGCCTGGGGATGCCCAAGGACGCGGTGACAGCCGCCATTGAAGCCGCCGGTTTTGATGCCCGCATCCGCCCGGAAGCCCTCACACTGGAGGATTTTGCAAAGATCCAGCAGGCCCTTGCCCGGTGAAGCAGCCCGCTGCTCAAAAAAGAATACAACAGACTTTGAAACTCACAGGAGCCGTCCGCGGTTCCTGTGGGGTTTTTATGATAATAGAATCGAATGGTTCGATTTTATTATCGATGTATTGCGTTGAAAATTCCTGGTATCAAAACGTGATACAACAGAAAAGAATGCTAAAAGCAGACGAAAGCATGAACTGATGGCAATGGCACCTCATTTGTTAAACGGTATAGTATACTGTTTGAGGAATGGGTTTTTTGCGCGCCAAGAAGATATTGACAAGCCGCGCGTTTTTTGGTATTCTATCAAAAGACCGCTTGGTCCATGCTGGTGTGGCGCAATGGCAGCGCAACTGATTTGTAATCAGTGGGTTGCAGGTTCAACTCCTGTCACCAGCTCCAAAAAGCCGCTCAGGAACGTTGATTTCTGGGCGGCTTTTGCTTTTGTGTTTTTGCTTTCGGCACAAAAATCCAAAAATTCCGCAAAAGATGTTGACAAACTACCATCCGGGTGGTAATATATACAGGCAATCCATGGACTGCAAAACTGAATATGGGCGTGTTCCCGAGTGGCCAATGGGGACAGACTGTAAATCTGCTGCTTTCAGCTTCGGTGGTTCGAATCCACCCGCGCCCACCAAACAAGAAAAATCCGAACCTGTTTCCGATTGGAGAAGGGTTCGGATTTTTCGTTTTCTTCGGGTACAACAATGAAGGCTCCCGTGGACGGCGCAAAACTCTGATGCCTTGTCATAGACCGTAAGCCGATAACGAGAATTGGAGGATGCGATTATGAAGTACGATGAAAGAGCCTGCAAGTTTAACATGGATACCGGGTGTGTGGAGTTGACTCTCCAAGATGGGAGAAAAATCTCCATTGACTGTACCGGGGTTGAGGATGCGCTGGACGTGACCATGGCACAGAGATCAGAGTTAGACTACCTCATCTACAATAAGGCAAACCGGCTCTGAGGGAGGACACTGTATATGAAATGGATGATCGCATCAGACCTGCACGGCTCCTATTATTATGCGCAGCAGCTGCAGCAGGCCTTTGAACGGGAGCAGGCCGACCGCCTGCTGTTTCTGGGAGACCTGCTCTACCACGGCCCCCGCAACGACCTGCCCCGGGATTACGCCCCCAAAAAGGTGATTCCGCTGCTGAACAGCCTTGCGCCCAAGCTGCTGTGTGTGCGCGGCAACTGCGACGCCGATGTAGACCAGATGGTGCTCAATTTCCCGGTGCTGGCGGATTACGCCGTGCTGCCGGTGGGGCAGCGGCTGGTCTACGTCACCCACGGCCATGTGTTCAACCTGAATCATCTGCCGCCCCTTGCCCCGGGGGATATTTTGCTCCACGGCCACACCCATGTGCCCGCATGGACAAACTTCGGGCAGGGGAACCTTTACTTAAACCCCGGCTCCGTGAGCATTCCCAAGGAAAACACCGCCCACAGCTACATGACCTTGGAGGGAAGCACCGCCTGTTGGAAGACCATGGAGGGCGCGTGCTACCACCAGCTGCAGTTGTGATAATGTTGTGATATTCCAGTTTTTCCCGGCAAAAGCTGGAAAAAGCCCTTGACGAAATGCCCGAAATGCTGTAAACTAAGTACAACCTTTAAAAATAGAGGGAGCTGTAAGCTTTGTACTGAACGCAGGCGGTGCAAAGTGTAGCAGTAAACCCCATAAGGCATCATAAAAAGACACCGGAGGCTTTGCATCGGCTTCCGGTGTTTTTTTATGCGCCGCCGGGCTATCTTTTGCTGCGCGGTCATGCTACAATAGAAAGAAAACGCGAATTGCAGGAGGAATTATGGATTTTTACGGAACCATCGGCCCCGCCTGTGCCGATGCAGTGCTTTTGCAGCAGATGGTGGAAGCCGGCATGACCGGCATCCGCATGAATCTTTCTCACGGGCCGCTGGCAGCACACAAGGACTGGCTGGCGCTGCTGCGCAAGGCCGGGGTCAAAAAGCTGCTCGTTGATCTGCAGGGGCCGGAATTGCGCATTGGACGTCTGCCGCAGCCGTTGTCCCTGACCGCCGGGCAGACCGTGCGTCTGGGCGCGCAGGGCATCCTCTGCCCTGCCGCGCTGGTGCACAGCGTGCAGCCCGGGCAGGAGCTGCTGCTGGATGACGGCAAGCTGCTGGCGCGGGTGGACGCCGTGGAGCCGGAAGCGCTCGTGTGCACCGTAGTGCGGGGCGGCGTGCTGCAAAGCCGCAAAAGTCTGGCCGCACCGGGAGCAGATATCCAGATGCCCACCCTGACCGCCGAGGACAAGGAAAACCTTGCCATCGCCGCTGGTTGCGGTGTTACCGGGGTCATGCTGCCCTTTGTGCGCGGCGCGGCGGATATCTGCAATCTGCGGCAGGCGCTGGCAGAAGCCGGTGCGCCGCAGCTGAAAATTCTTGCCAAAATTGAAAACCTTGCGGGCGTGCAGGCGCTGCCGGAGTTTTTGCCGCTGGTGGACGAGGTAGTCATTGCCCGGGGCGACCTTGGCAACGCGATGCCCCTGTGGGAGCTGCCCCGCTGTCAGAAGCAGCTTTCTGCCGCCTGCCGGGCGGCTGGGGTGTCCTTTATGGTGGTGACCCAGATGCTGGACAGTATGCACACCCGGGCTGTGCCCACCCGCGCCGAGGTGAGCGACATCTACAACGCCGTACTGGACGGCGCATCCAGCCTGATGCTCACCGGCGAGACCGCCGCCGGGCAGTACCCGGTGCAGGCCATGGAGTATCTGGTGCGCACCGCCCGCACGGCGATGTGACAGGGGCTGATTCAGAATGCCCTCCGCTGCGCTCTGGGCATTCCCAATCGTCCCACCCGGAAGATATTTTTCCGCAAAAAACGGCAAAGGGATAGCATCTTTTTTCTGCTTCCTGTATAATACAGGTAAAATCAACTGAAGTCAGAAAGGTTTATCGTTTATGGGTATCGTAGTCATCGGAGCTGTTTTTGTGGATATCAAGGGCTATCCCCTTTCCACCTATATCCCCGGCGGGCGCAACGCCGGACGCATCGAGCAGGTACACGGCGGCGTGAGCCGCAACGTGGTGGAGGATATTGCCAACGTGGAGCTGCGCCCCACCTTTGTGGGTCTGGTGGACGACACCGGCATGGGACAGGACGTCATCGACAAGCTGGCAAAGCACAAGGTGAACACCCGCTTTATCCAGAAAAAGCCGGACGGTATGGGCACATGGCTGGCCATCTTTGACAACGATGGTGATGTGCACGCCGCCATCTCCAAGCGGCCGGACACCACCCCGCTGACCGGTCTGCTGCAGGAGCAGGGCGATGCCATTTTTGCAGACTGCGATTCCATTGCACTGGAGCTGGATCTGGAAAAAGAAACGGTGAAGCAGACCCTGCGCTACACCAAAAAGTACGGCAAAAAGGTGTTTGCCGTGGTCTCCAACATGAGCATCGCCATGGAGCGGCGGGATTTTTTGCAGCAGATCGATTGTTTCGTCTGCAACCAGCAGGAGGCCGGGCTGCTCTTCTCGGACGATTACGACCACCTGAGCCCCGCTCAGATGCGGGAAGTTCTGGCCGCCAATGTCCACAGTGCCAATATCCCCTGCATGGTGGTCACCATGGGTGGTCAGGGCGCTGTCTACGCCAGCCACAACGGTGAGAGCGGTATTGTCCCCGCCAAAAAGGTAGACGTCATTGACACCACCGGCGCAGGCGATTCGTTCTTTGCCGGCACGGTCATTGGCCTGACCTACGGCAAAAATCCGGCCCAGTCCTGTGAGATCGGCAGCCGTCTGGCTGCCTCGGTCATCTGCACCTCGGACAATGTCTGTCCCCGCTTCCGCCCTCTGGAATTCGGGCTGGATATTCCTGTTGTAGACTGAATCCATCTCCCATAAAGTAAAAAAGAGTGCTGACAGCTCGTTTGAAAGCCGTGCAGCACTCTTTATTTTTGCAGTAAGTCCTCGGAGACGCAAAAAGAGCCTTCCCACTCTCCGGAATGGGAAGACTCTTTGTAAGTTTAACCTTTTGCCTTAGAACAGGCGCACAGGGTCAAGATTACTCAATGATCTTGCCGACGACGCCAGAACCAACGGTACGGCCACCCTCACGGATAGCGAAACGCAGGCCCTCTTCCATAG
>OGKG01003664.1_pt1 | contig 14028 bp, 10 predicted proteins | sample 1572201 | NCBI WGS metagenome assembly OGKG01 (sample SAMEA2582146, study PRJEB24529) | metagenome | biome: Human gut stool | place: China | collected 2011 | reverse complement strand
AATCATGGCCTTTTACAATCATCTGTGTGCCTACAAGCACATCTGCATTATGAGCTGCAAATTCTGAAATTATTTTTTCATGCCCATCCTTACCTGATGTTGTATCCATATCCATCCTGAGAACTCTTATACCTGGAAATGTTTTTTTCAGCATTTCCTCAACCTGCTGTGTCCCGGCTTTAAATCCAGAGATATATCTTGAACCACACTTGGGACATAACTTAACAGACCCAGTCTGATATCCGCAGTAATGGCATACAAGCCTGCCATTATTATGTGCTGTCAAAGAAATATCACAATGTGGACATTTCATGACATAACCACACGAACGGCATGAAATAAAACCGGCATAACCTCTTTTATTAAGAAAAAGCATTATCTGCTGTTTTTTTCTTATTCTGTCTTCAATCAGTTCTTTTAACTTTCTTGAAAATATCGAACGGTTCCCCTGTTTTAATTCTTCTCTTAAATCTACCACGGCAACGTCCGGCATATCTGCCCCCGCAGCTCTGTTCTTTAATTCATAAAGCTTATATATGCCTTTTTTTGCATTATAATAACTTTCAACCGACGGAGTTGCAGAGCCAAGCACAACAGAAGCATTTTTTGTCTCCGCTATGTGAATTGCCGTCTGCCTTGCATGATATGATGGTGTCTGCTCGCTTTTATATGCCATTTCATGCTCTTCATCTATAACTATAAGCCCAAGATTTGAAAATGGTGTGAACAAAGCAGACCTGGGTCCTATTATCACATCAATCTCACCTCTCATAGCCCTTAAAAACTGGTCATAACGCTCCCCTTTGGACATTCTTGAATTAAGAATTGAAACTCTCTCACCGAATCTGTCATAAAATCTTTTTACAGTCTGAAATGTCAATGCAATTTCAGGTATAAGCATAACAGCCTGTTTTCCCTGTCTGACAACATGTTCAATCATATTGATATAGCAAAGAGTTTTTCCACTTCCTGTCACACCATGAATAAGATATGTTTTTCTTATTCCTCTATCATAATCACCTATAAAATCATCAACAATATTTTTTTGTTCATTATTAAGGCTTATCTTATCTTCCTGTATTTCATCTTCTTTTACAGGATTCCTGTATAGCTGCCTTGAAATAATCTGTATTATTCCATCGTTTTCCAACGATTTTATTGTCGAAGGCGATATGCCTGTTTCATTTTTCAGCACATCCATATCTGCTTCTTCTCTATCAGAAAGATACTCTATGAGTTTCTCCTTTGACGGTGATTTTCTCTTCGCATTTTTTATAAATTCTTTTGCTTCTTCTTTTGTAACATTAAGCTTTATATGCTTTTTTTCTTTCTGCCTGATTTTTTCTTTGACAGGAATTACTGTTTTTAAAGCCTGATTCATAGTTCCGCCGTAATTATGTTTAAGCCATGCTGCAAGCTTTATCATATCTTCAACAGCTTTTACACGATTAGGAACGACACTGTCTATGTCTTTTATTCTTTCTTCATCAAACTCTGCTTTCGATGTAAGTTCTATAACATAGCCTGTTATAATACGATTTCCCCTTCCAAACGGAATATTAACCATAACTCCTGTATCTATCTGCGAAAGTAATGCATCGGGTACATGATATTGAAATGTTTTATCTAATTGTTCATGTGAAATATCAACAATAATATTTGCGTACATCCGTCACACCCTTTCACATATTTTTGCAGCTTTATCTTTTCCAGCCTTCTGATTCAAGTTCTTTAACAACTTCTTTTATAAGAACTCTCTCATCCATAGGATATTTTACACCTTTTATTTCCTGATAATCTTCATGTCCTTTTCCTGCCAGAACAATAATATCGCCATTTTGTGCATTTTTTATTGCATATTTTATTGCTTCTTTTCTGTCAGGAATATCCACATGCTTTCCTGTTGTCTTTGAAATACCTGTCTTAATGTCCTCAATAATATCAAGAGGTTCCTCAAATCTTGGATTATCTGATGTGATTATTGTAAGATCAGCAAGCTTTCCAGAAACTTCTCCCATTTCAAAACGTCTTTCCTTTGAGCGGTTGCCGCCACATCCGAAAAGACATACAAGTCTGTTAGGATTGTATTCTTTTAATGTTTCAAGTATACTTTTCAATGCCATTGCATTATGTGCATAATCTATCATAAGTGTAAATCGGTCAGATACAGGAACTATCTCTATTCTGCCTTTTACCTTAACTTCATACAGCATTTTTTCAAGCGTATCTTTATCCACATTAAAATGTCTCGTAACAGCTATTGCACACAGTGAATTATACACTGAAAACTTACCCGGCAGTTTTAATGTAACAGGCATGTTCACAAGCCCCTCACAGTCATAACTAAGTCCTATTTTCCCCGGTTCATGGAAAAGCGTTATATTTTTTGCACGAATATCAGCCTTATCTGATATACCATAACTTTCAATACTGCATGTTGCATGTTCAAGAATTTTTGGCGTATGTTCATCATCGGCATTGACAATGCCAACCTTACACTGTGAAAAAAGTTTTGCCTTACATTCAAGATATTCCTCAAATGATGCATGTTCATTAGGTCCTATATGGTCTGGCTCAAGATTTGTAAATACGCCTATGTCAAACATAATTCCAGCAGTACGGTCAAGCTTTAACCCCTGTGATGACACTTCCATTACAACAGCCTTACATCCCTGTTCAGCCATTTTCGCAAAACTTTTATGAATATCGTAAGACTCCGGTGTCGTATTGCATGCCGGCGTATGTTCATCTCCTATAATTGTCTCAATAGTACCTATAAGACCGGTCTTAATTCCACATGCGTCAAGAACATTCTTGACCATATATGTTGTTGTTGTCTTGCCTTTTGTTCCTGTAATTCCAATTGTAAAAAGCTTTTTTGCCGGATTGCCAAAATAGTTTGCCGACATAACTGCAAGTGCAAGTCTTGTATTCTGTGCTTTGACAATTGTTATATCTGAAGGAATCTCTTTTATAAGAGAAGCCGTTTCATCATTTCCAAGTGCACTATCCTGAATTACAATTACTCCTGCTTTCTTTTGTATAACCTGTGGAATATATTTGTGTCCGTCACTCACAGCTCCGGTGATACATATAAACACACCATTCTCAGTAACTTTTCTTGAGTCAGAAGTAAGAGAAGTTATCTCACATTCAAAACCTTTTTGTACAATTTCACATTCCAGTCCCTGTAAAAGTTCTGATAATTTCATGCAGTTCTCCTTTCATATTAAAACAGACCTGTTATTTTACCTGATTCTTCATCATAATTAATATTTTCGGCAGCCGGATGAGTAGGCAGTCCCGGCATTGTAAGTATTTTTCCTGTAAGTATTACAACAAATCCGGCACCGGCATCAACATATGCCTCTCTTACATTTATTGTAAAGTTTTCCGGTCTTCCGAGAAGCTTAGGATTATCAGAAAGTGAATACTGTGTTTTAGCTATACATACAGGAAAGTTTCCAAATCCCATCTGCTCAATATGCTGTAATTCTTTTGTAGCTGCATCGTCATATGTAACACCATCTGCACCATATATTTCTTTTGCAACTTTTTCAATCTTTTCTTTAAGTGAATCTGAATCTTCATAAATTGGTTTATATTCAGCTTTTTTGTTTTCTATACTCTCTATTACCTTTTCTGCAAGCTCAAGACCGCCTTCGCCGCCTTTCTCCCATACTTTTGCAAGTGCGAACTCGCAGCCTGCATCTTCACAATGCTTCTTTATAAATTCATATTCTTCCTGTGTATCTGTTATAAATGCATTAAGTGTAACTACAACAGGTATGCCGAACTTCTGCATATTTTCAATATGTTTGTCAAGATTAACAATGCCGACTTTAAGTGCGTCCATATTTTCTTCATTAAGCTTATCTTTTGCAACACCACCATTATATTTAAGTGCTCTTACTGTAGCAACAATGACAACTGCATCCGGTTTTAATCCTGAGAGACGACATTTTATATCAAGGAACTTTTCTGCCCCGAGGTCAGCTCCAAATCCGGCTTCTGTAACAGCATAATCTGATAATTTTAATGCAAGTCTTGTAGCTCTTACTGAATTACATCCATGTGCAATATTGGCAAATGGTCCACCATGAACAAGTACAGGTGTATGTTCAAGTGTCTGTACCATATTAGGCTTAATTGCGTCTGCAAGAAGTGCCGCCATAGAACCGGTTGCCTTTAAATCATCTGCTGTAACAGGTTCACCGTCAACATTATATGCAACTATTACTCTTCCAAGACGCTCCTTTAAATCTTTCATATCCTTTGCAAGACATAAAACAGCCATTATCTCTGATGCAACTGTTATGATAAAATGATCTTCTCTCATAACACCGTCCATACGTCCGCCCATGCCGATTACGATATTTCTTAATGTTCTGTCATTCATATCCATGCAGCGTTTCCAAACGATATGCTTGGTATCAATTCTTAATTCATTGCCATGCATAATATGATTATCAAGCATTGCTGCAAGAAGGTTATTTGCAGATGTTATTGCATGAAAATCTCCTGTAAAATGAAGATTGAGTTCTTCCATAGGCACTACCTGTGAATATCCACCACCTGCTGCACCGCCTTTTATTCCAAAACATGGACCAAGTGAAGGCTCTCTTAATGCTGCAACTGATTTTTTGCCCATCTTATTAAGTGCCTGTGTAAGCCCTATCGTTATTGTTGTCTTTCCCTCTCCAGCCGGTGTAGGGTTAATTGCTGTTACAAGGATAAGCTTTCCATCTTTTTTATCTTGAAGTTTTGAATATAAATTATCAGAAATCTTTGCCTTATACTTACCATAAAGTTCAAGGTCATCTTCTGCAACGCCAACTTTTGCTGCCACCTCTCTTATATCAAGCATCTGTGCTTCCTGTGCTATTTCAATATCACTCTTTACGCCCATGTCTGTTCTCCTTTAATTATAAATTATTTTTCTTTAAGTATTCTTCAAACTCTTCGGCTGTCATCAATATCTTTCTCGGCTTTGTTCCAAGTTCCGGACCTACAACGCCGGCATCTGCAAGCTGGTCCATTATTCGTCCGGCTCTGTTAAATCCGATTTTATAATATCTTTGCAGCATTCCAATAGAACCTTTTTCTTTTTCTATTACAAATCGTCCCGCATCGGCAAAATAACTGTCTTTTTCATTATCCTGTCCTGATACATTTCCCGCTGCTGCCGTCATGGTATTAGTCACTTCTTCGTTATATGTAACTTCCTGCTGCATATGTTCTTTTAAGAAATCGACAACTTTTCCAACTTCATCATCTGATACAAATGCTCCCTGCACACGTACAGGCTTTGGATATCCCGATGGGAAGAATAACATATCACCTTTACCAAGCAGCTTTTCTGCACCATTCATATCAATAATAATTCTCGAATCAACACCTGATGATACCGAAAATGCAATTCTTGATGGTACATTCGCCTTGATAAGACCTGTTATAACATTAACTGACGGTCTCTGTGTTGCAATTATAAGGTGAATACCCGCTGCTCTTGCAAGCTGTGCAAGACGGCAGATTGAATCTTCAACCTCTCCCGGTGCAACCATCATAAGGTCTGCAAGCTCATCTATAATAATTACAATCTGTGGCATCTTTTCAGGCGGTGTCTCGCCTTCACCAACCTGTATCTTTGATACCTTAGCATTGTATCCTTTCAAATCCCTGACCGCCATTTTTGCAAAAAGCTTATATCTCTTCGTCATCTCGTCAACAGCCCAGTTCAATGCTCCAGACGCCTTCTTCGGGTCTGTCACGACCGGAGTTAAAAGATGTGGAATTCCGTTGTATACACTAAGTTCAACAACCTTAGGGTCAATCATTATAAGCTTGACATCTTCAGGATTTGCCCTGTAAAGAATACTCATAATAATTGTATTTATACATACAGACTTACCTGAGCCTGTCGCACCTGCAATAAGAAGATGCGGCATCTTTGCTATATCTGCTATTATAGGTTTTCCGGCAATATCTTTTCCAGCTGCAAATGCAATCTGAGATGTATTGTTTTTAAATGCATCCGTCTCTATAAGTTCCCTTAAAGATACACTTCCTGCTTCTTTATTTGGAACTTCGATTCCTATTGCGGCTTTTCCCGGAATTGGTGCCTCTATTCGGATATCTGCTGCTGCAAGATTAAGTTTTATATCATCTGACAGTGATACAATCTTACTTACTTTAACACCCTGCTCCGGCTGCAGTTCATATCTTGTAACTGCAGGTCCGCAGCTAATATCTGTGATAGTAACTTTAACACCGAAGTTCTGCAATGTCTGCTGCAGCCGCATTGCAGTTTCTTTATTTTCACGCGATTGTCCGGCTTTATCTGTACCTTTTCCTCTGTTAAGCAGGCTGACAGGTGGAAAAACATATTCCTGTTTCTTTTTATCCACACTTTTTTCCATCCGGATTTCTTCAGTTTCTTCTAATTGACTATCTGATTCAGCCATGTCTGCTGTATTGGTTCTATTATCTGAAGTTACTGATATACCTGTATCCTCTGCCGGACTCTCATATGTATTATCATATGAATTAGTGTCTGTACCTTCATTTGGGTTTCCATATGAATTTTCATATAAATCTTCATTTGAATTTTCATTTGAATCTTCATATAAATCAACACCTGAACTATCAGATAAATCAATATATGAATCATTCTCTATATGTTCTTCTATATTATCATCTACATTTTCCTGCATATATTCAAATGAGTCACCCGGATCATATATATCTGCCGAATATTCATCATGCACTGATATATCAGGTACAATCTCATGCACATCCACACTTTTTACAGCCTCTTCTTTCTTCGGAAGCTGTGTATCAAGTGTCACACCGCGTGCTTTTTTATTCATTCTTTTCCTTGCACGCTCTTCCTGCCTCTCATATTTTTCCTGAAGCTTTGCCTCTTTTTCACGACGCCGTCTCGCAAGATATTCTTCCTGTGTTTCTTCATCTTCATCATCATACATATCACGACCCGCAAGACGCTCATTTGAATGTTCCCTGTAAATATCATAATCCTGTTTTGCAGCCATCATCATACGTGAACCATTCTTTTTAACCTTTAAAATACCATTAATAAATGATTTTTCCGTAATTACAATAATACATATAATTGCAAGAATAATAAGGACAACCATTGTTCCCCAGAATCCCATAGGCGAAAGGATTCTACATAAAATTCCTCCAAATAATCCTCCACCGGATTTATAATCAGCACTGTATGTAAAAAATTCCATAATTCCTGTATCGGCTATCTTAGGTTCATTAACAATTCTTAACCATACAGCTGATAAAATTATTGTAAAAATATATACTGCTGCCGTCTTAATTCTTGCTACAGCAATAATATTCTTATTGGAAATCATAAAAACAAGCGTAAATGCCATAATTACAGGAAATATATATTCTACTACGCCAAACAGCCCGAACATAAACCATTTAATGCCTTTACCGACACTTCCTACAAGATTAAAATTACTCAGAATAAGAATAAGTGCAACAGCAAAAGACAAAAGTACCATAACTTCATCCTGCATTTTGGCACCATAAGCAGCTTTAGCAGCTGCTTCCTGTTTTGTCTGTCTTGTACTTTTCTTTGCCGAAGAATTTGTGGTTTTTCTTTTAGCGGCACTTTTCTGCGTTGTTTTACTACTTTTACCTGAGCGTTCCGGCACGTCTTTTTTCTTTCTGCTTTCCGCCATTTTCTTTCCTCCACTTTCAGCTCTGATATCTGCTGCCGGATGCAATGCAGACAATTAGCCATTATTTTGCATATTTTAATATTATACCATTTACCGGCAGTTAAAACAAGCCTGTATCCCAATGGGACACAGGCTTGTGTACATCATAATATTAATCCTCATCATCATTTGCTGCTTCAGCAAATCCCTGACGTTTTCTTGCCATCTCATCACTCTCAAGATATTCATCATATGTTGTGATTTTATCAATAAGCTGTCCGCTTGGAACAATCTCCATGATTCTGTTGGCAGTTGTCTGTATAAACTGATGGTCATGCGATGTAAATAATGAAACACCGCTAAACTTAATAAGACCATTATTAAGTGCTGTAATAGATTCCATATCAAGATGGTTTGTAGGGTCATCAAATATAAGTACATTAGCACCCATAATCATCATCTTTGAAATAAGGCATCTTACCTTCTCACCACCTGAAAGGACCTTAACCTTCTTTACTCCGTCTTCACCTGCAAAAAGCATTCTTCCAAGGAAACCTCTTACATATGTTGGGTCCGGATCCGGTGAGTACTGTGTAAGCCACTCAACAATAGTATCGTCGCAGTTAAATTCTGCTGCACTATCCTTAGGGAAATATGCTCTTGATGTCGTAACTCCCCATTTGAAGCTTCCTTCATCCGGTTCCATCTCACCCGTAAGAATTTTGAAAAGTGTTGTTGTTGCAAGCTCATTTGAGCCTACGAATGCAATCTTATCATCATGTCCAACAATAAATGAAATATTGTCAAGCACCTTTACACCATCAATAGTCTTAGAAATTCCTTCTACTGTAAGTACTTCATTACCAATCTCTCTTGCTGGTCTGAAATCAATATATGGATACTTTCTGCTTGATGGCTTAATCTCGTCTAATTCAATCTTCTCAAGAGCTCTCTTTCTTGAAGTAGCCTGCTTAGATTTAGATGCATTAGCAGAGAATCTCTGAATGAAATCCTGAAGTTCCTTAATCTTTTCTTCCTTCTTCTTATTGGCCTCTTTCATCTGCTTAATAAGAAGCTGGCTTGACTCATACCAGAAATCATAATTACCTGCATAAAGCTGAATCTTTGCATAGTCAATATCAGCAATCTGTGTGCATACTTTATTAAGGAAATAACGGTCATGTGATACAACAATTACAGTATTCTCAAAATTAATAAGGAACTCTTCAAGCCATGCAATAGCATCAAGATCCAGATGGTTCGTAGGCTCATCAAGAAGAAGTATATCCGGATTACCAAATAAAGCCTTTGCAAGAAGAACCTTAACCTTTTCACTACCATTAAGCTCTGACATAAGTTTATAATGCAAATCTGTTGTAACACCAAGTCCGTTAAGAAGCTGTGCCGCATCAGACTCTGCTTCCCATCCGTTCATATCAGCAAACTCTGCTTCAAGCTCACTTGCCTTATTGCCATCTTCTTCCGTAAAATCTTCCTTTGCATATATTGCTTCTTTTTCTTTCATTATTTCATAAAGACGCTCATTGCCACGGATTACAGTATCAAGAACAACACAGTCATCATACTTGAAGTGATCCTGCTCCAGGAATGAAAGTCTTTGTCCAGGTGTGATACTCACATCACCTTTACTCGGTTCAATCTGTCCTGTAAGTATTTTAAGAAATGTTGACTTGCCGGCACCGTTTGCACCAATAAGACCATAGCAGTTGCCTTCAGTAAACTTAATATTAACATCTTCAAAGAGTGCTTTCTTACCAATACGAAGTGTTACATTATTTGCACTAATCATTAAAAAATTTCCTCCAAAACTAAAATACTGCATTTAACTCAAATGTACACCGTTTTATGCAGGCTTTTTATCAAAAGCAACGCATAAAACGGCAATATAAATATAGTATACTATAAATTCTTAATCATATCAAGCATACAGTAGTTCATCGCTGTTAATTCATCATCACATGTCGCATTATCAGCCAGAATATTTGACAAAACTGTATCAATACACAGCTTGCTCCTTCTTACATTATCAGTATATATGTCATTTCCTTTACTCTTCTGAACAGACAGCCTGTCTCTCCAGTAAATCTTTGCAATAGCAGCCGTCACATTCTGTAAATCCATATTCTTTGGAATACTCAATAAATATGTTTTTTCAAGCCACTCTGCCCTCTTAGGTATCTTTTTTAATATTCTGTCATTATATATTGTAAAAACTGTAATATTACAACTCTGAAACAGCTGCATTGCAATATCAAGCTTAATTAAGCCTTCTGCCTCTGAAAAAAGTTCATCCGATGCTATCACGACCACATACTTTTCCCATAAAAATCTGTTATATAATTCATCATATGTCATGTTGTCGAATTCGCTGCCAGAATCCTGTATATCATAACATATCTCAAATCCTCTGCTCCTGCTTCTCTTCTTCCCGGACATGTAAACCTTCGATTCATCAGCTGCCATCATACATTCGCCCAAATCATATAATTCTTTATGAATATCTATTCCATATCCTTCAAGCCTTGCATGTAAATCCTCCGCTATAACTTCGATGCTGCCCTTCTTCCCTGTTTCATAAATAAGTATCACTTCCCTGTTCTTCTCCTAAACATTTTATTTGAACGCCTGTAATAAGTATACCATTATTTTTATATAAATGCTATTACTTTTTTCGTTTTTTTATAATAATATTTCATCCGGTAACAAACTTTCTGATATCCAGCACTCCCCATCCCTGTTTTTCCGATGGCACGTTTATCTTTTTACAACAGCTTTTCATCCATATCTTTACCTCTTTAGGAGTAATATCTGGATTGTTTTTAATAAGTCGTGCCACGGCCCCTGAAACTACTGGTGCCGCCATAGAGGTACCACTTTTTGAAGAATACCTTCCCTGATGATTGTTACATGCAATAATATTACTTCCCGTAACAACAACCTCAGGTTTTACGATACACTCCCTTGTCGGTCCTCTTCCGGAAAAAAAATTCTTATCATCAAATGCACCTACCGTTATAATTTTTTTACTTATACCCGGTGCGGTAACGCTTGCATTTCCCGGTCCATCATTTCCTGCCGCTGCAACAACAACTATTCCCGAATTCCACATTTTTTCAACTGCTATGATAAGTGCATAATCATCCTCTCCTGCCTCAATTGCCGGTTCATTCTCCACTTTTGCACGCGTCCCAAATGAAATATTTACAACTCTTATGTTCATGGCCGTTTTATTTTCTATAATCCAGTCGGCTGCCTCCACAACATTTTCTATCTTGCCATTACCTGATTTATCAAGCACCTTCACACTTACAAGAAATGCATCCGGTGCAATTCCCCTGTATTTTCCATTAGAACCTTTTCCGCTCCCGGCAATTATTCCTGCAACATGCGTACCATGACCATTATCATCGTATAAATATTTTTTTCTTCCGACAAAATCTGCAAATCCAGCTATCCTTGTATCAAAATCCATATGTCTGAAAATTCCGGTATCCATAACAGCAACACTGACATACATTTTAATTCCCCACTCAACTCTGTTTTCAAAATTTATTTCAATCGATTTTTAATTTATATTTTCACTTCTTTTAATTTTCAAAAAAAGCACGTAATAATTTGCTTTTTGTATGTAAATATCTTATAATAATTTATTATATGTACACATTTTTAAATTGTGCTACGATAAAACGGAGGCTGATTATGAATAATAAAAGAATTGTTGTTGCTCTTGGAAGAAATGCATTCGGTGAAACATTCCCTGAGCAGCAGACTAATGTTAAAAAAGCTGCCTGTGCTATAGCTGACCTCGTAGAAGCTAAATACCAGGTTGTAATTACACACAGTAACGGACCACAGGTTGGAATGATTCAGACAGCCATGACTGAATTTGCCCGTTTGAATCCTGACGACAGAACAGTTGCACCAATGTCTGTTTGTGGTGCAATGAGCGAAGGTTATATAGGATATGACTTACAGAATGCTATAAGAGAAGAACTTTTAAATCGTGGTATTTACAAAACAGTATCTACAATCATCACACAGGTACGCGTTGACCCATTTGATATTGCATTCAGTGAACCATCAAAGATTATCGGACGATATATGACAAAAGAAGAAGCTGAAGCTGAAGAAGAAAAAGGTAACTATGTTACAGAAGAAGAACCTGGTAAATTCAGAAGAATCATAGCATCTCCTATGCCAATTGACATTTATGAAATTGATGCTGTCAAAGCTCTTCTTGATGCAGACCAGATTGTAATCGCTGCCGGCGGCGGCGGAATTCCTGTTCTTCAGCAGGGTTCACACCTCAAAGGTGCAAGTGCTATCATTGAGAAAGATTACACTGCAGCTAAACTTGCGGAACTTGTAGATGCAGAAACACTTCTTTTCCTTACTGCTTATGACAAACTTACAATCGGAAACGGAACTCCTGACGAAAAGTCATTTGATAATGTTACTGCATCAGATTTGCATGGCTACATAAAAGCTGGTCATTTCCCTGCAAAGACTACTTTCCCAAAAGTTGATGCATCAATTCGATTTGTAACTGCCGATTCAAGCCGTAAAGCTGTAATATCTAACCTTGATAAAGCAAAACTCAGCCTTGCCGGAAAGAGCGGCACAACAATCACAGCTTAAAAGTGATTAATTAATAAAGAAAAACCAGAGCGTATGTATTAATTACGTTACCGCTCTGGTTTTATTTATGCTTCAAACTTTACTTGCTAATAAAATTTAGAATCTTTTATTTTCTTTTTCGTCACTGCTCTATTATTCTGCACTCTGTGTAGACTCAAGCTGCTGCTGATTATATATCTCAGTCTGAACATCCAACAGAAAATACTGTAATCCTATTAATACCGCTGCTAAAACCATTATAAAAATCAATGCAACAATTGGATTAACCTTTTTTTTCTGTGGCTGATTATTTTTGAACATCTTTCCGTTAACGTTTGGCATAACTCCTCCTGAAATGTAATTAAAATCTTATCTAAAATTATATAAATAATCCCAATCCATAAAAGTACAGCTTTTATAAATTAAGATAATTATTCTCCAAAACTGCAATTCCTGTCGTAGTTTTAAAAATCTTTTCTTTAAAATTCTCTATCGCATCACTGCTAAGCCTATCTTCATCCGCGTTAACAAGAAAATCTGCTTCAACTAAAATCTGATAGTCCATGCCATCAATATTAGTGTATGTATGATGATGTGCTATTAGATACATAACCCTTTCTACAAAATCATCCGGGTATCCAAGTTCGTCCAGAATCTTCTTTGCAACAGGAGGTCCCTCCAGCTGTTGGTAATGTCCTGCACTTGAATTATACTTCTGTTCTGCCACCTTGATACCTACATCATGCAAAACAGCCGTAACCTCCAGAATCTCCTGCATGCTGTCATCAAGATTCTCACACTCACCAATCATCTTAACATAACCATAAACTTTAAGAAAATGATTTATTCTTCTTACGTCATCTCCAAAGTATTCAATTACTTTATATATAACATTTCCTACTTTGTTATTAGTATACATAATGTTTACCTCTTAATCAATAAAATCTTATTAAATTGATTATAACATTTACATAAAAATCAAGCCACATTTATTGCATACAAATCTATGTTGATAATATGTCCCACCCTGTTGAACAACTTTTTCCTTTTTATTTACTAACGTAAAAGGTCTAAATGGATTTAGGTTAGCTGTATACCTTGTTTTAACTCTACCGGGTACATTTATTGGAATTTGAGTATGTGAACACTCCCAACTTCCACACCTCGGGCAATAAACTTCTTGTAATGTATTGCCAACAGGTCTATAAACCCCTTTAAAATCAGGATTTAATTGTGGTTGTCTTTGCTGAATCTGCTTCGGTTGTTGATTATACATTCCAATACTCAATAGTTTTTGCAAAAGTGACATATTAAAGCACCTCCATATCTTTGTTATCTCAAATATATTCTCTTGTAATATTTTTGTCAATCTACATAAATGGATGTTTAAATTGTCTCATTATATTATATTTCTATAATTATCAACTTTTATTAAATTTTGACATAAAAAGATGGATTATCTGCCATAAATTAATCAGTTATACATCAAAAATAAGTAAAAAAATAACGCCTTCACGGCGTTTCATAACTTTAATTACTTCTTAAATCTTAACAAAAACTGATGACGTTCAGAATTCCACCTTCGTCCAGTATTTATGTGACTTCACACAGCATTTTTGATTTTTAAAATCGTAGCAGGGGTGGAGAGAATCGAACTCCCACCAAAGGTTTTGGAGACCCCTATGATACC
>OGKG01003659.1_pt1 | contig 14036 bp, 9 predicted proteins | sample 1572201 | NCBI WGS metagenome assembly OGKG01 (sample SAMEA2582146, study PRJEB24529) | metagenome | biome: Human gut stool | place: China | collected 2011 | reverse complement strand
GGCGCTTGCGCAGCCAGTCCAGCCGCTTGCGCTCTGCGGCGCTGCCGTCCCATACAAAGCCAAAATCCCCCAGCACCACCACGGTGTCCTTTTTGCCCAGCCAGCGCAGTTTGCCCTGCTTGAAACGCTGGATATCGCCGTGGGTGTCCCCTGTAAGATATACCATTCCTGCCCTCCCTGCCGGAGCGAAAGAACGGTGTAAAACACCGCAAGGCTCTTGTAACACCCCGGCAAACCTGTTATTATTATAGAACACAGCACTTTTGCTGCAAAATTGATCCTCCGGCGCGCTGTACCGCGCAGCCTTATTTAGTATATTTTATCGCTTTTTAAAGGAATTGTCCACATGAAACGTATTTTTGCACTGGTTCTTTCGCTTGTATTTCTGCTCAGCTGCCTTGTGCTGCCCGCCGGAGCCATGTTCGACCCTAGCCCGGTGTATCAGGTGCAGGCTGCAAGCGCCTATATCGTCAACACCGATACCAACATCATCGTCTACGATAAAGACAGCACGAAGCAGGTGTCTGCCGGCGGTCTGACCAAATATATGACCCTTGCCGTGCTGCTGACCAACTACGCCGACCAGCTGGACAACACCTTCCAGATGCCCTTTGCCATCTCGGACTATGTTTATAATACCAATAACGCAGATATGCGCTCCAACGAGACTTTCACCTACCGCGAAGCCATGTACGCCATGCTTACCCGCAACGCCAACGAGGCAGCCATGGGTGTGGCATACACCCTTTCCGGCGGCGACCTGGACGGCTGGGTGGCGCAGATGAACACCTTATCCAAGCGCATCGGCACCACCGCCAGCAGCTGGACGGACGCCTGCGGCATCGACAGCGGCAACACCACCTGCGCGGTGGATATGTACCTGATCCTGCGCTACCTGATGAGCTTTGACGCCTTTGTAGAGGTGTCCGGTGCACCCAGCTTTACCATGCCCGCCAAGGAGAAGCACCGCTCCTCCTCGGTGCTGGTCAGCCAGAACGCCGCGCTGAGCAAAGCCAGCGGCGGCAGCTACTACCGCAGCGCCATGCAGGGCGGTATGTGCAATGTGACTGCCTTTAAAAACGATACCGGCACCCAGAGCTATGTTTCATGGGGCAATAAGGACGGTGCCACCTATATCTTCTGCGTGATGGACAGCCCCGACAGCTGCGATACCCTTGGCTACGCCAACCGCCGTCCCGCCCTGTTTGAGACAGTCAAACTGATGGACTGGGTGTTCGACAGCTTTTCCATTCAGGCTGCGCTGGACACCGACCTGACCATTGCGGAGATCCCGGTAAAGTATTCCTCCGATACAGACACCTTGCAGCTGTACCCCAACGACAGCATGATGACCCTGCTGCCCTCCACTAGCGACGGCACCGTCACCCAGAAATACTTCCACCTGCCGGACTACGTCTGCGCGCCCATCCAGCAGGGCGATGTGGTAGGCACAGTGGAGCTGAAGCTGGCAGGCGAGACCATCGGCGTGGTGGATCTGATCGCCGGGCAGGACGTAGCCCGCAACCCGCTGCTGTTCGGGGTGGACAAGGTGAAGGAGTTCTTCACCAGCCTGTACCTGAAGGTGGTGCTGGTGCTCAGCCTGATCGCCGCCCTGATCTACGGGCTGTGGCTGCTGTGTGCCAACTGGAACCGCCGCAAACCCACTAAAAAGATCCACCGCCGCTATTGAACAGACGCAAAAATGCCCCGGCAGCCGCAAAGGCCGCCGGGGCATTCTGGTTGCGCCAGCAGGAGTCGAACCTACGATGGGGGAGTCAAAGTCCCCTGCCTTACCGCTTGGCGATGGCGCATCATGCAGTTAAGTATAGCATATTTTCTGCCGTTCCACAAGAGGGACACTGCATTTTTGCAGCCTTTTCCCCGCAGCACTTAGAGCGTTTGCGGCGTTTTTTGTCATTTTTTGGGCTTTTAGACGCTGTTTTTATGCTTTCCATTTCCTGCCATGTTTTTACGAAAGACAAGTTTTAAAGGATGCAATTTTCAAAAAATGCGGTCTATCGGGGCATAAAATTCATCTTGCAAGGGTAAAAATCGTTTTTGTCATAATTTTTATTATTTTTTCAGCCAAAAGCTGTATTTTTTGTTGCGGTTCTGGTACACTGGATGTGATAAATATAGATTGAAGAAACTTCTCCGCTGTCCGGGCTGCGCCCGGGTGGGGCAGGGTCTCCATCTTTGTGAAGGAAAGCGAGGGATCTCATGAAAAAATTCCTGAAAACGCTGGTGGTCGGGATCTGCCTGTTCACCCTGCTGTGCTGTGCGCTGCCGGCTGCGTTTGCTGCCGGCAACACTTCAGGGAGCAAAAAGGAACAGAACGTGTTCGCCATTGGTATGGATGCCCAAGGCGGCATCTGCTCTACTGTGGTAACCTACACGAACCTGTCCGGCAAACTGGAGAGCACGCCCGAGCAGCCTACCATGACGGGCTACACCTTTGACGGCTGGTACACCGAGCCGGTGGGCGGCAGCAAGGTGACCACTTCCACCGTGTTCACCTCCGACGCTACCATCTACGCGCACTGGATCGCCAAGGCCGGTGCTTCCACCGTGCCGCAGCCCGCCACCCAGCCCGCCGCGATTCAGTGGCAGAAGTATGTAGGGCCCGCACTGGTAGCCGGTGCCCTGCTTACCACCCTGCTGGTCTCCACCATGTTCTGAACAACGCTGTAAAACGCATTGATACCAATGAAGAAAGGGATCTTACCATGTCTACTTCTACCATGAAACTGCCCGCCAGCTACGCCGTGATCGATGCCGAGGAGATGACCTATCTGGACGGCGGTGCAAGCAGCGCCTACCAGTCCTTCCTGGACGTTGGCAAGGTGTTCAACTACATCGCCCGCATCTTCTCCGGTGCAAGCTCCATCATCAACAACGTCAACGTCATCTACCAGTCCTTTGTCTCGCTGAACAGCCTGCTGACCAGCTTTGGCAAGTAAAAGGCTGACCCCAAAGTCTGCATACGGGAGCCGCGCTTTTTTTCGAAAAAGTGCGGCTCCCGTTTTTTCGTGCGTGCGGCAGTTCAGTACAGTAGTGTACAAAACTTCACATCTCAAAATTATGAACAAACTTTTTAAGTTTTTTGGGGGTTGCAGTCGTTTTTTATAAAAAATACACACAAATAGCAAAAAAATGCGATATTTTTTTGGTGTCATCTCTTGATTTTGTGTCTGTTTTGTTATATTGTTGTTACATGGGATGTGGTAAAATAAGGCAGCTTGTAAAGGAGCGTTTCCGCACCCATTGTACCCCGCAAAAACCGCGGCGGCAAGCGCATTTTAAGCCGTTTTTGTTAAGTATTTTCGTAGTTTACGAAAACCTTTTCGCTGGCTTGTACTTTATAGTTTGGGAGCTTGGACATACATGGCAGATCGTGAACTGCGGCGGATGCACCGCGCTGAATTGATAGAGATTATTTATGCATTGAAGCAGAGCGAGGATCAGCTCAAGGCACAGAACGCCGCGCTTACCGCGCAGCTGCAAGACCGGCAGTTGCGGCTGGAAAAGGCCGGCTCCATTGCGCAGGCTGCGCTGGAGCTGAACAACGTGTTCGCCGCCGCGCAGGCCGCCGCCGATGACTATCTGCACTCGGTGCAGGCCAACCTTGCAGACACCGACGCCGCCGCTGCCAACACCCTTTCGCAGGCGCGCAGCGAGGCCAAACGCATTCTGGAGCAGGCGCAGGCAGATGCCGACAGCCTGAAGGCGCAGACCCGGCAGGAATGCAGCGCCATGGTAGAGCAGGCCGAGCAGGAGGTACAGCAGCGCTGGCAGACATTTGACCGCAAGGCCAACGAGCTGCTGGATCAGTACCGCAGCACCGACAGCCAGCCTTCGGAGGAAACATGAAAAAACGCGATATCCGGTTTGCTTCCATCCCCTCCACCGAGGAAGTGGCCGCAGAACGTGAACGTCTTGCGTACCAGAATCGCTACCAGCGGGTGCTGCGCAGTACGGTCTATATATTGGTGGTGGTGGCCGCAGCGGCCGTGCTGCTGGCTACGCTGTTTTTACCGGTGCTTCAGGTCTCCGGCGACAGTATGAACCCTACATTAAAGGATAAGGACATTATCCTGCTGGTAAAATCCGACCACATCCAGAACGGCGAGCTGTGCGGCTTTTACTGGCAGAACAAGCTTTTGCTCAAGCGCATCATCGGGCAGCCCGGTGATGTGATCGATATGGACGTGAACGGCGTGGTCTCGGTAAACGGCGAGGTGCTGGACGAGCCCTATGTAGACGCACTGACCGTGGGCGAATGCGACATCCGGTTCCCCTATCAGGTGCCGGAAAACCGCTACTTCGTGCTGGGCGACCACCGCTCCACATCCATCGACAGCCGCAGCAGCGTGATAGGCTGCGTGGAAAAAAGTCAGATCATTGGCAGGGTGTTTTTAAGGGTATGGCCCCTGTCCAGTTTCTCGTTGATCCATTGAGCCCGGGAGGAGGTACTCAAAGTTATGAACGACATCCTTAAAACCTACAAGGAGCAGTTCCGCGAAAACCGGCACACGCTGCGGCGCTACACCGCATTTGTGCTGGCGCTTGCCATGATCACCACCCTGTTCGTCAACTGGCAGCTGCATGGCGTAGGCATCTCTATGACCGCGCAGTACCAGTGCGGCGAGGTGGAGCACGCCCACACGGCAGATTGCTACGACAAAGTGCTGATCTGCGGCTACGCGGAAGGCGAGCTTGAAAATGCGGACGAAGTTGCCGCTGCCGAAGCTGCCGCCGCCAGTGCTGCCCAGAGCAGCGCCGAGGAAGAGATCATGCCGCTGGAGCTGGAGCCGCAGATCGAGTTTGTGCCCCACGAGCACACCGATGACTGCTACACCGAGGTGCAGACCCTGACCTGCCTGGAGGAAGAGCACGTCCACGATGACGACTGCTACGACCCCGAGGACGGCAGCCTGATCTGTGAAAAATTTGAACATACCCACGATGAAAGCTGCTATACCACCGAGTACGAGCTGACCTGCGGTCTGCAGGACGGCGAGCTTGTGGAGCAGGTGGTAGAGCCCACCCAGACCGCCGAGCTGGTGGCCATGGCGGTGGCAGAGCCTGTGGCGCTGGAGCCGGTGGTGGACACCGTAGAGCCCATCTACCACCACCACACCGACGCCTGCTACGAGGAAGTGCTGGTGTGCCCCCTGCCGGAGCATCACCACACCGTAAGCTGCCTGAGCGATACCTCTGCCGACCTTGAGACCCCCGAGGAGTGGCAGGCCGCCAACGCCGAAGCCGTGATCACCGGCGAGTGGAACGAGGATCTGCTCAGCGTGGCAAAGACCCAGCTGGGCTACGAGCAGAGCGAGAAAAACTTCGAGATCGACCCGGCGGACGGCGTGACCCTGCGCTACTACTCCCGCTACGGTCAGTCCTACGGCAATGCCTACGGCGAGTGGGACGTGATGTTCCTTGCTTACTGCCTGAAGTACGCCGAAATTCCCCAAAGCGCCATCCCGCAGGAGGCCAGCGTGCTTGCCCTGCGCAGCTCCATGAGCGGCATGGACTGGCTGCTGGAAGAGGACGGCAGCGCCGCCCAGCCCGGCGACATCGTTATTTATAATAAGTACGTCACCCGCACCGTGGCTGTGGACAGCAGCGCCGACAGTGCAGAGCCGGATCTGGACGACCTGTTCAGCGTGGATGCAGAGTTTGAAAACAGCGCAGAGCTTGAGGACTCCGGCGTTTCTGCGCTGGATGCAGCCCCCAGTGCTGACGACAGCACCGGCACGCAGGACACTGTGCTTACCCCCGAGCCCGTTGACCCGCAGCCGGAGCAGCCCGCCGAAAAGCCGGTGGACAGTGCTGACGACAGCACCGGCGCACAGGATACCGCAGCCACCTCCGGCACGCAGGACACTGTGCTCACCCCCGATCCCGTTGACCCGCAGCCGGAGCAGCCCGCCGAAAAGCCGGTGGACAGCGCTGACACCGCTGCACCCAGCACCGTGACCTCTGTGTCCGGCGCGGACACCCTTGCCCCCAGCGTGGTATCCCCCGCTGCTGAGCCGCAGACCACCACCGTGACCGACGCTTTGCCCGTGGAGACCGTGGGCATCGTGAGCAGTGTTGACGAGGATGCCGACACGCTGACCGTTATTTCCGGCGACGTGGACGGCAAGGTGGCTGAGGTAACACTGTTCAACACCGAGGTGGAAAACGTTATTTCTGTGGCGTATGCGCAGATAGAGCTGAGCGAAGGCGATACCTCTTCGGACGATACCTCTTCGGATATTATTGAAATCGACCCGGTATTCTCCTGCTCCGTTACTACCGTATACGACACTGTATCTGCTTCTGCGGTGCGTCCTTCCCGTTCCCGCGCTGCAAGGTACGCTGCACCCTCCACCTATGCAGCAGCTGCCGTGTCTGCTACTGCTGTTGATATGGGCACTCACATCACGAACGTTAGTGTTCAGGTTCCCGCCTACACAGACGGCAGCGGAAATGTGACCTCTTGGAAAGATGCAAACGGCATTGTGCGTCCCGGCCAGACCGTTAAGGTGCAGTTGAATTACGGTTTTCTTGCAAACGAAATCACTAGCGACAACCGCGTTGCAACCTACAAGCTCCCCAACGGTATTACGCTGTTGCCCAGTGTTTCACACTCCGGTAATATTACTTGGCATGACAGTACCACCGGTAAAAATGTTATCGTTGGCACCTACGCTATAGATGGTGACACCGTCACGTTTACTTACAATGAGGAATTTGCCGACGGCAAAGCCTTTGACGGTGATTTTGAGTTTAAGGCTTCTGTCTCCTCTGATTCCTCCATGGAAAACCAAGAAATCAATTTTGGCGGCACGACCGGTTCTGTTACCATTAAAAAGGAGGATCTGACCCACGATCTTTCTCTTTCCAAGAATGTGCAGAAAGACGAAGCCGGAAAAGAACTGATCAAATTCGATTCGGCAACAAAGACGCTTGATATCGCCTATGAAGTGGTTGCAAAAACCACAAACGGCACCGGTACTACTGTAAATATTACCGACTTCTTTGATACCGTAAATTCTTCTCTTCCCCGCGCAGCTACCTATCAGCAAAGTACGATCAAACTGATAAAGGTTGATGCGGATGGCAACAAAACAGATGTCACAACGGACTATCAAGACAAGCTCAATGTGGGCACTGAGCTCAAATACGATGCTCTGCCCAAACTGGAAGCCGGTGAGCAATACATTCTGCAGTATCACGCCACCATTCCTGTTCATGATGATTACACCTATAAATCCATCAATAACGTAAAGGCTGAGTTCGACGGCAAAGACAGTTCCACGAGCAAGGAGGTCAAAAACACCGAGCCGCGTCTTACCAAGAGCGGCAACTATGATGCCAACAGCCGCATCATCACTTGGACAGTCACAATCAAAAACCCCTATGGGGAGGATCTCCGCGGCAAAACCTTTACTGATCTTCTGCCTGACGGGCTGGATGTCGTAGGTGAAGTTACGATTCAGCGCGAACACTGGAGCAACGACATTAAGCCGGTCTCTGCCGAGGATTTCAAGAAAGATGGTTACACCTATACCTTCCCGGCAGATAAATCGGAAACCGCAACGTTCTACACGATCGAAATCCAGACGAAAGTCCCTGATGGCACCGCAGTCGGTACCACCTATAAAAATGAGGCTACGTTTGATGGCAACAGTGCTTCCGGTGATGTTACGGTGACCGACCGCGACTCCTATCTGAGCAAGAGCTTGTATAAGGCAGAGGACTTGGAAACCGGCAAGAAAAAGCTGACTTGGCAAACCTCGGTCTCCATCCCTACTGGTTGGAACGAGATCACCCTTACGGATACGATCCACGATGCCGAGGTATCTGGCGCTGAGCAGGAAGGCACACATTATGCGGTCTTGTCCGAGTTGAAGGCTGAGATCAACGCGAACTTGCACCTGACCCTGTTCAATTCCTCCGAAACCGTCACAATGGCAAATGCGTCTGAACATCATGTCACGTTTACCGTCACCTATTATGACGAGAGCGGTGCTGTGGTTACTAACGATACTGCCCATGTGACCAAGTTTACCATCACCGCCAAGCTGACCGATGGCAAGACGCTGGATGCCACCAGCATGGTGCTGAGCAGTTACCATACCGTTGCCGACATCAGTAATGCAGGCATAGAAGAGCCGTGGCGGTTTGTAAACACTGCCGCTTCCGGTGATAAGACCTCCGATGCCAGCTACACCTATAAAAAGCCCAAGGAAGCAAAGCTTGAAAAGTTGGTCTATAATGAAAACAATTTTGATGCAGCTGGCAGCAAGATCGGTGAACTGGATTACAAAAAGAACAACGGTAAGATCTACTATGAGTTGACCATCCCCACCTCACTTACCTGTAAGGATTTGCTGACTACGAAAGATTTGGAGATCACCGATACCCTGCCGGCCGGTGTTACCTTTGATAAAAGCAATATTATAGCGGTCGGTGCACTCTCTTTTAACACTGATGGTTCTGTGCCGCATCAGAGTTGGCTTGCTCAAACAATTCATGGTTCTGACGGCAGGCCAGACTATAAGATTTCGACATCCGAAAACTTTGATGTATCGAAGAAATCTATTGGCGCAACCGACACCGACCGTACGATCACTTTTACGATCAAGAGCGGCTATAACGTTTCTGCTAAACCGCAGGTTTTCTATATCCGCTACTGGGTCAGCGTTGCGGAGGACGCTTCTTGGGACGATCTTCGTACGGAAAACAAGTACCGCAACAGCGCAGAATGGAACGGCGATAAGGCAGAAACGGAAACCACCGTCAAACGCAGCTATGAAAAGCTTTATAAGACCGGCACTATTGTCGATGAAGGCACCGATGCCACCGGCAATAAGCTTGCGACCAAGAAGATCAACTACAGCGTTGTTATCAACCCCACCGGCGCTAAACTGCTGACCACCAGCAACACCCTGACCCTGAAGGATACGCTTAGCTTTGAGCCCTCTGCCAACACCTCTGCTGAGCTGGATCTGAGCTCGATCCATCTGTACGGTGTGACCCTTGATACTGGCGGCAACATTGTTGCAGACCATACAAATGAGATCGGCCATGATCGGTTTACGGCAACCTACGACAGCCCCAGCCACACCATGACCGTCACCGTCCCGGATGAACTGGCTTGTGTACTGGAATACACCTATCAGATCTCTTATCCTTCCTCTACGGAGGTAACCGTTAAAAACCATGCAAACCTCTCCGGTCTGGAAGAGAAATGGGTCGATACTCATGTTGTGAATTATGATTCTTCGGCTACCGTCCGGTTCAGCAAGTTTGACCTGAACAAGGTGGATTCCAACGATTATCTGGTCACACTTCCCGGTGCAACTTTCCAGCTTGCAAAGTACAATAAAACAACAGGTAAGTTTGAAGAGGTTTGCACGCTGAAAACAAACGCTTCCGGTCAGATCAATTTCAGCCTGCAGGGTTCTTCTGCAACAGTGGAGATCATCACTGAGAGCAGTGCCCAGCTGCTTTGCAGTACGCTCTACCGTATTGTAGAGACAAAAGAGCCCACGGGTTATGCGCTTAGCAAGAGCCCGATCTACCTGCTGTGGGGTGCATCTTCCAACACAAAGCGAGCTGACGCGTTTAATGCTGCTACCGGTGAATCTTTTATCCATGATGCTTCGGAGTACAATAAATGGCTTAACTGCAACGATGTAACCTACCTTGCCCGTGGTGAAAGCAGTGCTGTCTATGTGCCTAACACCGCTAACAGCATTACGGTTGCCAAGCATTGGCTGGATACGGACGGCAAGACAGAGCTTGCTCTGGACAAGGTCAACTCCACCTACACCGCAACCGTAGAGCTGTGGCGCAAGAGTTACCAGTATGGCAGCCAAAAGTCTGATGATTTGGTTGAGACCGTCACCTTGGATAATTCCAACAACTGGAGCTATAGCTGGAACGATCTTCCTTTGACAAATCCCGCTGACAGCAGTATCACCTACAAGTACTACGTTAAGGAAACAGCTTGTTCCGGTACGTTTAAATACGACCTGAACAACACCGGCATCACCGGCGGCACCATTCTGCTTTACAATCAGGTGCCCGAGGATGCTAACTACGAACTTCCCTCTACCGGCGGGTCCGGTACACTCCCGTACACAGCCGTGGGCAGCACTATGATGCTGTCTGCGCTGGCATATACCATTATCCACCGCAAGCGCAGACGCGAAGGGAGGGCAGATGACTAAACTGCAAGTCTTCCCTGCCGGCTGGCCGGGGCTTATGCCCCGCCCGCACGGCGCAAGGTTTACGCGATAAACCGAACAAAAACCACACACCTACCCCCCCCCCTGTGCAAAAATGCAGGGGGCGGCAAGGGGCAAAAAAAAGAAAGGGGCTTTTTCCATGAAGAAAGCAATGAAGAAACTCATGGCTGCGCTGCTGGCAGTTGCTATGGTTTGCGCCATGGCGATCCCGGCGTTTGCAGCTGGTACTGGCAGCAACACGCTTACGATCAATGGTACTACTGACGGCCATACCTATGAAGCCTATCAGGTGTTTACCGGCGATTTGAAAGGCAGTGTTCTGAGTAACATCGTTTGGGGTGACGGCGTTGATGGCGATGGCATTCTCGTCGATCCTGAGCTACCTGCCACTCTGAGTGGTACTTCTAGTGCTACTTCCGCCGCAGAACTCGCTGCCAGACTTGAAGGGCTTCCCAGCAACTCTGACGATGTCAACACCTTTGCCAAGGTTGTCAGTAAGCACCTCAAAGCCTCTGCTAAGCACATCTCTACCGCTTCTGGTAAAACTTATACCATTAACAACCTGCCCGATGGCTACTACTTCATCAAGGATGCAACTGATATCATGCCGGAAGGTGCAACCTACAGCCGTTATATGCTGAACATTGTGACGAACGTCAACATCAATGCAAAGGACACCACTGTCACACTCAAAAAGGAGATCCAGCACAATGAGACCGGCGAATGGGGCGTTGTGGGCGACAACCAAATCGGTGATACCGTTAAGTTCCGCACTATTACCACTGTTCCTGATACTACCGGTTACACTGACTACACCTATGAGATTCACGATACCATGTCCCCGGAACTGACCTCTAAGGTCAAGACCGATTCTGACATTACCATTAAAGTCAATGATACCACTGTGCTGGACGCTGCTTACTACAGCGTTACGGTTGATCCTACCAATAGCAACAAATTTACCGTTAAAGTTAAGATTATCGATGCCGTTAAAGCTGGCGTACTTCACGCTAACGATAATCTCTTCACTTATTATACCGGCGTTCTGAACGAAACTGCTAAGGTATACCCTGACGATCCTCAGCAAAACGAAGCTCATCTGGTGTACAGCAACAATCCTAACGACGGTGGTACTGGCAAGACTCCTGATCAGACGGTCTATGACTGGACGTTCAAGGTCGATGTGACCAAGGTCGATGGCAATGATAAGAACCAAACGCTGGAAGGCGCAGTGTTCGTTCTTTCCGAGAAGAGCGGTTTGGATCTGGAGCCCGACAAGGACGGTACTCCCACTAAAAATCTGGACAAACTGATCAAGCTCGTAGATAACAATCATGGCACTTATACAGTTGCCAATACCAATACCACTACTACTTATACCATGACTACCCCTACAGACGGTAAGATTTCCATCAAGGGTCTTGATGACGAGAAAGAATATTACCTGTACGAGACCAAAGCACCCGGTGGTTATAATGTTCTGACCGCTCCGGTGAAGATCAAGATTACTAATAACACCTACAATGCTATCGGTAATCAAATTGTCAATCAGCCGAATGTTGAAGTCAACGGACGTAATGCTTATAGCGGTGTGGGCTTTGAGGTTGAGAACAATGTCGGCACTACCCTGCCCGGCACCGGCGGCATCGGCACCACCATCTTCTATGTGATCGGCGGCGGCCTGATGGTTGCAGCAGCTATCCTGCTCATTACCAAAAAGCGCATGGAGAACCGCTAACTTCTCCTTTTCCCCAGCACAGAGCGGGGCTGCAAAGCCCCCTGCTCTGGTCCTGAAACTATAACGTTAGGGAGTAGCCCATGAAAAAGAATAAAAGCACCATTATACTGATCCTCGTCTTTTTCGTGGGTCTATCCGTGATGTTATACCCCACCATCAGCGATTACGTCAACCAGCGCAACCAGTCCCGCGCGGTGGCAAGCTACGCGCAGGACGTGGACAACATGACCGATGCGGATTACAGCGGATACTTTGACGCCGCCGATGCCTTTAACGCACAGGTAGCCGCCAACGAGTACGCGCTCTACCGCCCGGATCAGCTTACTGGCTACGCCGACACGCTGGATATTACCGGCACGGGCATTATGGGTTACATCACCATCTCCAAAATAGGCGTGGAGCTGCCCATCTACCACGGCACCAGCGACAGCGTATTGCAGATCGCCGCAGGCCATTTGGAGGGCACCAGCCTGCCGGTGGGCGGCGCGTCCACCCACGCGGTCATCTCGGCGCACCGCGGCCTGCCCAGCGCAAAGCTGTTTACCAACCTTGACCAGCTGGAAGTGGGCGATACCTTTACCATCACCGTGCTGGATCGGGTGCTCACCTACGAGGTGGACAAAATTTCCATCGTGCTGCCCACCGAGACCGACGAGCTGCTGGTCACTGAAGGCAAGGATTACGTCACCCTGATGACCTGCACCCCCTACGGCATCAACACCCACCGCCTGCTGGTACGCGGCCACCGCGTGGAGACCCCGGATCAGTACAAGCACATCCGTGTTACTGCCGAAGCGCTCAAGATAGAGCCTATCATTGTTGCGCCCGTCATGGCGCTGCCCATGCTGCTGATCCTGCTGATCGGTATGCTGCTTTCCACACGCAAACGCAAGAAAACAAGAGGTGAAGAACATGAAAAGCATTGATCTGCGTCATCGTCTGGCAGCTGTGCTGCTGGCTGTGTGCCTTGTGGTATGCTGCGCCCTGCCGGCGTTTGCCACCAGTGCCAGCCTTGTGTCCGGGCGGCTGGGCTCGCTCCACGTCCGTCTGTACGACACCCACAACGATGTGCCCCTGCGCGGCGGCGAGCTGACCTTGTATCAGGTTGCCGCCGTCAAGCGCACCGGCGGCAGCCTGTCCTACGCCTATACCGGCGATTTTACGGGCTGCGGCGTGCCGCTGGGCGATCTTTCCGACAGCACGCTGGCTGACCAGCTGGCAAAGTATCTGCCCACCGTGCCCGCCGTTGCCGCCCAGCAGAACGTTGACGAGGAAGGCTACGCCGACTTTACCAAGCTGCCGCAGGGGCTGTATCTGGTCATGCAGACCGAGGCTTCCCACGGCTACGAAGCCATCAAGCCCTTCCTTGTGTCCATTCCCCTGCCGGATGGCGACAGCTGGATCTACGATGTGGACGCCACCCCCAAGGTAGGCGCTACCATCCCGGATACGCCGGAGACCCCGCCGGATACCCCCGAAACGCCCCCAGACACCCCTGACACTCCCCCGGATACGCCGGACACGCCGCCGGACACCCCCGATATCCCGGAGCAGCCGGATACCCCTGACACGCCGGTAAGCCCGGACAGCCCCGATAACCCGGTAAGTCCCGACAGCCCGGACAACCCCGTAAGCCCCGATAACCCGGATAATCCGGTCTCCCCTTCTAACCCGGATAAGCCCGTTCTGCCCCAGACTGGTCAGCTGAACTGGCCTGTGCCGGTGCTGGCCTGCAGCGGTGTGCTGCTGTTTGCCGTCGGCTGGGTTCTGAACCGTCAGGGCAAAAAGGAACACTGAACCCTACTCCCTTCCAGCACGGCGCGCCGTGCCCTCTCCCCCGCAAGGGGGAGTTTTTTATGCCCTCTTCCCTGCCGGGCACAGTACCCCTTCCGTCTTGCCGTTTCGCGGCAATCCACCTTCCCCAAGGGGACGGCTTTTGGCGGTAAAGGCAAAGTTCACGGCATTGCCAAAGGCGTCCCCTTGGGGGAGCTGGCACGGCGCAAGCCGTGACTGAGGGGGTACACGCAAAAGAGCCGCTGTACAAAAAGAAA
>OGKG01003620.1_pt1 | contig 14174 bp, 13 predicted proteins | sample 1572201 | NCBI WGS metagenome assembly OGKG01 (sample SAMEA2582146, study PRJEB24529) | metagenome | biome: Human gut stool | place: China | collected 2011 | reverse complement strand
CGACATGGTGCGGTCGGATATGGACGCCCGCAAGATCCGGTTTGAGGCCGAGCTGCCGGAGCCGCCGTTGTCCGTACGGCTGGACCGGGACCGTATGACGCAAGTGTTGCTCAACTTGTTTCTCAACGCTGTACAGGCCATGCCCGATGGCGGTAGGCTGATGGTACGGGCCCGGATGGAAGGTACAGAGCTGGCGCTGAATGTTGCGGATACGGGGTGCGGCATCGCCCCCGAACGTCTGGCGGATATTTTCAGCCCGTATTTCACCACCAAGGCCAGCGGCACGGGGCTGGGGCTTTCCATTGTGCACAAGATCGTGGAAGCGCACGACGGCACGATCGAAGTCGCCAGCACGCCCGGCGAGGGCACGGTGTTCAAGCTTCGTTTCCCGTTTGTGGCGTAGGCGGGGGACCGGGAAAAGGGAGGGAAACCTTCCTCCGGACCCCCAACCCTCCTTTCCCAAAACTTTTGACTTTATTGAATCCCTTATCCCCGTTTTTCCTGATCTTTTATGAGGTCCATAATGTGGCGGAAGGCGGAAGAGAAAGGTTTGTTGGGATTGTGTGTATTGGATTGATCGAGAATCAATTGAGGAATGGCATGGCTGAGAAAGGTTCGCATACGGTTCTTGTGGTGGATGACGATCCGGGGCATCGCGGGATGCTTGAGGCGCTCCTTGGGCGCTGGGGGCTGGCCGTTACGTCGGCGGGGGATGGCAAAGAGGCTGTGGCGCGGGTATGCGAACGGCCTTTTGACGTGGTGCTGATGGATATCCGAATGCCCGACATGGACGGCATCACGGCTCTGAAGGAAATCCGCAAGTACAATCCCGCCGTGCCGGTCGTGCTCATGACGGCGTATTCCGCCGTGGAGTCCGCTGTGGAGGCCATGAAGTCCGGGGCCGTGGATTATCTCATCAAGCCCCTCGACTTTGATCAGCTCAAGTCCACCTTGTTCAAAACGTTGGAACACAGCGAGGCCGTCCGGTCCGGCGAGCGTTTTCCCGTTCCAGTGGAGGGCATCGTGGGAAACAGCCCCGCCGTCCGGAGGATGTTGGAGATGATTCACACTGTGGCCCCTTCGGAGGCGACGGTGTTGATCAACGGCAAGTCCGGGACGGGCAAGGAGCTGGTGGCGCGGGCCATCCATAACCAGAGCCAGCGCAAGGACGGCCCGTGGGTGGCGGTGAACTGTGCGGCCCTGACCGAAAGCCTTCTGGAATCCGAATTGTTCGGGCACGAGAAAGGTTCTTTCACCTCCGCCATCAAGCAAAAGAAAGGAAAGTTCGAGTTAGCCACCGGCGGCACCCTCTTTCTGGACGAGATCGGCGACATGAGCCTCAGCGCACAAGCAAAAGTGTTACGCGCCTTGCAGGAGCAGAAAATAACCCGCGTGGGCGGTGACGCGGACATCAACGTTGACGTACGCGTAATCGCAGCCACGAACAAAAATCTGAAAGAAGAAATCAAGCGGGGTAATTTCCGGGAAGACCTCTACCACCGCCTAAGCGTCATCATCATCGACGTCCCGCCATTAAATCAACGGTTGGAAGATATCGAAATACTGGTTCCCCATTTCCTGACAGACATCTGCACCGAAATGGGCATCGCCCCGAAAAGCATCGACGCGGACGCTATCGACGCCCTCAAGGAGTGCGAATGGACGGGTAATATTCGTGAACTACGCAACGTCGTGGAACGGTTGGTCATTCTCGGCGGAAATACCATCACCCGGGAAGACGTGAAAATGTACAGATAAAACAGTTCATAAAGTTTATAAAGTTCATAAAGTTTATAAGGTTTATAGACCCCTGCGGGGCGCTTTGTCCACGGCAGCTTGAGCTGCCGATAAACACTGTCCGAAGAACTCCCGTTACTTTATGAACCTTATAAACCTTACAAACTTTATAAACATTATAAACCTTATAAACTCTCCCCCATGGGCAAAGACAACAAACTACACATCATCCTGTTAGGTCGCCGCAACAGTGGAAAAAGTTCCTTGATCAACACCTTGACAGGCCAGAATATCGCTATCGTTTCGGACGTTGCCGGAACGACTACCGACCTCGTGAAAAGAAGCTACGAGATTCCCGGCTTCGCGTCGGTCATATTTATCGACACGGCAGGCGTTGACGATTCCGGCGCACTGGGTGAAGCACGCGTCGCGAAAACACGTGACGCCATCTCGCAAGCCGACATCGCCATCCTTGTCATCGCGGGCAATCAATTCGGGGAACACGAGCGGCAACTCGCCGGGCGTTTCAAGAAACAGGAACTCCCCTTCCTTATCATTCACAACAAAAAGGACGAAGCTCCCCTCTCGCCGGCATTGAAGGAACGCCTCGCGCGGGAATACAGTTGTCCGGTCATCGACTTCTCGACACGCGACACGGATACCACTCCCGTTCTGGATGCCTTGAAAAGCGTGTGGCACGCGGAAAACGACAGCCCGCGATCGCTCGTCGGCGACTTGATTGCCCCGGGTGACATCGTGTTGCTCGTCACCCCGATCGACTCCGAGGCTCCCGCCGGACGCATGATCCTTCCACAAGTACAAATGCTCCGCGACATACTCGACAACCACGCCACCGCCATCGTCCTGCAACCGGAAGAGATCACCCGTTTCCTCGCGAATACCGGGATACGTCCCCGCCTCGCGATCACGGACAGTCAAGTATTTAAAAAAGTAGCGGCACTCGTTCCGCCCGAAATACCGCTGACAAGTTTCAGCATCGTGCTGGCACGCCACAAGGGGAACTTCGACGCTTACATGAAAGGTACTCCCCGGATAGAACGACTGCAAGAGGGCGATCGCGTGCTCATGCTCGAATCCTGCTCCCACCACGTGTCATGCGAGGACATCGGGCGGCACAAAATACCCCGTTGGTTACAGGATTACACGGGCAAAAACTTTCAATTCGATTTCATCGCGGGACTGGACGCCATCACCCGCCCCATCACCGACTACGCCATGGTCATCCAATGCGGCGGTTGCATGATCACGGGCAAACAACTTAAAAACCGCCTCCAACCTGCCATCGAAGCCGGCATCCCCGTCAGCAACTACGGAATGACCATCGCCTACCTGCACGGGATATTCCACCGGGCAACGGAGGTTTTCCAAACGAAATAAAGGTATGCCGAGGCATACCTTTATCATGTTTGAAAAGTTACATTTCAACCGCCCTCGTGCTTTTTCTTCAAGGTGAAGATCGTGTCGGCGAGTACCTGCATTCTCTCGTCGAATTGCCGGGCGTGTTCGCCGGGGGCGTCCTCGACACCGGACACGTCGTCGAGGATACTATCAAGAAGCGCATCCCTTTCCTCCGCGGCAACCGCCGCGTTCTCCCCGCTCGCTATCCTTCTCGCTTTCTCCTCTTCTCGTTTTTCTTCCTCCGCCTCCCGGAGTCGCTCGCGTTCGGTTGCCCGTCTTGCCAGTTCCATGTCGACGGCGGCATTCAGTTTATCAATCGCCCCGGCAAGCGGGAACTTCAACTTCATATCTTTAGCGATACAATTGATTGCCACGAGGTTGGAATCACCTTGCAGCTTGCACTCGGAATCGGACGTCGGTTTCCCGTTGGCGCGAGCGGTGAAAACGTAAGCGAAAAGCGTGTCGAGATTGACGTTCGCGGGAATCGCCGTCGAGGTCGATCCTTCCTCCGACCGCACGCGCAATCGCTGCACGATGCACGTTTTGCTCGTCGGGTCGTATAACACGCAATACCCCACGTCATCCGGGTTACGGTTTGTGCCCAACGTCGTGTCCGCTGCCTGCACGCAGGAAATTTTGCGCGCTTCCCTGTCGAGCGTCACGGTCACGGCAATCGGCGGCACTTTGCCCGCGGCAAGAATCAGGTTCGGGTAATCGATCAGGTAAGTGTATTGTTTCGACACGCTCTGCTCGGGATCGTACGGGGTTTCCGGGTCTATCTTTACCGCCGTTGACACGCCCGTCACGGCGTTCACGCCCACGAAACGGGAATGCCCGGAAGCCTCCCGCCCGGTGTACGGGAAACCCACTTTCGCCCCCGGCAACAGGTAACCGCCTTCCCTGCCCAACCCGCCGAAGGCGGCATCGTTCTTCGCCACGGTTTCGTTCAGCTTCACTTTCTTGTTCGACAAGAGGCGCACCACGGTCACACCCGGTTCAAACGGGTGGGGGTAATGTACTTGGTCAAGCAACGTGCCTCGCACGCTTGAGCATCCTACAATTCTCTTTCTCATAGTTTTTAATTTTAAACAGTTAATAAAAGTCCGGCACTAACCGTCCGGCAGGACAGGAAGTGCACGCGCATCTTTCCGCGATTTACAGGGAAGATTTATGTTCTTTTCCAATCACAAGTTAGAACTATTATTTTCATTTCCAATGGAATTTGATGTTAAATATTAATATTTTTTAATTCTTAATACCACTCTTTCACACGACTATGTAAAACGCCATGTAAACAACACGTGTACAACAATATACAGCCTAAAACCGGTCGTATCCCGCGTGGCTTACTTATGCAGAACTCATGCAGAACTTATTAACAAGTTGATAACATTTTCTGATAAGTACTTTGTTAATTCAAAATAATTGTTTATTTTTACATGGTACGAGATAAAGAGGGGATTAGTGTAACCGTTTAATTCGATAGCCATGGGAAGAAAAAATCAATCTGACCCGACGCGCAAGAGTTTTATCCTGAACGGGATAAGATATTATTACCGGAACGATAAACTATGCGCCATGCCAGCCAAGCGGGAGAAAGTGGAGCGACCCGCCACGGAGAAACAACAAGTGGCGAGGGACGCTATGGAGATAACGGGAACATTTCCTGTCAACTTTTTCCGGCTCTCCCCGGTACTCTACTTCGCGTGGAACATGTACGGGGAGTATTTCAGCCTAACCTACTTGGATATTTTCAGGAAGCTCAATTATCCCGTGCTCGACTTGAAGTTGCAGGGCGTGGATTACTTTCCCGATTTCCACTTCTGCAAGGGCGATCTCGTACCGCCGAGGGATACACGGGTGAATCGCGAGGGGTGGACGTTTTTTCTCTACTGGAACTCGCCCGCCCGCGAGTACGGGCGAGCGAACCCGAATGACTCTCTGGCACTGGGATTTTTCTATGACTCGTGCCCCGATTCGCCGCAATTTATCATGACATCCTTCACCCGTGGCGAATGTTTCGCGCGAATCGCCCTCCCCGACTCCGCCCACCCGGAAACGGAAACCGTGCATCTCTACCCGTTCTTCACGTCGCCCGACTGGAGCGCATACTCCGATAGCAGGTACGTGAAAGCAGAAGTTATCGATCCCATGCTCCCGTGATTTATAATTTATGATTTACGATTTCTTGATTTATAATTGGAGTACTACTTCGCTTCGGCAATCCTTCAATCATAAATCGTAAATCATAAATCATAAATTAAAACGTGAACCCTACCCCGATCGTGTACGGGTGCAATTCAGGGGATTTGCTCTTTTTAAACATGTTGGTCAACGTGTAGTTTCCCCAGAGGCACACGCCGTGATACCCGGCATGTACCGTCCAATCGGCTTTCAAGGGAATCATGCCGTAGCTGTCCGAGTTTTTCTTCCGGTGCTTGTCGCCGTTCTCGTCCTTGTACACGATTTTTGTCTTCGAGTGAAGCCGCACGCCGCCGACAACCCCGGTAGACAGGTAAGCTCTCCGGCGCACGGACGCGGGGAATTGCCATTCCACGAGAAGCGGTATCGTCATGTAGAGCGTCTTGAAAGTGCTTCTTTTTGTGTTGCCGATTCCCAGTTCGTCCAAGGGAAGAGGGCGCAGCATACCGTGTTCGTCTTTACGTATCGTGATATCCCGGTCGAAACAAAGCCGTTGATACTCGAACCCGATTCCCGTCACCACGCCGAGAGTCCGCCGCTCGTTCAACCCCATGCCGTGGGAGAAGAGATTGAACTGCATGGCGAACGAATTTCCCCAGTCCAATTCCATGAAATCGTCCCCCCCGTACTTGGAATAATCCGTGTTGGCAAAATTCACGAACCCGAGGTAGAAACCGCTCCAGTGTCCCCGGAAGAGGTGCCGTAGAGCACGTCGGTTCTCCTCCCTTACCGTTTTCAAGGGAACCTCGGAATAGCGCCTCGGTCTTCTCCCCGACTCTCTCACCGTGTTGTCCCAGATAATCATTTCCGATTCCCGGACGACGGTATCGACCTTTTCGCTTTTCTGCCGGATCGTGTCCACGCGCCAGTTGTCGCGGATAACGACAGAATCTCTCCGTGCCGACACGGGCAGCACGCACACCATAAACATTACATATATAACCACCTTTTTCATATTCTTTTTCTTTAGATTATTTTCTTTTATCACATGACGGTTGAACACCCCCGATTGTTACAGGCGATCTTCATCTTTTTCCTCCCTGTTCCTGAATCGGCTCACCACGTTTCTTCCCGCGTTGACGATCGAGCTGAGAATATTGTCCGAACTCTCGAGATCGGGAGCGATGACGCGGAGCGGGCGGGGACGCTGTTCCTTCACTTCCAGCCTTACCCGCACGCCCTCGTAGGGGGAAACCAGCATTTCATTCGGTCGCGGCGGCAGTATCTCGGCGTGAACGACGATGTTTTTCGCGCTCTCGATCAAGTTGACGGGTTCCACCCGTTCCGTCGGCACGGCGGGTGTCGTGACGGGAACGATATCAACTCGCGGCTTATCCTCTTGCCGGGGTTCCATCTTCTCCGGTTCCGTCACCCGCGCGGGGAGTTCCGGCAAGGAAACCGGTTCGGTTCGCGCCGTAAGCCGCGGCAGGCTGTCCGGGGAAAATTCCCGCTCCCTCGTGATATACAAAACAAGTACCACTGCAAAAATGGCAACCGCGGCGACTCCCGCGTAACGCTTCATCCAGACGATCACCGCCGGGTAACGACGCGTCGCGTCTTTCCTCCCGAACACCTGCCCGCGGTCAGGTTGCACCCGTGTCGCGCGGTACGCCGCCACTTCCCTCCCGAATTCATCCTCCCCCGCGTTATCGCGTACCCATTGCCGCTCTTCCTCGGTTATCACGCCTTCCGCCTCGGCTATGGCATGGTAGGCAAGTTCCCTCGCGGACGCATGCCGCTTCAATTCTTCCTTTTTCCCGAACACCTCCTGTTCCGGTTGCAGGCGCACGCCGTCCATCCCGTCCAACAACTCCTCCAGATCGGGATTCGCCAGCAGAAACGCCCGCAACTCCTCGCGGCATTCCCCCGGCAGCACGCCGTCGAGGTAATCCATGAAATAAATCTCGTAATTCTCTCTCGTTATCATATCTTCTCCCGCTTAAACGACCACGTCCGGTCGACGGATAAACTCCTTCATAAATGCCCTCGCCCGAAAGATGTACACTTTCACTTGCGATTCGTTCAGTCCCGTGATCTCCGCTATCTCTTGATAGGAATACGCCTCGTAATCCCGCAGCAGAACGACGGTTTTCTGTACCGGCGGCAATTTCGCCAAAGCCGATTCCAGCACCTCCCGCAATCCCGTGTAAGCGGGCGAGGTGTCCTCCACCCGGTCGCCGACGGACTCGATGTCCCCGAACTTGTTCTCGCGCCGCAGGATATCGATCATCCGGTGATAGGACGTGCTGAAGAGGAAAGCCTTGGCTTTCCCGTAATCGACGCGGGCGACCTCCTCCCACAGTTTCAGGTAACTGTCCTGCACGATGTCTTCCGCCATTTCCCTCGACCTGCACATCTTGTGTATAAAACGATACACGTCATCGGAAAACGCGTCCACCGCCCGGTTATATTCCACCCTATTCATTACCCTCCTCTTTTGCCGGCAAGGAAACCCGCTTCACGTCGCGCCAACGGACGTACCTCGCCGCGCCTTTCGCGTCGAACACGAGTATGCCGTCGTTGTCAAAGGTCACGTCGCGCTCTTCACCCAACACCAGCTCGCCGCCGTTGCCGAGTTGCAGCCACGTGTACTTGTGATTCTTCGGCTCTATAACCCGGATATTCCGGAAAGGGATACGGTACGCCACGTTACCGTTCCGCCCGTCCAACAGCTCGAAATCCATCGCCTCGTCCAGATCGTACGCCAGCACACCTTCCAGTACCTCGCCCCGTTTCAGCTCCACCGTGCCCCGTATCCGCCGGGGCGACATGAAATCGCTATACTTCAGCAGGTTTACCTGATTCAACGGGATGCTTTTGAACGTCTTGAAATCCGCCCATCCCACGACGACCTGCCCCACGGACGGCATATTCACCACGATTCCCCGGTTTCTCTCGTCCACGTCATTCTCGCCCCACAGGACGAACTCCCGTCCGCTGTTCAACACCACCTGACATGAATTTCCCGACGACGCGATGCTTCGTATATTCTTGAAAGCGATAGTGATACCGCTCGTTCCCGAACGCCCGTCCAACACGTGGGACAACGAATTTTCGTCCCTGTCCCATTGCACGATGCCCGTGTACCGCCCGTGAGGTGTTTCCACCGTACCCGTGATAGGCGTATCGGCGGGTTCCCTCGCCGTGTCGGGGGCCGCACTAAAAACGATCTCGCTGATAAGATCCCACGCGATAGCGGTTTCCTTGTCCGCCTCTATCCTCAAGCTGCCCCTGTTGCCGGATGGCAACCAATCCTCCAGTTCGATGATATGCCCGTCGCGTATCTCCAACTCGATCCGGTTATCCCCGATCACGCGAATCCGCTTGATGTTCCCGAAACGACAGGCAAACTGATGGGCGACAGGTACAACTTCGTTTACGTAACGGGTATAAGGATTTTCCGGCTTGGACGCGGAGAATATATCCGTCCAGTATAAATTCCTTCCCCAGTAAATATAACCGCTTACCGTCGTGTTCATCACGGTATATATCTCCCCGTGAATCCGGTAATCCTTCGCCTGTGCCCGGGGTTCCGCCACCCCGGCACAAAATACGACGCACGCTATCAGTAACTTTTTCAACATACAGAATCTTGTTTATCGATATGACGAACAAGTATAGTGAAAAGTTACAAAATAATTGAAAGTTGAAAATGGAAAATTGAAAATGAAAAACTACCACCCCTAGCCCCTTCGGTGTAAGGAGGGGCTAGGGGTGGTAGTTTCTCAACTCGCCGAAGGTGATTACTTCCCGTACCCCGGTTTTCCCAGAAGCATGAACATATTATTCTTGTACGCTTCCACGCCCGGCTGGTCGAAGGTGTTCACGCCGAGGATGCCGCCGGATATGCCGCAAGCCAGCTCGTAGAAGTAGAACAGTTGTCCCAAATAATATTCCGTCAATTCGGGTATCACGACACGGATATTAGGCACGCCCCCGTCCACGTGAGCCAGTTGGGTTCCCAGTTCCGCCATCTTGTTCACTTCGTCGATGCGTTTGCCCGCCAGATAGTTCAATTTATCCAAATCGTGGGCGTCACAAGGCACCAGCAACTGGTGTTTCGTCTTCTCGACAGAGAGCACCGTTTCAAACAAATCCCGGCGTCCTTCTTGAATATATTGTCCCATGGAATGCAGGTCTGTCGTGAAATCCACGCTAGCGGGGAATATGCCTTTGTGTTCTTTTCCCTCGCTTTCCCCGTACAACTGTTTCCACCATTCCGCCACGTAATGCAGTTTCGGGTTGAAGTTGACAGTGATCTCAATCGTGTACCCTTTCTCGTACAAAGCATTGCGCACGGCGGCATAGGTGGCGGACAGTTCAGCCCCGTTCTCCTTGCCGTACGTTCTCATGTCGGCGGCACCTTTCACCAACGCCCGGATATCGTGCCCGGCAATGGCAACAGGCAGTAATCCCACGGGAGTCAGCACGGAGTAACGTCCCCCGACATTATCCGGGATAACAAACGTTTGGTATCCTTCCTTGTCCGCCAGAGCGCGCAAAGCCCCTTTCCGCTCGTCCGTGATCGCCACGATACGCTGACGGGAAACCTGCACCCCTTCCTGCCCGATTAATTGTTCTTTCAACAAACGGAAAGCAACTGCCGGCTCGGTGGTGGTTCCCGATTTGGATATGACGCATATCCCGAATTTCTTGTCTTTCAAAAACTCCTGCAACTCGTACAAGTAATCCTCGCTGACGTTATGCCCGGCAAAAACGACCTTTGTACCGGAGAAGGCGTCGAAGCTGCCCGCCATCGACTCGATCACCGCCTTGGCACCCAAGTACGAGCCGCCGATGCCGACAATGACCACCACGTCCGTTTCCGCCCTCAGTCGCGCGGCACACGCCTCTATCCGATCCAGTTCTTCACTCGTGATCCGTGCCGGAAGATCCAGCCATCCAAGAAATTCACTTCCTTTACACGTTCCGTTTTCCAAGCCTTTCAATGCCTGTGATGCTTTTTCCCTTCGCGCGGAGATCTCTTTCTCTCCCACGAACGGCAATACTTTCGAGTAGTCAAGTTTAACGCGATTCATTGTTTCTGTATTTTATTATTCGCCTTTTCGAGATTTCAACAAATCCCTATACCGGGACGCATTCTCGTAATCTTCATTCTTTACGGCTTCTTCCAACAAACGTTGCAAATCTTCCTCCGTTAATTCCGATTCTTTCACTTTTGCTATCTCCGCCTGTACTTTTTCCAAGTGTTCTTTTATAATACTCGTGTCGGCTATAGGTATTGCCGTTTGGATAATCACCTCCCTCGTGATGTAAATCGGGCAATTGTAGCGCAACGCGAGGGCCACGGCATCCGAAGTCCTCGAATCTATCTTCAGTATCTCCTCCCCGCGACGGAAACGCAATTCCGAATAAAAGATACCCGCTTCCCAGTGATAAATAGAAACTTCTTCCAAGGTAGCTCCCAGACTATCCGCCAGATTCTTTACCAGATCATGCGTGAGGGGGCGTTGCGAATCGAGGTGTTCCAACTGTATGGCGATCGACTGCGCCTCCGCTATCCCGATAATAATGGGAATACGGAAGGCGTCGTGTTCTTCCGCGAGTACTAACGCGTATGCCCCCGTGGTCGACATACTCTGGTATGACAGCCCGAAAACTTTTAATCTGATTCTATCCATAAAACCTGTATCATTTTAGATTCTTGATCTACGAGTTTAAACCCGGCATGGTTTCCCCCGCGAAATCACTTCTTCAACGGCGCCCTGTATATACGTGCCAATCCTCCAAGGCTTGTTTCCCTGTATTTTGCCTGCATGTCGCAGCCCGTTTGCATCATCGTTTCGACAACGTCGTCAAACGACACTTTGTGCCGCCCGTCGGAGAACAACGAGTAAATGGCACACTCCCGCGCTTTCTGGGAAATGAACGCATTACGCTCGATACAAGGGATTTGTACGTAACCACCTACCGGGTCACAGGTCAATCCCAAGTTATGCTCGAATCCCATTTCAGCCGCATACTCTATCTGCATCGGGGAACCGCCGAGAATCTGGGCGGCGGCACCTGCCGCCATCGCACAAGCCGTTCCCAATTCGCCTTGACACCCTACTTCCGCACCGGAAATAGAACCGTTAGTCTTCACGATGTTACCTATCAATCCGGCTGTCGCCAATCCTTTTATGATTCGTTTGTCACTTATGTTCTGGTCATGTTTCAAGAAATACAGCACGGACGGAACCACTCCCGCGGAACCGCAAGTGGGAGCCGTCACGATCTTGCCCCCGGCAGCGTTCTCCTCCGCCACTGCCAAAGCCGCAGCAAACACCATTCCCATGTGGCGCAAGGTTCCCGCGGATTGTTGAGCCCGCACGTGATACGAGCAAGCCTTGCGGGCTAACCGCAAATTGCCGGGCAACACGCCCTCGTTCTCCAACCCGTTGTGGATACTGTCCACCATTACCCGCCACACTTCCTCGAGGTAATCGAATATTTCCTGTCCCTCGTGCAATTCCACGTATTCCACAAAAGAACGCCCCTCGGACTTGCACCAATCCAAGATATCGGTCATCTTCGTGTCCGGGTATATGTCGTCCGACTTGAAAGTACCCTGTTCATCCCATAAGGCTCCACCCCCGACACTGTATACCTCCCAGCTATCCGCAACCTCCCCGTTGTTCAACGCCTCGAACAGCATCCCGTTCGGGTGATGCGGCAAGGACTTATCGGATTCCCACACGATTTCCGTGTCGTCGGGACGATCTATCATTTTCTGGATTGCCACGTCCGTACCATGCCCCACGCCCGTGAGAGCCAAGCTGCCGAATAAAGTCACCCGATAACGCTCCGCATCGGGATTTCTCTCCTTGAAGAAAAGTGCCGCACGTCCCGGTCCCATTGTATGGCTGGATGAAGGTCCATACCCTATTCTAAATATTTCTCTGATTGATTTCACGTCCTCTATTTTAATTTCTTGATTTATGATTTCTTGATTTATGACTTATGATTTACCCGAAATGCCTATGCTCTTTTAATCGTAAATCGTAATTCATAAATCGTAAATTAATAAGTTTTAAATAAAAAAAGGCAGTTCTATAAGCCGGGTTCTGTACCTTTCGGTTTCTATCATTTATCTACTCCGCGAATCACTTCGCGGCTCTAGCGACCTACCCCCCGGCATCGATCGGGCAAACCTTAATTGCCGGTATACATGGTCTTGCAACTCGTGAGGCGTACGGCTACCCCGGTCGCCCGGGATACCGGTGGGCTCTTACCCCACCTTTTCACCCTTGTTCCGCGAACGGAACGGTTGTTTTCTGTTACACTACTGTATCCTTTCGAATACCTTCCCGTTAGGAAGCACGATGCCCTTCGTTGCCCGGACTTTCCTCTCTCCCTCGCGGGACAGCGATAGAACGAACTGCCTTTTATATTTATGATTTATGATTTTAGATTTATGATTCCCCCGCTCATGCTCTCCCTCTCGAAAAATCTAACCATCAAACCTTTTTTATTTTCAATTTTCAATTTTCAATTCTCCATTTTCAATTAGTTAAGAATCGGGTCTTCCGGGAAATTCGCCCACAATTTGTGCTTGCCACCCAAAGAACTCATGACCTGTTCCCATAGTCCGCTATTCGGAACGGTAAACAACACGTCCGCGGAAATCGTACCCACCATCCACGAGTTTTCTTTCAGTTCATTGTCCAATTGCGTTTCCGTCCAGCCGCTATAACCGGCAAAGAAACGAATTTCCTCTTGCAATATCTTTCCGGCTTGTAACATCTCCGTCACTGCCTTAAAATCTCCGCCCCAGTATATCCCGTCCGCTATCCGTACCGAATCGGGGATATCGTTTCTCCGGTGAATGTAATACAATTGGTTACGTTCTACCGGTCCCCCGATATACACCGGGAAATACACCCCGTCCAATTCCTTCACCAATTCGGACGCCGTGTAAGGTAACGGCTTGTTCAAAACAAACCCCACGCTTCCCGAATCATCATGCTCCACTATATAGACCACGGAACGGTTAAAATACTTCCCCTCCAGAAAAGGTTCGGCAATCAATACCTTTCCAACTTCAACACGGTCATTATTATGACGTATCTGAAACAGATCCTGAAATTCCTTTTCCACTGGTTTTCGTTTTTACAAGTCAAATATATCACTAAATTTGTATCAATAAAGCGTTAATGCAAAGATAAAAAAATGTACAAAACATTCATCATATTACTCCTATCTTTATTTATTAACACCTTCGCGAAGGCACAAAGTATCGTACCCTCCATCGTTATCGGCAGGGATACGTTGCCTCATGTCACTCTGGATGAGGTCAATGTGTTCGCGAAAAGGATCAACGCACGCAAATACGCCCGCCAGCAAAAACGCAATCATCGACTGGTACACAACGTCCGCAAGGCTCTCCCTTACGCAAAAATAGCCGCCGCAAAGATTAACGAGATTGAAGCACTGCTCGCGCAAGCGCACTCGAAACGGGAAAAAGAGCGAATTATCAAAGAAGAATACAAGCAACTCATGAAGACATTCAAAAAACCTCTCATGAGCCTGACCGTCACGCAAGGGAAAATACTCGTGCGTCTGATCTACCGGGAAACAAATAACTCTTCGTTTCATCATATCAAGGAATACAAGGGAAGTGTGAACGCCTATTTCTGGCAATCTCTCGCCCTCCTCTTCGGCAATAATCTTAAAGCCGATTACGAACCGGAAGGAAGGGACAAGGAGATAGAGGAGGTGGTACGGCAGATAGAAAAGGGTTTGTAAAGTTTATAAAGTTCATAAGGTTTATAAAGTTTGTAAAGTCTATAAGGTCACGGGAGGCTTTCGGACAA
>OGKG01003618.1_pt1 | contig 14175 bp, 13 predicted proteins | sample 1572201 | NCBI WGS metagenome assembly OGKG01 (sample SAMEA2582146, study PRJEB24529) | metagenome | biome: Human gut stool | place: China | collected 2011 | reverse complement strand
GCTCCTTTTGCTGTATCCAATCTCGGCTATGGTATGTTGTGGAACAATCCGGCTGTCGGACAGGTAACCTTCGGAAAGAACTACACCGAATGGACTGCACGCTCGACCAAAGATATGGACTACTGGCTGACCGCAGCCGATACACCGAAAGAGATCCTGGAAAATTACACCGCAGTGACCGGCCGCGCGCCGAAATTCCCGGAGGACCGTATGGGCCTGTGGCAGTGCAAGCTGCGCTACCGGACGCAGGAGGAACTGCTGTCCGTCGCGCGCGAAATGAAGCGCCGCGGGCTGCCGCTGGGCGCCATCGTCATCGACTTCTTCCACTGGACACGGCAAGGTGATTTCCGCTTTGAGCCGCGGGACTGGCCGAATCCGCAGGCGATGGTAGACGAATTGAAAGCAATGGGCGTGGAGACGGTCGTCTCCGTCTGGCCGACCATCGACGAAAAGAGCGTCAACTTCGGCGAAATGGCAGAGCGCGGCTTGCTGGTGACGGCTGACCGCGGCAACGCGATTGTCATGACGTGGATGGGCAACACATTCTTCTTCGACGCGACGAACCCGGAAGCGCAGGCATTCGTCTGGGAGCAGTGCAAGAAGAACTACTACCAGTATGGCATCCGCTGCTTCTGGCTGGACGAGTCCGAGCCGGAATACGGGCCGTATGACTTTGACAACTACCGCTATTACGCCGGCCCTGCCCTGCAATGCACGAACACCTACCCCGTCGGCTACGCAAAGTGCTTCTACGATGGATTGCGCGAAGCGGGCGAAACGGAGATTCTGTCGCTTGTGCGCTGTGCATGGGCGGGCAGCCAGAAATACGCCGTTCTCACTTGGTCGGGCGACATTTCCTCCACCTTCCGCGCGATGCGGGAGCAGCTGCAAGCGGGCTTAAGCATGGGCATGGCAGGCATTCCGTGGTGGACGAGCGACATTGGCGGCTTTCTCGGCGGTCAGGTGGATGACCCGGCGTTCCGCGAACTGCTGGTGCGCTGGTTCCAGTGGGCGTGCTTCTGCCCGGTCTTCCGGATGCACGGTGAGCGCAGCCCGTGGTATGAGCGCGAGCAGGAGTACATTGGCGACGTGCGCCAGCTGACAAGCGGTCAAGGCAACGAAGTCTGGTCGTTCAGCGACGAGGTGTATGATATTCTGCGGAAGTACCTGTTCGTGCGTGAGCGGATGCGCCCGTACATCCGCGAGGTGATGCGCGCCGCCCACGAGCACGGCGACCCGGTCATGCGTCCCCTGTTCTACGGCTTCCCGGCGGATAAAGCCGCGTGGTCTGTGGAGGATGCGTACCTCTTCGGCGCGGACGTGCTGGCTGCCCCGGTGCTGGAAGCGGGCGCAAGGGTGCGCGACGTGTATCTGCCCGCAGGGGCTGACTGGGTGGATGCCGCGACGGGCGCGGAATACGCCGGCGGACAGACCGTGCGCATGGATGCGCCGCTGGACACCATGCCCGTGCTGATTCGGAAGGGCAGCGGGGTTAAGGTGTATTCGGACAACTGATATTGATATATGAAAGCGGCGTATGTGCGGATAAATGCACATGCGCCGCTGTTTATTTGGTTGCTGCTTACGGCTGCTGCTGAATCCACTGTCTCTGCATCTCGTCGAGCTTGCTCAGTGCCTCTTCCTTCGTCAGGTCTTGGTGGAAATACGCCATCAGGACATCCGTCGCGCTCTCCTCGCCCCAGAACATGCCGGAGATGATTGCCCCGGTATGCAAGTCGAAGTGTGGCAGCATCTCGCAGTAGGCTTGCAGTTCTTCCTCCGTCACGCCCGGATTCACCAACCCGTCGGTATCCTCGAACAGCTCGAAGTTCGATTTGTCGCCAATGTCGGATTCCGCCACAGCTTCGATAAACGCGTTCGCCAGCGCCTGATGCTCGCTGTCCGCGCGGATGACAAGCATCTGCAAGTAGGTGATGATGCACGGTTCGCCCTCCGCATCGAACGCGGGCGGCAGAATGTACTGCTCGTTTTCCTCAAAGCCGATGACAACCGGCGTGAAGCCAACATTCGTATACAGGCTGCCTGACTTTTCGCCCCATGCGGCGGCATTCCACGGTTTTTCCTCCGCCTCGGTCATCTGGAAAGCCGCCACGCGCAGAAAGTCCAAGCTGTCCAGCATATCCGCAAAATCCGAAGTGCTGAAATCACGGTACGTCCCCCGCGTGCCGTCCGTCTGATAGTACTCGCACAGGTACGCAATCACCAGCTCATCCAGGGTATATTCCAGCAGCGTTTCCGGCACGTTCTGGTCGGTAAAGCTGCTGTCACTGCCGACGGTGATGGACGTGTCGTACCACTTGCGCATCTGCTCGATGTACTCGCTCATCGTCGTCGGCACTTCGCCGAGGAAGCTGCCGTACATCCGCAGAAGCTCCGTGTTCACCGTGCGCGTGTTCGCAAGCACTGCGCGCGGATAGGCGTACACCTGCTGCTGATAGGTCACATAATCGCGGAAAGGCGTGTACATCTTCGCCATGTTCGCAAGCAGGGGTTCGGAGGATAGCGGCGCAATCAGCCCCTGATGCACCAAACGGTCTAAATTGGTGAAATTGCTCACCGTCAGGAACACGTCAACGTTCGTGCCGTTTTCCAGCGCATCGTCCATTTGCTCGGTTGTCATAATCTCAAAGCGCACTTCCACGCCCGGATGCTGTTCGCTGAAGCGGTCAGCGGCTTTTTGCATCCACCACACATCGTGCTCTTCACAGGCGACTGTCAGGACGGTGGATTCCGGCGTTTCCGCAAAGGCGGCGTACACCGGGGTCAGCAGGATCATCACCAGCAGAATCGGCAGAAACCATCGTTTCATGTTCATTCCTCGCATTTCTCGTCGTGTCGTACTGCGCTTATGCTGCGTTCATGGGCGTGTGCAACGGATTCACCTCTTTCGGACGATGTTTGTCCAAAGCGGCTTTCATGTTTCCATTTTCACCATAACATAAGTTGTTTCATTTGTCAAGTGTTTTTTGTTTCGTCATTGGAAAAAAACAGCAATTATTCTTTCCACCGATACACTCTCTTCCGCCCCGCCGCATCCACCGTCGATACGGCGATGTCCCCGCACCCTTCCGGCAGAACGCAGAACCACGGCAGTTCCGGCTGTTTCCGGCTTCGGCGGAAGCGCTGCATCACTTGCAGCCCCTCCGGCGTGATTTTGCCCACGCTCCAGCTTTCCAGCGTGTCCAGCTGCTGCTCGGTCTTCGGGAAGGATGGGTGCGCGGCGTGGAAGCCCGTCAAAAGCAGCATCCCGCCGTGGCCGTTGTACTCCCCTTCCAGCGGCGTTTCGTCCATCGTGCAGGGGCAGGCAATCGTCAGGTCGCTGCACTCCAAGCGGCTCGCTGTGGTCAGAATCGCCTCTGGGCTCTTGTCCACGCCGACAAAGCGGCAGCCCAGTGACTGCGCGGCTTCCATCGCCGTGCCGCTGCCGCAGCACAAATCCGCCACCATGTCCCCTTCGCGCACGACGGGCAGCAGCAGCCGTTCCAGCAGCTTCAGCGGCTTCTGCGTCGGATAACCCGTGCGCTCCGGGTCTTTCTGCTGCAAATGGCTGATGTCGCTCCACACGTCGCCCGGATATACCGGCGCATCGTCGTAGTAGCGGTATACCTTGCCGCCGGTGGTGATTTGGCTGTAACTCCGCCCGTTCTCGTCCACGCAGCGGCGCATGTGGTTCTTGCGGTGCTCCGCGCGCGCCAGCGGAACGCGCCGCAAGTCGAAGTGGTAGTCCTTCGAGCGCGCGTAAAGCAGGATGGTATCATGCTTGCGGCTGAAGTATTTCTTCGCGCGTCCGCCGCTCTCGTAGCTCCAGACGATTTCGTTCAGGAACATATCCTTTCCGAAGATCTCGTCGCACAGCAAGCGGGCATACGCGCTCGTCCGCCAGTCCAGATGCAGATAGAGCACGCCCGTCGGTTTCAAGAGGGTTTTCGCGCACGCAATTAGCGAACGCAGCAGTTCCAGATATTCCTTCGTGTCGGCAAAGCGGTCGATATACGCCGGATATTCGGGCATCGGGCGACCCGTTTTCCAGCCGGACGTGCCAAAGCGGCGGCGGCGCGTGAACGTCTCCCCCGTCATGAACGGCGGATCAATATACACCGCCTGCACCTGCCCCGCCAGCGCTGACAGCGCGGGCTGCTGCTGGTAAACATCCCCGCACAGGAGCAGATTTTGCCCCGACCCGGTGATTTCCCGCGAGATTTCTACCGCCTCAAACATGTTCCTTCCTCCCGCGATACTGCGCCCGAAGCGCCTTTAATTCGTCCTGCATGTCCGTCAAACGCCGCAAATGCGCCGCCTGCTGATCGTCCTGCGCAAGCAGATTCGCCGCCTGACGCACTGCCGCGACAAAATCCTGCGAAAGGGCGCTTTTCCCCTGCCGTGCCAGCGGGCAGACCGATTGCGCCGCCGCATCCGTCGCGATTTTCACGCCATCGGGGCGCAGGAGCATCACCAGCGGAAACATTCGGCACGCCAGCGGACGATTCGCGCGGCTGCAGCGCCCCTCGCAGACGAGAATCGTCCCGTGCGGCGAATCCACGAGCGTAAAGCCTTTTTCGCCGCGATACATTTCCGCCTCGCCCGGAAACAGCAGCATCCCCGTCTCCTCGCCGGGATGCGTTTGGCAGCACGCGCCGCCGCATACCAGCCCACAGTCCGTTTGCAGCGGGGTAATCTCTTCCAGCAGCTTTCGCGCCGCCACGAGCGATTCGGGAAGCATTCTCTCATCCTCCTGATGATTCTTGTTCTTATTTTACAACATTCTTCCCATTCTGCATAGCCCCTTGCAAACTTTTATCCCCCAAAAAGACAAAATGCCCGCTGATTTTCACCAGCGGACACCGTGGATTTTGCAATTATGCTTCCGGCGTCGCCACAAGGAAGCAGTAGTCATTCAGTTCCCCAGACTCTTCGGAGAAGAAGTTGTAGAACGTGAAGTTGTACAGGAAGCGCTCGGCGCCATACACGCCATAGCCATCCTGATTGTGGTCGGTGGTATCGTAGGGGTCGGCGACGATAATCACGTCATCCTGCGTGGTTTCCGTGCCCATCGTGTCGTAGCCGATGATGACCTGCCAGTGGCCGCCCCAGTCGTTCCAGCCAATCATGATGGGGTTGCCCGCCGCCAGCTGCTGCTGGATGTACTCGAAGGTGAAGATATCCGCAACTTTCTCGCCCGCGTCGATGGCGGAGTAGCAGTTGAAACCGCCCACGCCGTTAAAGATATCCACCATTTGGCTCATGCTGGTCGCGCCGGGCTTGTCGCCAATCGTGCCGCGCAGCTGCGCCAAGGTCTGCTCGTTGTAGTCGCCGAGCTTGCCGTACCAGTTCATCACCATCAGGGCACTGACAACGCCGCAAGACCATTCGCTCGTCTGCTGCATGGTCTGGAAATGCGGCAGGATGGTCAGCGTGTCGGTCGAGGTCATGTTGTAGAAGTCCAGACGGCTGAAGTACGGGCTGTCCACATGGTCGCCCGCGCGTTCAACGCTGTCCGCGCCGTCTTCCGGGCTGAGATCCACCGCGTAGGGAATCTTCATCTCGTCGGAGTAGTTGCCGTGCGTTTCGTCCGCCAGCGCCGCGACGCTCAGGAGCATCGCCAGAGACAGGAGCAGGGAAAGGAACTTCTTCATGGGGTCGTCCTCCTAAAAAGTACTTCGTCGCAGGCTGGCTGGGTAAAATGGGTACGAAAAAAAGGTGATGTTTGCACAGCACACACCACCCCGAAAGCATCTTTTCAGAAAGCGTTCGGAGATAAGGATAGGTTGTCAGAGTCAGCAGCAATTCCTTGCGGGACTGCCTCAAGTAAAGACTTACTTTTACTACTCTTATTGACCATTTCACAAGTTGCTGCGCGTCGTGACGCACAAGGGAAACCCGGTGAAACTGAGCTTTGAACTCATACGGCTTCCAAATGGAGCGAACCCGCATGGGGAAACCGTATAATCAATGAGATGCAGCGAAAGCTGCGTGCGAGTTTATACCCCGCATCGGCATTTGACCCGGCTGTCCGTTCGGCCTTGCGCCCCTTGCGGGACGGGTCAGTGTCTTTTACCCGGAATGACTCTAACTCATTCCTTATCTGCGACGGGGTTGATTATACTGAAAGTTCCCCCGCTTGTCAATACTCCCCGAAATATTTTTGTCGTTATTTGAACGTAATCGTCGCGGTGAGGATTTCCTTCTGCCACTGCGTCGCCTTGCCATCCTTGCCGAACACGCCGACGCGGCATTCCAGCTGCACTTCGCAGGATTTCAGATGGCTAACATCCTCCTCGCTCAAATCCACCTGAAAGCCCACCGACACCGTGCCGTCCGGATTCTGCGTCAGGAAGGCACCGATAAGCGGTGTGTCCGTTGTCTGACCGTTGACTTTCAGGAATTGCAGGGTTGGCGCAGCTTCCATGCCAATAGGCACGAGCGTCTTGCCGTTCTGCTCCGCCCATTCCGCCCACGAAATGCCGCTGGGGTCGAGTTTTGCGTCGACTGGGGTCGTTAAACGCACTTCATGCTCCATGTCAGCTTCCACCGCGACCAGCTGCACACTTTCATCCGCAGAGATGACGGCAGACGCGAACAGCTGCCCGGTCTCCGGGGAGTAGATGCCATCCTGCACCGTGAAGGTCACGCCGCCGATGGTCAGGCTGTCCGGCTCCGCCTGATGGCTGCCGAGACTGGCGTACCGCCTCAGCTGGGACCGGACCCGGGCCAGGACCTCCACAGGGACAAAGGGCTTGGTGATGTAGTCGTCGGCTCCTACGTTGAGCCCCAATACCTTGTCCTCGGTTTCGGACTTGGCGGTGAGCAGAATAATGGGCACATTGGAAAATTCCCGGATCTTCGCCGTGGCGGTCACGCCGTCCATCACGGGCATCATCACGTCCAGCAGCACCAGATGGATGCCCTCCTTCTTCACGGTCTCCACCGCCTGGGCCCCGTTCTGGGCCTCGTAAAGCTCGTAGCCCTCCGGGGCCAGATAAATTTTCAAAGCATTGACAATGTCCGGCTGATCGTCGCAAATGAGTATCTTATACATACATACTGCCTCCCGCTCCTTAACTTCCAGGCTATTATACCATTGTCCTTCTTAACAATAAAGGGGGAGAAGCATTAAGAACTGTTTAATATTCCAGGGGGCACACAGGAATCTATAAAAATTCTCCCTTTTTCCATCTGGAAGAAGGGAGAATTTTCGGGTATAATGAGGGTAATCGTTCCCCCGCCGGAGGAAGCCTTCCCCTTCGGGGAAGGTGGCAGGGCCTTTGGCCCTGACGGATGAGGGGAGCCCTGTAAAGGCCCAAATGAACCGGAAAGCCCGTAGGGGCGGCTACCAGCCGCCCGCAAACCTTCCGGGATAGAGTGTTTGGTCTGAATCGCTCAGGCGACGTACCTTCCGGGCGGCTGATAGCCGCCCCTACGGGTACTACCGCTGGACGCAGCCCAGCCAAATGCGTCAGAGGTCTCCGAGAAAACGATACATACGCAGCAGGAGGTTATCATGGCATACACAATTTACAAGCCCACCACAGCCGTCCGGGGGGTCCTGTTTGACATGGACGGCGTGATCCTGGATACGGAGAAGCTCTATACCCGGTTCTGGCTGGAGGGGGCCCACGCGCTGGGCTTCCCCATGACCCGGGACCAGGCCATCGGTCTGCGGGGCATGAATCTGGGAGAGGCTGCCAGGATGATCGGCACCTATTTCGGCAGCCCCAGTTACTACCAGCCCATCAAGAATAAGCGCATTGAGCTCATGGATGCCTACATCGCCCGGCACGGCGTGGAGCCCAAGGCCGGCATCCGGGAGATCCTGGAATATCTGAAGGAAAACCATATCCCCCGGGCCGTCTGCACCGCCTCCCCCATTGAGCGGGTGAAGCGGTACCTGATCCCCCTGGGGCTGTTTGACGATTTCGATGCCATCTGCACCGCCTACGACGTGGCCCAGGGCAAGCCGGAGCCGGACATCTACCTCTATGGGGCCAAGGTCCTGGGGAAGGCCCCGGCCAGCTGCATCGCCATCGAGGATTCCGCCGCCGGGATCCAGTCCGCCGCGGCGGCAGGCTGCATGGCTACCCTGGTGCCGGATCAGGACCTGCCGGATGCGAAGACCCTGGGCCGCATCACCGTCCTGGCCGACTCCCTGCTGGATGTGATCGAAGTGATCAAGGGATGCAACGCCTAAAGCCCTGTCATTGCGAACCAGTCCGCAGACTGGTGTGGCAATCCCCCCGATTTTCGAACAATTACGTCCGAAAATCGAGGGGATTTACTTCTATCCGGGGGATTGCCACGCCAGTGACGTCGGTCACTGGCTCGCAATGACAGCGTTTCTTAACAGCCCCTCCGTTTACCGCATATACTCAAACTGCAAATCGTAGATATCCACGGTGTCCCCGTCCTGGATGCCCATCTCCTCCAGGCGGGCGAAGAGGCCGCACTTGCGGAGCATCTGGTCGAAATAATTCCGGGACTCGTAGTCCTCGAAGTTGATGTTCTGCACCAGCCGCTCCAGCCAGGTGCCGGTGACCATCCAGGTAGAGCCCAGGTGCTCGATGGTAAGCTCCTGGGGGTCTCCGGCCTCTGGGGGCTTCTCCACGTACTCGGGCTCGTAGATGGTGACGGGGGGCAGGGTCCGCAGCTTCTCGGCCACCACCCGCATGAGCTGCCTGGTGCCCTGGGTGGTACCGGCGGAGATCTCGTACAGCTCGCAGCCGGCGGCCTCTACGCAGGCGCGAAGCCGCTGGAGGTTGTCGCTGTCCGGCGGCAGCAGGTCGATCTTGTTGGCGGCTACGATCATGGGCCGGTTGGAAAGGTCTACGGAATAATTGGCCAGCTCCTCGCAGATGGCGTTGAAGTCCTCCACCGGGTCCCGGCCCTCGCTGCCGGACACATCCACCACGTGGACCAGCAGCCGGCACCGGTCAATGTGCCGCAGGAAGTCGTGGCCCAGGCCCGCCCCCTCGGCGGCACCCTCGATGATGCCGGGGATATCCGCCATGACGAAGGACACGCCCTCGTCCACATAGATGACCCCCAGGTTGGGGAAGAGGGTGGTGAAGTGGTAGTTGGCGATCTTGGGCCGGGCGTTGGAGGTGACGGAGAGCAGGGTGGATTTGCCCACATTGGGGAAGCCCACCAGGCCCACGTCCGCCAGGAGCTTGAGCTCCAGAATCACGTCCCGCTCCTGGCCCTTGATGCCGGCCTTGGCAAACCGGGGCACCTGCCGGGTGGCGGTGGCGTAGTGGGCATTGCCCCAGCCTCCCCGGCCTCCCTTGGCCAGGACGAAATCCTCCCCGGTGGACATATCCACAATGATCTGGTTCGTTTCCGCGTCTCTTACCACGGTGCCCCGGGGGACCTCAATGACCAGGGGCTCTCCCCGCTTGCCGCTCATGTTCCGGCCCTGGCCGTTCTGGCCCGGCTGGGCGGCATACTTGCGCTTATAGCGGAAATCCAGCAGGGTGGACAGATTGTCGTTGACCCGCAGGATCACGCTGCCCCCATGGCCCCCGTCTCCCCCATCGGGGCCGCCGGAGGCCACATATTTCTCCCGGTGGAAGGCCACGGCGCCGTCGCCGCCCTTGCCGCCCAGGACTGTAATCCGAACTTTATCTACAAACATATTAACCTCCAGGGTTTAAAAAAAGGACTGCCGCGAAATAAAGCAGCAGTCCTTCAATTCACAGGCTTGTCTTACTGCTCAGCGTAAACGGAGCACTTCCGACGATCCTTGCCCATGCGCTCAAACTTGACGGTGCCGTCAACCAGGGCGAACAGGGTGTCATCCTTGCCGATACCAACATTGGTGCCGGGATGGATGTGGGTGCCTCTCTGGCGGACCAGAATGTTGCCAGCCAGGACGAACTGGCCGTCGGCACGCTTGCAGCCCAGACGCTTGGACTCGGAATCACGGCCGTTCTTGGTGGAACCGCCGCCCTTGTGGTGAGCGAAGAACTGAATACCAATCTTCAGCATTGTATTACACCTCCAAAACTTCGACGTTATCGGGATATTCGTCCCGCAGGCTGCACAGATAGAGCATCATACCGGCCAAGCAGGCCTGGACACTCTCTTCCTCATCGCAGCTGGCGGGGAGGGTCAGGGTGATGCGGGCATCCTCCTCTTTGACCCGAACCTTGGCCTTGGCACCGCACACATCATTGACGGTGGCCTCTGCCATGGCGACAGCGGCGGAAATGGCAGCGCAGACAATGTCGCTGCCTGCCTCACCGTAGCCGCTGTGACCGGAGACGCTGAACCCGGTGATTCGATCGTCCTCGGTAAAAAATTCAACTTTGGTCATAGCAATTACAGGGCGATCTTGGTGATCTCGACCTTGGTGTAGGGCTGACGGTGACCGATGTGGGTCTTCTCGTTCTTCTTGGCCTTGTACTTCAGCACGTCGATCTTCTTGCCCTTGCCGTTCTTCACGACCTTGGCCTCCACGGCGGCACCCTCCACAACGGGAGCACCGATCTTGGAGTTCTCACCGTCCAGCACGGCCAGAACCTGGTCGAACTTCACGGTCTGCTCGGCTTCCACGCCCAGCTTCTCGATGAACAGAACGTCGCCCTCGGCAACGGTGTACTGCTTACCGCCGGTAACAAAAACTGCCTTCATTTTCTCATTTCACCTACTTTAGTGTGTAGTCTCGCTCTCAAGGCGGCTGCTTTTGGGCAGCACTTGTAAGCCTTCCTGATGCGGCTGAATTATTCTATCATTCAGAACGAGAATTGTCAATCTTTTTTTCTAAAAAAATATTCCGAGAGGCAGTCACTTTTTTCGAAGCAGCAGCCTTGCAATTTCTTTGGCCCAATGCTGGTTTCTCTTGAAAAACAAAAGAATGCGTGGTAAGATAATAATGGAGCAAAAACTTTCGCTTTGACAATGGGAAGGGGTGGTTTCGTGGCGCAAAAGGATATTTCCGAAAAGCTGCTGGAAGCATATGATGATGTGTTTGCTGATATTGTGAACGTTCTGCTTTTTGATGGCAGAGAAATCCTAAAAGCGGATGAGCTTGTAGATCAGGCCCCACGGTCAGCCTATAAAGCGGACGGAAAGCTCCGGGAAATTGAGCGGGATGTGGCAAAGCGCTGGTGCAGGCAGAATATCCGCATTGCCTGTATCGGTCTGGAAAATCAGACACGGCCGGACCCGGATATGCCCCTTCGAGTGATCGGGTACGATGGCGCAGAATACCGAAATCAATTAAACGGGCCGGACCGTTATCCGGTGGTGACATTGGTCCTGTATTTTGGCCACGATAAGCATTGGGACAAACCGAAAAACCTATTGGGTTGCTTGGATGTCCCAGAAGAATTTAAGCCCTATGTAAAAGACTATGAGATCAATCTGTTTGAAATTGCATATCTTACAGAAGAACAGGTAAACCTATTTAAAAGTGATTTTGGCATTGTAGCCGATTTCTTTGTGCAGAAGCAGAGAAACGGAGACTATGAACCCAGTCGGAAGGAAATACAGCACGTTCAGGAGATGTTGCAACTATTAAGCATTATGACAGGCGACCGCCGATTTGAGGAAGCCTGCGCCAAGGATTCGGAAGGAGGTCCGAAAAATATGTGTGAAATTCTGGATAAGGTTGAAAAGCAAGGCATCGCCAAAGGCATGGCCGAAGGTATGGCCAGAGGCATGGCCAAAGGCATGACCAAAGGCGAAATGCTGAAGGCAAAGGAAGTGGCCCTCAATCTGAACAAAATGGGCCTGAGCAGCGAAATGATCGCCCAGGCCGTGGAGGTAAGTGTGGAAACCGTCCGGCAATGGCTCAGTGCTCCGGCGAACTGATGTAGCCCTTATAGGATCCCCCCTGGAAGGCGAATTTTGTCTTCCAGGGGGGATTTTGTTACTTCCGGACCTTGACGGTCAGGTTGATGACCTTTGCCCAGGTGCCGTCCCGCAGGTACAGGGTCAGGCTTCCGCACCCCGGCCCAAATCCGTCCAAGTTGACTTTTTTGAATTTTCCATGTATAATAAGTTCACTAAATTCAACTATCAGAGGAGACCAACATGAACAAACCTGGTGTGATGATCTATTTTACCATGCGGCCCTCCCGGAAGCTGCCTATGGAGGACCGGCTGCGGCTGTATGATGCCATGCTGGACTATGGGGAAACCGGGGTGGCGCCGGAATTGGAAGGGCCCCTGGCCCTGCTGTGGGACTATTTTCAGCCTCAGCTGGAGCTGGACAACGCACGCTATGAGTCCATCCGAGCCAAGCGGGCCAAGGCGGGGCGGCTGGGGGGCCAGGCCTGCCAGGGCTCCAGGCAGCCGGAGCAGGAGCCCCAGGATGGGCAAGAGGAAGCAAGGGAGGCAGCGGAAGCAAAGGAAGCAAAGGAAGCAAACGAAGCAAACGAAGCAAACGAAGCAAACGAAGCAAACGAAGCCAATACAATACAATCCAATCCAGTACAATCCAGTACAGTACAGTCCAATCCAGTTCAATTACGGGAGAGTATAGCGGCGAAAGCCCCTCCCGCCCCCAGGAAGAGGTTTGTCCCCCCTACCCAGGCAGAGCTCGGGGCCTATGTCCGGGAGGCAAAGCTTACCATGGACCCGCAGGAATTCCTGGACTACTACACCGCCAACGGCTGGAAGGTAGGCAGCCACGCCATGAAGGACTGGCATGCCGCTGCCCGGAACTGGGCCCGGAAGGAGACCCAGCTGCCCCGGCAGGCCCCTCGGCCCGCTCCCATTGTCCTGGCCCCATTGGAGGACCCCTACGGGGCCATTACCTACTGAGGAGGGCCTAGGGAATGTTTGACTTTCAAAGCGCCGAATTCAGCACCGTGGGGGCTCTGCTCATCGACGGCAGCTGCCTGGAGCAGGTGCGGCCGGTGCTGCCCAGCGGGGAGGCCTTCGGCAATCCCGCCTGCCGGCAGGCCTACGAGGCCGTTTGCGCCCTGGCGGACCAGGGCAAGCCCATCGACCCGGTCACCGTGGGGCGGCTTTCGGGCCTGGACAACCGGTTTCTTCTGGAGTGCATGGAGCTCTCCCCCTCCTGCGTCTATGCCGGGGACCATGCCAAAACCGTGGCCGAGGGCTACACCCGGCGGCGGCTCCGGGATCTGGGAAGCGAGCTGGCGGAGCAGGCCCTGTCCACAGGCCAGGACCCGGCGGAGCTGCGCAGCCGGGCCCAAAGCATCCTGGACGCTCTGGACACCGGCAGGTCCGCCGTCCCCACCGCCGCGGAAAGCCTGTATGCCTTCCTCACCTACCGGGCCCAGGTCAACAGCGGGGAGCGGCAGATCATCCACACCGGCTTTCCCGGCCTGGACGCCATCCTGGGTGGCTTCGCCCCAGGAGGACTCTACATCCAGGCCGCCCGGCCCGGGGTGGGCAAATCCTCTTTTGCCATTGCCCTGGGGGATATGCTGGCCAAGGACCGGACGGTGCTCTATGCCAGCCTGGAAATGAGCCCGGAGGAGCTGAACGCCCGGCGGCTGGCCGCCTTTGCCCCCCTGAACTGCTCCTACAGTCGGCTGCTCTTCAGCAAAACCACCCAGGAGGAGGAACTGCAGCTGCTGAACACCTGCGGCGAGCTGGAGCCCAGAGCTCTGCGGCTGTGGAACCCCAACGGCCTGACGGTGCCGGAGCTGGAGCAGCAGGCGAGGCACCTGAAGGCCCAGGTGGTGATCCTGGACTACCTGGGCCTGGTCCAGACCCGCAGCCCCAAGCAGACGGAATACGAGCGGGTGACCCAGATCTCCGGGGATCTGAAGCGGATGGCCCGGCGGCTAAACTGCGTGGTGCTGGCCCTGTGCCAGCTGAACCGGGAGTCCGTCTCCCCGGTCTGCGACAGTCTGCCCAAGCTCAGCCAGCTCCGGTCCTCCGGCGCTCTGGAGCAGGACGCGGACGGGGTGCTGCTCCTCCACCGCAGCGCCCCCTCCGCCCCCCAGGACTCCAGCCAGCCCCAGCCCTTTTACATCAACGTGGCCAAAAACCGCCACGGCCGTACCGGCACCGTGGAGCTGAACTGGTATCCCCCGGTAAACCGCTTCGAAGACCGCAGCGGCAAGTGGCCGGTCATGTCCTGGCGGTGATCTTTCGTCTTTCCCCCAGCCAGAGGCAGCCTTCCCCCACGGGGAAGGTGGACCGGGCGCAGCCCGGGACGGATGAGGGGGACCCAGCCCTCCC